>Ga0193954_1001391_pt1 | contig 12295 bp, 8 predicted proteins | sample BB_5_MG_FD_140340 | JGI IMG/M metagenome (GOLD analysis project Ga0193954, IMG submission 140340) | Microbial mat bacterial communities from the Broadkill River, Lewes, Delaware, United States - BB_5_MG | ecosystem: Environmental > Aquatic > Freshwater > River > Microbial mats | place: USA...
CAGGCCCATCTCATACTTCGTGGAGAGCGCCTGCATCTTGGAGAGGGCCTCCGACTCGATCTCCTGTCGGCCGATAGTGATGACTTCATCGACGGTTCGGTCTCCTACCACCTCACGCATGACGGACTCTGAAACGTAGCGAAGGGTCTCGGTGGGCTCTCGAACCTCGAATAGGAACTTCACCGGATCTGATATTCGATACTGAACCACCCACTCAACCAATGCCGCATTGAGATCGCCGGTCACCATCTGAGTTTCTCGCCGCCCACCATTTCGGCGTGGGCTTTGGTGAGGGTCAGTGGCGCCGGGGGTGGCGAAGCCAAACTCCTGCTTCAGCTGGCGTTTGACAGGCACAATGGTCGCTTGGTCGATGCCGAGCGGGAACTTGAGGTGCAGTCCGGAGGGGACTTGTTCGTGGTACTTTCCAAAACGTTGCACGACCCCGACCGAGTCGCTCGGCACGGTGTACATGGAGGACCAGGCGATGGCGGCAATGACGATGATAACCGCCCCGATGCCCAGCCTCTCGGCGCCGCCCGTGATGATGTTCTTGACCTGGTCAAGGCCGTTCTGACCGGGAACTTCTCGTATGTTCGTTGGTTCGTTCAATGCTGGATCCCTCTGCTGTCCGCGGACCGTAGGAGCTTCCGCCGTGCCGGACACGGAGACCTCAAGAAGTGACGCGCAGCGGAGCGCACCTCGACTCGTCCCATCAAGATGATGGACACCCGTCGAAATAACCCTCGAATAGACTAGATAGTGAAGTGCTGCGTTCGTCGAGGCCCTTCTTCGCGACGTCAACGGGCTGGGCCTCGGGGCCCTCTTAGGCGGAACCGCGGCCGCTCGTTGGCGAGCGCAAGCGCACTTCCCAGCAGGTCACATCTGAAAGGTATGGGCCCAATGTCGCTCGCGAAGGCGTTGGCATCGCGATCTCGCGTGGCCCGCGCCAGGCTTAGGCGCTGAAACACTCCGGCTCGAACCAGCCCGATCCAAGCCGCAGTGGCCTCATAGGCCCGGAATCCGGCAGGCTGGCTGAGCTTGATTCGGAGCGCTCTCGGGTGCGTTTGGCCGGCGACCCGGTGCTGCTCCTGTACGCGGCGGCCCTCAGGGCGCTGCGACGCGACCCGTTTAATATCGTGGGCGCCGACCAGGGGATGCGCGTTGTTCATCAGGTTCGTGCCCGCGGTCAGCTACTCCACCGCGGCATCGGGGTCAGTGTGTGCGACCGCGTGCTGCGGGGGCCGGTGGACCTGAAGCCGCGTCGCCTCGGAGAAGGTGACCGTCTCCACCTTAAGGTCCCCGGTCGCCATGGGCGCGCCGGGCCTTTGAGCGACGATGACGTAGAGCGGCTCGGTCACGACCAGCGCCTCACGGGGCAAGTCTTAGGCGGGCGCGCTTCGCTCGGTGAGGGCTGGCTCCAGCTCGGCCTGCAATGCGGGTTGCGGAGGGGCAGCGTAGGTAAGAGCGAAGCCAAGGCTGCAGGCGGCGGCGGTGAAGAGGCTCTCGGTGCGAGTGCTGATGTGGTTCAGTCAGCGTGTCCCGGGATTGCGGGCTTCGTGTCACGGCGCTGGCCGGACCAATACTTCGACCTGATGCTGTTCTGGGTCTTGCAGGGCGATATCGACCGGCGCGGAGTGCTTGCCCTTGAAGCGTGTCATGGGCCCGCTTTGGGGCCCAAAGAGGCTGGCACGCCAACTGCCACTACTCCCAGCATGAACACGAAGCACATCATCTCCACCATCCTCGCCGCCGCCCTGTCCTTGACCACCGTCGCTTGGGGCGCAGGCACCATGTCGGTCGAAGGCGAGACCGTCACTGAGACCCGCTGGCGAAGGCGCAGAGGGCTACGAGCGGGTCTCCGCCCTGCCAAAGGCGCTGGAGCGACCCGAGCCGTCGAATGAGGACCTCGAGCGCGCTGCCAGGCAGGTAGCGCCACCCGCAATCGGGCCTGCACACTGAGTATTAGGACAAGCGCACTTGGAAGACCACCGAGTAGGGCACAGGCACCACACCCAGGGTGAGGGCCGTTGAAGAGAGCATGCCGAAGATCGGGGCGATCGCCGTGGGCTGGAATATCGCGCTGCCGCCGAACCATAAGGGCAACGAACCAACGATGGTCGTCGCCGTGGTCAGCGAGACAATGGTCGCCCGCCGGATTGAGTTGAACTGTCATCATTGCGACTGACCTGACCCTCATCGCGTAGGGGGCGGCGCTCGCTTGGGCGCAGGCTCGGCCGAGGATGTGGGCCGGAATCCGGGACCGGGCTGACAGGGCCTATGACAAGGTTGTCAACCTGGCCTGCGATAATCTATCTTGCGCCACATGAGGCGGCCAGATCATGCCACGGCGCAGCCCTGTCGCGGGCCATGGGTGCCCCGCGGAGCGGGGATGGGTCGGCAAGCTGCGCTTTGCTGGGGCCATTGAAACCGCGATGAAGGGTGTGGGCAGCACCGCCAAAAGGGCCGCACTGATCGCGACCTGGGTGCCCACGCCGACCAGAGGAAGCCTGGCCAAGATGGAGCCCAGCCCGTGCAGCATGGCCCAGGCATCCGAATCATACGGGGCAGCGCACCGGTTGCGGGCTCGTGGGTGGCCCCGAACAAACGCTGCGAGGCTGCTCGCTGGTGGTCAGGATGCCGGGAGGACGGTGCCCCTGTGCGGCGCCGCGGGGCTCGCCCAAAAAAGGTGAGCCGCGGAACGGCCCAACGTGGTCTTTAGGACTAGGCACCCGTGTCATGCTCAGCGTCGTCAAATCTAATCCGCCGCGGGAGACCTCGAGCTTCACAGGGGATGACGAAGCCTTGGTGCAGGCGTTTCGGCGCGGAGATGAGGCGGCCCGCGCGGAGTTGCACGCGCGCTATGCCCGCCACGTGTATCGGGTGCTCAGTCGGGTGCTCGGCGCGGACGTCGAACTCGCAGATCTGCACCACGACGTCTTTGTGCGGGCGCTGCGTAGTCTTCCTCAGCTGCGCGACGGCCGGGCCCTCAAACCCTGGTTGACGACGATTACGGTGCATGTGGCGCGCAGCGCTATCCGCAAACGACGCCGCCACCGCTGGCTGCGATTCATGCCGGACGACGAGCTGCCGGAGCGCGAGGCGGTGGTGGCCCCGCACGAGGCGCGGCAGGCTCTGGCGCTGACCTACGCGGTGCTGGACGAGCTCACGCCGGAAGAACGCATTGTCTTTGCCCTACGCTACATCGACGGCATGGAGCTGACGGATGTCGCTGAGGCCTGCACCATGTCTTTAGCGACCGTGAAACGACGGCTGGCTCGGGCCAGCAAGCGCTTCGTGGCCAAGGCAAGCCGGCATGCAGCTCTGGATGAGTGGCTCCTGGAAGGAAACCGATGGCAGTCTCCGAACAACATCTGAAGGAAATGGGCCGACGGGTGGCCGAGGCTCTCGACGAACAGGTCCCGGCCTTCGACGCGGATGCTGCCGCGGCACGTTGGTCGGCGCTTGTTCATGCGCCGCCCAGGGTGCGGACCCAACGCAGCGGGCCCGCGCTGGCGGTCGCAGCGGCCCTTGCGGCCGGAATGCTGTGGTTGGTCTTTGCTCTGCGGCCCGAGGCTCCCCTGTCGTTCACGGTGCCATCTCAGCCGATCGCCAGCGGCGATTGGCTTGAAGCGCCCGCCTCCCACCCGCTGCCCATCGAGTTTTCGGACGGCTCGAGGCTTGAGCTATCGCCCGGTAGCCGCGCCCGGGTGGTCGCGGTGGGCCCCGCGGGGGCCGAGGTAGTCCTAGAGCAAGGTATCTTGCATTGTGAGGTTGTACACCGTGACAAGACCCGCTGGAGCGTGCGTTCGGGTCCGTTTCGCATCGAGGTCACCGGCACCCGCTTTGATACGCGGTGGGATGCACAGCGGCAGGAGCTTGAGGTATCACTATTCGAGGGTGGCGTGCGGGTGCACGGCCCGATGCTCGGCGACGGTCAGCGTGTGCAGGTGGGCGAGCGCCTAACGGTGTCGGCGGCCCAGCGCACCATGAAACAACAGAGCCTCACCTCCCCGATCGTGACAGGATCCGCCATCGAGCCGGGCACCCCCGACGAGCCGGCCGCGCGCGTTGAAGCGGTTGAGCCCGCCGAGCGCGAGGCGCCGTCTACAAAACCGCGCCGGACGATGCCGACCCCCGCGCCCGCGGCAATACCACCTGCCCCAAGAGCTGCACCGCGTCCGACCGCGCCCTCCACCACCTGGACGTGGCAGGACCTGCTTGAGCAGGGGGACCACGAGGAGGCGGTGCGCATGGTCGAGCAAGAGGGCTTCGAACGCATCCGCCAGACCGTGACCGCAGCCGACCTCGCCCGGCTCGGCCGTGCCTACCGCCTGCTCGGCCAGCACCCCCGCGCCCGCCAGGTATTCACGGGATTGCGCACACGCTTCGCGGGCACCCCACATGCGGCCGTGGCCGCCTTCATGCTGGGACGCGCCGCGCAGCAGGCCCAGGAGCAGGGGACCGCGGCGGTCTGGTTTGAGACCTATCTGCGGGAGGCCAAAAACGGTGGGTTCGCGATGGAGGCGATGGGGCGCCTCATCGAAGCCCGGGTCGGCCTCGGTGAAATGCCGGCCGCGCAGGCGGTGGCCCACCAGTATCTCGCGCGCTACCCAAACGGACCTCATGAGCACTATGCCCGACAGACTCTCTCGCGCCTGCGCTAGCCGGGGGCTGCGCTTGAGCATCGGCATGTTCATGCTGTGTGCCGGGCTGATCCAAAGCCCCTACGCCCGGGCCGCGGACTCTCCGCCGTCCCGAGGATTGAGCGCGCAAACCAGCACCGCGTCGGTGGCGCGAGGTGTGGACCGCATCGCCATCGTGGCCCCGGCCCACGACCGACTATCTGCGGCCATCGCGGCTGAGCTGCAGGCCTTGGGCTTCGCGACCTCGTGGCGGCCGCGGCCCGACGCCTTCTCTATCGACGGTAGCGCGCTGATCGTGGTGGCTCGGCAGGAATCCGCGCTCGCCGCGGTGCGGGCCCGGGTCACGGACGGGCACGTGCAGGTGTGGATCGCAGATCGTGTGACCAATAAGACGGTGCTGCGGGTGGTGGCCCCCGCCGGCGATGCGATGGACCTCGAGGCGCTCGCCCTGCGCACCGTGGAGCTGCTGCGGGCCAGCCTTCTGGAGGCGTCACTGCCCGACGCGGCCCCCGGGGAAGTGCCGATCACCGCCGAAATCGAGCGAAAGGCAAAGTTCGTGCGACCCCGCTCGAAGTTCGCGCCCCCCGAGCGCGCGGTGGCGCCGGAATTGAGTCAACCTGGCTTTCGTCTGTCGATCGCGCCCCGTCTTTCTTGGAGCCCGGGAGGTCTGTCCCTCGCGGGCGGGCTCGACCTTGGGCTGGGGTGGATGTTGAACGATAGATGGGGTGCGGTGCTATTCACGTCGGTATCCTTGCTCGACGGGGCAGTGGAACGCGGTGCGGGTCGGGCCACCCTCGACACCACGGTGGCAGGCGCGAAAGTCCGCTTGCAACCTCTGGGGCGCGCCTATCGATGGGTTCCCTCCGTGGCCCTGGGGTTCGCGGCCGTCTCGGTCACGAGCCGGGCTGAGGCGACTGCCCCGCTACAGGCTCAACGCGTCTCGGCATGGACCGCCGCGCCCCAGGCCGAGGTCGGCATCGCGTATCGAATCAACAGCCGGGTGAGGCTTCGCGCCGACGCTGGAGCGGGACTCCTGCTGGCGCCGGTGTCCCTTCGTTTTGCCGGGGAAGAGGTCGCGACCTGGGGCCGCCCCTTTGTCTTCGTCGCACTTGGGGCCGACGTAGGGTGGTACTATTGAAACCCATTGAGAAAAAGATGAGCCGTGGCCGACCCCTGTGGGGACTTCAAGAGCATCCACCGTGGATAAGGAGCTACTAAATATGAAAACGCACACCCACAAGATGCACACCCTATCGATCATGGGCCTGGTCCTAGTCGGACTACTGGCGTCGGCCTGTGGCGAAACCGAGCTGTCCCCCATCACTCAAGCCGATGGCTCGTTCTTGGAGGGTTCTACGCCCAACGCTATCGTGATCAAGGCCGCGCAACTCCCCAGCGAGACTGGCTTGGAAGTATCTGGCGCCTTTAACTTTTCAGATCTCGACGAAGAGGCCCTCGTGGTGCTGTTCAGCAACCGCCCGCTGTCCTGTGTGGCCCCCGAACAGACCATCGGCTGTGACTCGCAAGCGGGCTGGCTGTTCGCAGTGCCCCTGCACGCCGACACGGACCTGCAAGACCCCCTCACCCTACAGAACACCGCACGACGTGAGGTGCAGGTGCACCACGAGGGTGCCACGGGCTGCAGCGTCGGCGGGAGCGCCGCCGACGAGGGTGCCGCCACCGAGCTGCTGACGATGAGTGTTTCGGCGGGCGCGGTCAGCGCGCAGCTCGCTGGTATCGCGGACTTTCAAAGCTGGTCGATCGACGGGTCGGGCACTAAGACCGACCTGACCTACTCCGTCAACGGAAGCTATGAGGTCACACTTTGCAGTGGAGTTCCCGCACTGTAGGCCGCCAGCACGGCTTCGCGCTCGTTCGTGGCGACGGCACACCGGCATAGTGAGGCAACTATGCCCAACGGCCCTGCAGGAGGGCATGACGCCGGATCTCCAGCCTACTCTGTGCCCCGAGGCTGCGCGCGCACCATCCGTTGAAAGGCAGATCCTAGACGGGGCAGGTGTCCTTTGGCGTACACAGCTCGATGACGAGGCCGTCCGGCTCAAAGCTCAACTGTGAATAACTCATGAGTCACACCCAGTAAGTAGGGTTGGGTTGAGCTCGAATAGTCCCAGCGGGCGACCCTAGGGGGCTCGGAGAAGGTCACCCTTTTGGGGCTGGGCTCGCGGTCGATATCACCGAATGAGTGCGCCCCAGCAGCCCCCCGACCGATGTCTCCGCGCGAATGGGAATGCGCTCGCCACGGGTCCCCGCCTCGTGGGACACTGCCCGGGACCATGCGATCGCTCGGCCGGCTCTTATTCTCCCTCTTACTCGTGCTGAGTGCCAGGTCCGTGGCGGCGCAGACCGTCGGCGACCTGGGCCGGCTCCAGGTGCTGCCCGGCTATGAGATGAGGGCGCCCACCGCGGTGTGGGACGGAGCGCGCTACCTCGTGGTCTTCGAGGCCTTCCCGGTCGGGCAGCCGGAGCTCGCGGACCTCTACCTTGCGCGCATTGACCGTGATGGTGGGTTGCAAACCAATGACGTTCGTCCTTTGGGGTTGAGCGGCACAGAGGTGCCGCAGGCGCCCCGGGTCGCAGTGCATGGCGCGTCGGGACGGGCCATGGTGGCCTACCTCACCAAGTCTGGGCCCTTGTCAGATGTGTCGGTGGCCTGGTTCGACGCGCTGGGCATGGACGCCAGTCCGGCCGGAGGGCTCGCTCTGTCCACCGGCTCCGACGCGGAGCTTGCGCCCTCGTTGGCCGGGACCGACGATGGCTTCCTTGTCATGTGGTCCACCCTCTCGTTGGCGGGGGCGACCACCATCTCGGGACAGCGCTTCATGCCGGACGGCCAGCCTGTGGACTCAGAACCCCAGGCGCTGCGCGCGATGTCGACGAGCAGCGAGAGCCGCCCCTCGGTGGTTGGATCTGGGGACCGCTTCTGGGTGGGCTGGGATGAGGCGGAGGGGGATAACGTCGACGGCTTCGTGACCACGGTGCGCTTTGGCGGGCCCTTCCGCTTTCAGGCCCCGGTGCGCATCGCCCAAGGAGAGGGGCGTCAATCCGGATTGACGATCGCCCCGCTCGGTGAGCAGCACTATGCGGTGTGGCAGGACTTTCGCCGCGAGGTCCCGGACGCCTACGGCGCTCGCTTGCAAGACAGCCTTCAGATTGACCAGGGCCCCCACATTGTGACCCAGGTGGACGGACGCACCAACGAACCGGAGATCGCGGGGGATGCCAACGGCGCGCTGGTGATCTGGCAGTCCCTGCGACAGGGGCGCCCCCGCGGCACCATTCGGGCCGGGCGCATCGACACTGCGGGGCGGCGCCTCGAGCCCGCGGGCTTCGAGGTGCTCGCGCCCCCCGATAACGTCTTCGAGTCCAGCCTCGCCAAAGGCCCCGACGATCAGTACCTCGTCGTCGCCATCGAGTTCGGGGTGGTCTCTCGGCTGGTATTCGCGCTCGTCGACAGCGGCCTCGTGGCCGTGCCCGACCCGCCGCCCGACGCCGGGGTGATCCTGCCGGACAGCGGCAACCCGCGACGCGACGCCGGGCTGCTCGACGCTGCGCCCCAAGATAGCGGCGCCGCCGATGCAGGCTCCACCGTCACTGCCCCCTCGGCGCGCAGTGAGGGCTGCCAGCAGGCCCCTACGGATGGCCTGGGCCTGTGGGTGGCGCTGCTAGGCCTGCTGCCCCTGCTTCGGCGCCGGGTCCGCCGTGCCTCTCAGTCCGGCTGAGCGGTCGCAACAGGACCTGCATTCAAGCTCGGCCGGTCGCGCCCGGAGTCCCCGCGGTGAGGCATCGCACGAATCGCCATCGAACCGACCGAGCCCACCGCCTCCGTGGCAGACCAGCTTGCACGGAGCACCACCGGCGAGAACATCGGGGCGGTCCGCACGCACCATGGCCCACAAGTGACTGCAGCGCGCATCACGTCGGCGGCGGGGTTGCGAGCAGCCGTCACCGCGAACTGCTGCACCAGGTCTTGACCCAACTCAACGGGCCCGGGCGCCCATGGTTACTAACAGTCACGGCCACGGCGGCCCGCTCTGGCTCGTGGTCTATCGTGGCGGCGCCGCACGCAGCGATGTGGCCGCTCCCTTGCGGGACCCAAGAACACAAACACACCTTGACCTCGTTCCTGCGAAACTGGGGCTGATGCGATGCTTCGCCCTTCGCGGGTGGACCGGCGCCGAAGTGCCGCAGCATCTTCGGCGGCTTCGGCGGCCTCGGCTGCCCCGAGGGGCGGTACTGCGCTCCGGACGGCGCAGGGTTGCTGCCTGCGAAAGGTACCTGCGCCGCCTTGGATGAGGCTCACGCAGCGGGAGATTTTTTTGTGCAAGGTCCGCAGTCCCCGACGCGAATCAGATGCCATGAGGGTCTCGCTGCCCCGCTACCTCACCGTTGATTTGAACGGTGCCACCCTCGTCGGCTGTCGGAACGTCGGCGCGACCGATGCCCAACGCACTCGGCGAGCGCTGGTCGATGATGCGCGACGTTTTGGCCGCGCAGTCCGCCCGTGTGGCGCGGTGCCGATGAGTGCTCAGGGAGCACCCGCGGAGGTCTGCCTGAGCACCGATCATGAGGGTGTGCTAACGCAGGCTGAGTTGACATGCGGTGGGTTGGGCCGTTGTGAGCCGGCATGGTGCCCGACAACGGCCTTGGGCCACCGATGGGGACTCTTCCGAGGCGAGGTCCGGGGGCAGCTACGTGTGGAACGTTCAAAGAAGGTGCTCGGCGCGATGGCCAGGCCCTGAGCCCTCGATGAGTGCCGCACCAACCCGACGACAAGGAGAGATGACGATGACAAGACTACTGACCATTGCATTGTGCAGCCTGGCCTTCGTGGCGTGCGCAGGGGACGACACCGGGCACGCTCCGGGGGCGATCGAGGCCTGCACGCCGGATGAGGACCTGCTGAGCGCTCGCCTGCCGTGCGTGAAGGATGAGCAGTGCCCCTGCGGCGCTGCTTGCGTGCTAGGCCGCTGCGAGGTCCCGGAATGTCGCAGCGACGAGGCGTGCGGGGAAGGCGGCTGCGATACCTTCGGGCGCTGCCGGGCTCCCGCGGACACGACCATCCGCGCCCCTGTTGTGCCGACCCCAGAGGGCACACTGTCTGTCTTCCCGCCCAACATCGTTGTGAGCGCCCAGACGCTGATCCGCGAAGTCTCTTTGATGGCGCTCGGCAACGGGTTCGATGAGGTCCGACTCGAGGCGGAGACCGGCCTGCTGGTGCGCTGCGACGCTGACGGCGAGTTCGTCGAGGAGTGCGTGATGGCGCTGAAAGAGGGTGAAGAGCGAAAAGCGTGGGTCCGGAGCCGCGGCGATCGTCCGCCCGCGCAGACCCGCGATCTGCGCATCCATGCGGGACGTCACACCGAGATCGTAAGCTATCGAGCTCTCGCGCGTGCCACGACCACGCAGCCCCCGCTCGCTGGCCTCTACGAGGGCACCGCCAGCCTGCTGTTGCACGGCGTGGAAGGTGCCGAGGACTATCCGGGCGCTCCGCTGGTCATCCCCATCAACGTCGCGGTCTTTCCCGACGGGGACGGTCATCGGTTCGCGATCGGGGATCCGGTCGGGTTGCTTCAGCCCTCCGGCCCATGGCTAGGACGCCTCACGCAAGATACATTGACGTTTCCACGGCAGGCCTGGGGCGAGGGCACTCGGGCGCAGTTCGACATCCAACTTGCCGAGTATGCGACCCGGCCCGAGATATCGCCGCGCGGTGACCTGCGCATGTTCCTGGATCATCGCTACGACGGCCTCGTCTCCGGCCGTTTCGGCGGGCCCGGACAAGGGCCGCGTTCGAGGTGGCTCGTCAACGTCAGTCGGATCGGCGACCTACCGGAGGATATCGAGGTTCCTGCGGTGCAGGCCCCCCCCCCGCAGCCCGACACGGACGCGGCATTTGTGCCCACCGCCTTCGAGTCCCTGATCATCGGCAACCCTTCCGCCATCATAGATGTCGTTTGCGCGCCCACGATCAGCGGCGAACTGCTACAGAGCGCCGGTCTGTCCGATACACTCGGCGCCTACTCTCAGGACTTCCGATGCGCGGACTACCCAGATCTCGGGCTGGCCACGCCGGCGGCGCGACTCGCTGATGATGCCCAACCCAGGACCACCGAGGAACTACTCGAAAGCTGCCTTGCAGATGTGGCGGACGGCAGGTGGGTTACCGATGTGGTGCCGATGCTATCAGCACATCGGGACTGCATCGATGCGCCCCGCACCGTACTCGTCGCGGCCATGGGGTTGGGCTACGTGCTCACCAACAACGAGGCCGACCTCGCGATCGCCCATCGCATGCTTCAGCAGTGGCTGGAGGTACACACTTTCATCGCACATGAAGTCAGCGCGCGAGCGCGGGTCACAGGGGTCATGACGGCCTCCGCGATTCCATCCAATCGACGCGTACTCGTGCGGCTGCTCGAGGGCTGGGACATCTTCATGTTCCCGCGCTTCGCAACCCTGATTACGCAGTTCATGCCCTTGGTCATGCAGAACCCGGACTACCGGCCGCGGGTCGGTGCCTATACAGGCGACAGCGGCGAGCACGGCGTGGGCCTGCCCGTGTACATGCTGGAGGCCTTGTTGGGCCAGGTCGAACTCGCGGAGGTCGTGCTCGACGAGGCGTGGCTGGTCGACGAGGGCGAGAGCATCGCCGATGACATAGCGGTTCTCTTCAGGCGCGCCGTGGTCCTGCGGGCCCTCGCTGCCACGGTGGTCGAGACCGCCCGTGTCAACGGCCCGCTACCGTGGCTGGGCCGCTACGAGGCGGCGGACCGCGCCCTGTCGCGCGCACTCAACCGACTCATGGAGCGCACCGCAGCGATGCTCGGTGGCCTCAACCCTCTCGGTATCGAGGACGTCGATTTGCCCCTGTATTTCGACGCAGATACCATGGGGGCCGACGGGCGATTCTCAGCCATCTCCGACTTCCTCGTCGCAGGCCAGAACGCCTACGTGCCGCGCAAGATCGCGGAGGCGGACCGAGACCTTGAGGCGGCGCGCGCGGCCTACGTCGAGCGTCGAGACCGGCAGATCCAGGACCAGGTGAGCCAGGACCTGCTGGACGATGAGCTCGAGAGCGTTACGCGGGACTATGGTGAGCAAATCTTGGAGCTGTGCGGTCGCCCTGACGGGATCGGGCCACTTGAAGTGCTTGAGGGGTGGCAGGATTTCAATGCCCGCACCTGCTACCAGCGTGACAACGCGCCCGCCGACTACTGCAAGCTGTCGGACAAGCTGAACGTCGACGTGCCTCCCGGGGGCGACATGGAGGAGACACCCTGGCAGTCGCTGTTGCAGCAGCAGGATGTGCAGTTCCAGCTCTGCCGAGAGCGCAGCATGAAGTCGGCGCCCAACGAGTACCCGCCTGGAGGTGACAAGCTGGCCTTCACCTACATCACCCATGCCTTCCCCACCGCGCGCTACGAGGCGCTGACGCAGTGCCCGGGTCGGGTTGAGTTTCCGGTTCCGTGTGGCAGCAGTGAGTACTGCGCGCGGTGCCCTGGGGGGCCCGCGGTCGCAGTCCAGAGCGACTTCATGGAGCTTGAGGACCACAGCGTGCCCGTGCACGTGCACATGCGGCACACCTGCAGCGGGGCCGCGAAGTTCTTCGGGACCTGCCGCGAGCGCATTGA
>Ga0193954_1001393_pt1 | contig 12295 bp, 3 predicted proteins | sample BB_5_MG_FD_140340 | JGI IMG/M metagenome (GOLD analysis project Ga0193954, IMG submission 140340) | Microbial mat bacterial communities from the Broadkill River, Lewes, Delaware, United States - BB_5_MG | ecosystem: Environmental > Aquatic > Freshwater > River > Microbial mats | place: USA...
ATATCATTTTGATTAAACCAAATGACGCAAAAAGTTTGCCATTGTATGAAGCGTTTCGCAAGACTTTCGTGGAGACTGAATTTTCAGGTAATCGGCCAAATTTAATTGAAACTACAATTGATGGATTCAATACGTATATAAAACGTGGAGTTAATACAAGGTTTGTTGTGCCTACAACTGATCGTAGTACAGCGATGAAGTTTATGAACAACCTTAATAGGTCGTCTTTTAGATCGAAAGCTGATGATTTGTTTGTCTATGGGACGAAGGAATGGTTAAACTTTACCGATATTAATAATGTGTATAAAAACAAATATAACTTCCATTTCGTTAGTTCTAATATGGACGATTATTATACAGATTTAGCTATCGATGTCAATCGTGCTTTTCGTACTAAGTACAAAACCGACATGTCTAAACTTTCTATGCAAGCATATGATGTTGTGTTGTATTATTGTAGCGCTTTTTTCTTGAATGGTAAGAAACAACACCTTCTTATGAACGATTTTAATATGGTTCAGGTTTCCGAGAAAGATGGATATGAAAATTCTAAAATTTTCTTGATAGAACAGGAGGAGTTTGAGTTAATAAAGTCTGGTGAGTTTAAATAGCTTTTCAATAGTTTTTTGACTTTTTCAACAATTTCGACGGTTATTGTGAACAATTTTTCACAAGATAAAGTGTAAAAAAGGCAACCCTTTGATTATCTTTACGTTCAACAACTAAACTAGAACTTAAACTATCATGGTCAAACTAACCACAATTTTGTGCTTTGTTGTATTTTCGTATTGTGTAAATGCCCAACAAAAACAAGATATTAACACCCGTATTAATAAGGTAGACAGCTCCACTCAGCCTTTTAAGTCAAAAAGTAACTCGGGGCACGTTTCAAAATCAGAACTAAATCAACCTGTAACAATATCTAAAAAAGCAGGTGAAGCTCAGGTAGTTCATGATAATACATATTATCAGAACGAAATAGCGAAGATTGATAATCACATAAATGCTATCAATACAAAAATAGCTTACGTTAATAATGATCCAGTCGAAAAATCGAATGCTATCGCGAGTGGTTGGTTTGACGAAATGGAGCTTTATAAAACGAAGCTTAACACTCAAAAACAATTACTTCAAGGTAAACTAACTAAATAGACGGCTATGAGAAATTATGCAAAATTAATTGCACTAATAATAATCGTAGCACCATCTATTCTTAGAGCTCAAGGTGTTACATGTGCAGACATGGATCCAATTTGTACTGATGTTGGTGCAACTTTTACAGCGAATACTGGAACGACTTCAGAAGCAGGTAATGATTATGGGTGTTTGGCTACTCAACCTAACCCAAGTTGGTATTATTTCGAAGTTGCAACCAATGGAAATATCGATATGAGTTTGACGGCTCCTTCAGATATTGATTTTATTATTTGGGGACCTTACGCAAATTTAGCTGCTGCTCAAGCAGATTGTGGTTCTTTAGGAGGGAATGAAGTTGATTGTAGTTATTCATCTACAAATAATGAAACTCCTTCAATTCCGGGTGCAATTGCTGGTGAAGTATACATTATGCTTATTACCAATTATGCGAACATAACTCAGGATATTAGTTTAACTCAAACGGGCGGGACAGGTTCTACGGATTGTAGTATTGTCAATAATCCTCCGTGTTTTATGAGCTTCATGAATGCTACCGTGAGTGCCTGTGATCCAGCAACGGATAATTATCAAATCTCTGGTCAAATAGATTTTGAAGACCCTCCAGTTAGTGGTGACCTTATCGTTGAAGATTGTAATGGAAATCAAGTGGTGGTGGCGAGTGCTCCTTTCACAGTGAATGCTCAGGGTGAAGGTTCTGAGGCTTATGTTTTAGGGGGATTGCCTTCTACAGGATTGCCTTGTAATGTTTTTGCTTATTTCTCAGCTGATCCAACTTGTACCATGAGTATCGATTATACAGCTCCTATTTGTATTTGTAATTTTACTTATATTGAATACAATATTGGTGTCTGTGATGATGTTACAAATACGTTCGATATTACGGGTTCCGTAGAGTTTGAAAGTGCGCCTTCAACTGGAACGCTTACTATTACTGATTGCCTTGGGAATACACAAGTGTTCAACGCGCCTTTTACAAGTCCACAACCATACACTTTAGCGGGAATCACTCCAAATGGAACTACAAATTGTGCTATAACTGCAACGTTTAGCGATGATCCTGGGTGTACAATATCTACTGCAGGACTTGATCATCCGGCAAACTGCTCTTGTACTGTTGATGCTGGTTCTTTTAGTGTTAATGTTGTCGGAGAAACAAATACAACTTTTGAATTGTGTTTTGGTGATGTATTAACTGTTACTCCAAATGGAGATTTTAATCCTCCACCAGATTTAGGTGACGATGGTACGTTTAGCTATGACCCTGGAATGTGGTACTTAATTTATGATTGCCCTCCAACGCTACAAGCACCGGATAACATTTTTACTGACCCTTGTTTATTGGGAACTTGGAATACAACGGATCCTTTTGGTCCATGGATAATCGATAATGTATATGGGAACAATACTACGTATTATTTTGTGCCGGTTACGTTTTACGATTATATCAATGGGGTATTCTCTTATTATTGGGCAGGATTACCTTCTTGTTTTGATATGGGACCAACTTACCCAATCACCTTCTTAGAGCCTATTATTACCAATACTGTCGAAGATTGTTTCGCTGGAACTGCAACGACAACTTTGAATGGTGGTTCGCCAGCTTTTAATGGGTCTAATTTTAATATCGTCCCAGGTTCTTTACTTCCTACTACTGCAGTTTTTGATAATACAACATGTACGGAGGGCGGAACAATTACAATTTCAGGACTTTTGGATGGTGATAATTATTCGTTTGATGTTGTTGATGATAATAATTGTCCAGTGACAATTACTGGAACTTTTGTTGGGATGGAAGATGCAACTTTCAATTATGATTTTAAATATTGTCAAGATGATGCCGATCCAACAGCAAATATTACTGGTGTTGCAGGGGGGGATTTTACTTCTTCACCAGCAGGTTTAGTTTTCTTGAATACAAATACTGGTCTTATTGATCTTTCAGCTTCTACTCCTGGAATTTATACGGTGCAATATGAAAGTCCTGCTGCAACTTGTTGGGGAACTGAGACGTTTGTTTTGTCTATCAATGCTTTACCTGTTGTGACGGCTACTGAAGATAGTCCAATTTGTGATGATGGGGTTTCTACGATTAACTTAGGCGAAACTGGTGGAGAAGCGGATCTTTGGCTATGGACATCCAACGGTGCAGCTACATATGACTTTGATACTATTCAAAACCCTACAGTTACCGGAGCTTCAAATGGCGAGATCTTTACGGTAACTGGTACCAATTCAAATACAGGTTGTGTAAATACAGATCAGATAGCGGTGACAGTGAATCCGATGGAAGATGCTTCTTTTACGACTACTGATTTCTGTGTAGGGAATGCAAATTCTGCCACAGTTACGGGGACTACAGGAGGTACATTTGCTTTTAACCCGTTACCTGGAGATGGTGCTACGATTAATACCGCTACAGGTGAGATTTCAAATGAAGTGGCAGGTACAACTTATACTATTGAATATACAACTCCAGGAGTCTGTTCGTCTGTTTCAACAGAAACGGTTACAGTGAATGATTTGCCTACAATTAATACAAGTGATGTTTCAGTTTGTTTAGGTGGTAATGTGGATATTACTGCAACTGGCGGGACATCTTATTCTTGGTCTCCTGGTACATATTTGAACACTACAGTTGGGGCAACAGTAAATTCAACACCACTAGCAGATATTATTTACGTTGTAACTGGAACTGATGCAAATGGTTGCCAAAATACAGCTTCTTCAACAGTAACCGTTGCTGGAAATGCACCGATCAACGCAGGTGCTGACGTGACTATTTGTAATGGAGATAATACAACTTTAACTGCTTCAGGTGGTGTAGCTTATATCTGGGATAACGGTCTTGGAGCTGGAAATGGTTTTGTAGTCTCTCCGGCCACAACAACAACTTATACCGTAGATGGTACAGACGCGAATGGATGTTCAGGTACGGATCAAGTAACGGTTACGGTTAATCCAATACCAACAGTTAATCCAGTTGTGGACCAAACTGTTTGTAATACGGCTTCTACAACTGCTGTTAATTTTACCGGAACTGCAGGGGCCACTTTTGATTGGACAAATAATACAACCTCAATTGGTCTTGGTGCTAATGGTACCGGTAATATTGCGGCTTTTAATGGTGTTAATGTGGGAACAACTCCTGTTGTAGCAACAATATCAGTTACACCGACTTTAAATAGTTGTGTAGGTAATCCGGAAGATTTTACGATTACAGTGAATCCAACTCCGACAGTGAATCCTATTGCAGACGAAACTGTGTGTAATGGTGAGGCAACTACTGCCATTAATTATACGGGAACTGTGGCTGGAACAACTTATGACTGGACAAATACAAATGCTGGTATTGGTTTAGCAGCGAACGGGACGGGTAACATTGCTTCTTTTAATGGAGCGAATGCAGGTTCAGCTCCTATTTCAGGAACGATTACAGTAACTCCTACAGCAAATACTTGTGTTGGTCCTACCGAGAGCTTTGTCATTACAGTAAATCCAACTCCAATCGCAAACCCAGTGACTGATGAAGTCTTGTGTAATGGTGATGCAACTACTGCAGTTAACTTTTCAAGTGCTACAGCAGGTACAACATTTGATTGGACTAATAATACAACTTCAATTGGTTTAGCTGCAAATGGTACAGGGAATATCGCTTCGTTTAATGCGGTGAATACTGGTTCAACACCAGTGGTTGCAACGGTTACAATCACGCCAACGGCTAATGGCTGTCCTGGAACCCCGATTGATTATACTTTAACGGTTAATCCAACTCCTACAGTAAACCCAATCGCCGATGAAATAGTTTGTGCGGGTGATAACACCACGGCTGTCAACTTCACCGGAGCAACGGCTGGAACTACATTTGATTGGGTAAACTCAAATACTGCAATTGGATTAGGGGCTGCCTCCTCAGGTAATATCGCATCTTTTGTAGGAACTAATGCAGGGTCAACTCCAATTACTGGGACAATAACTGTTACACCAACTTCAAATGGTTGCGTTGGTTTAACTGAGTCTTTTGATATTACAATTAATTCTTTACCTACCGCTGTGATTGCGGGAGATGCTACGGTTTGTGAAAATGATGCATCACCAGTAGTTACATTTACTGGAGCTAATGGAGTGTCTCCTTATACCTTTACATATAATATAAATGGTGCTGGTACAACTACAATAACTTCAGTTGGTAACACAGCTACAATCAATGTACCTACTACGCCAACAGGAACGTTTAATTACAACCTCGTAAGTGTGGAGGATGCAAGTGGAACAACTTGTTCTCAAGCGCAGGCAGGAACTGCAACTATTGTTGTTAATCCTAATCCAGTTCCTGTAATTAATGGTGCAACAGAGTACTGTGCTGGGACAACTTCTACATTGTCAACAAGTGTGCCTTTCAATAGTTACTTATGGTCAACTGGAGATGTAACTCCAACGTCAGATGTAACTGATGCAGATAATCCGATTACTGTTGAAGTAACTAATGCTTTTGGTTGTACTGGAACGTCAGCTGTTTTTACAGTGCTCGAAAATACAGTGCTTGTTTATAATTCTCAAATAGAAATTTGTCAAGGTGAATCAGTCGATATTCATGGTAATATGGAATCGGTAGCTGGTGTTTATTCTCAAACTTTTGTTTTAGGAACTGGTTGTGATAGTACAGCAAATGTAACGTTAGTTGTACATGCTTTACCAGTAATTGATGCAGGAGTGGATCAAACAGAATGTGAAGGAACAAACATTACTTTAAATGCAACTGGAGCTCCATCAATTGTTTGGGATGTAGCTGCTGTATCGAATGGTGTACCTTTTTCTCAACCTGTGGGAACAGTGACATATACCGCGACTGGTACGGATGCTAATGGTTGTGTTAATTCAGATGTTGTAGATGTAACAATTAATCCAACACCAAGTGTAGATCCAATTGCAGATGAAACTGTTTGTAATGGGGATGCAACAACTGCAGTTAATTTTACTGGCGCGGTTGCAGGAACTACGTTTGATTGGGTGAATAATAATACTGCTGTCGGCCTTGGTGCCAATGGAACAGGCAACATTGCTTCGTTTAATGCAACAAATATTGGTGCAACAGCGATTAATGGAATTATAACTGTCACGCCAACGGCAAATGGATGTGTTGGTCCTTCAGAGGATTATACTATTAGCGTTAATCCTACACCTATCGCAGGAGCGTTGTCTGATGAAACTGTTTGTAATGGAGATGCTACTACGGCAATTAATTTTTCAAGCACTACGCCAGGAACAACATTTGACTGGACGAATGATAATACTTCAATTGGCTTAGCTGCTAATGGTACTGGGAATATTGCATCTTTCAATGGAGCTAATAATACAAGTGCTGCCATTAGTGGAGTGATTACTGTAACACCAACGGCAAATGGTTGTACTGGTGCTACAGAGAGTATGACCTTAACTGTGAATCCTACGCCAGTTGTTGATGCAGTGGCTGATGAAACAGTTTGTAATGGAGATGCTACAACGGCAGTGAGTTTTACAAGTGCAACAGCAGGTACAACGTTTACTTGGACGAATAATAATGCGTCGATTGGATTGGGAGCGAGTGGTTCAGGAAATATCGCTTCGTTTAATGCAGTGAATAATGGATCTACAGCTATAACCGCAACAATTACGGTCACTCCTGCAGCAAACGGTTGTGTTGGTGCGGCTGAGTCATATGCTCTAACTATTAATCCTTCACCATCAGTGAATGTTATTAACGACCAAACAGTGTGTAATAATACGGCAACCACTGCGGTGAACTTTTCAAGTGCGACTCCAGGGGTGACTTTTGATTGGGTGAATAACAATACAGCGATAGGTTTAGGGGCGAATGGAACTGGAAACATTGCGTCTTTTACAGGGACGAATGCAGGGGCAACTTCTATAACTGGAACAATTACGGTGACGCCAACTGCAAATGGTTGTTCTGGTGCTACTGAAAGTTTCGATATAACAATTGATCCTTCACCAATCGTAAATGCAGTTGCTGATCAAACACTATGTAATAACACAAATACAGCAGCGGTGATTTTTGGAAGTTCAACACCAGGTACAACTTATTCATGGACGAATTCTGACCCGTCAATTGGATTAGCAGCAACTGGAAATGGTGATATCTCTTCTTTTACTGCAACAAATGCAACAGGAACTTCTAATTCAGCGACTATTACAGTAACACCATCCGCAAATGGTTGTGTAGGTGCATCAACGTCATTCTTAATAATTGTTGATCCATCGCCTACTGTGGATCCAATTGCTGATATTGAGGTTTGTGCTAACGAGAATGTCAATACAATAACGTTTACAAGTCCAAATGCTGGTACCACGTTTGATTGGACAAATGATAATACTTCAGTTGGACTTGGTGGAGCAGGTGGAGGTAATATAAATACTTTCGTCGGGAATAACGCAGGTGTTACTCCTGTTACAGGTAATGTTGTTGTAACGCCAACCGCAAACGGTTGTGTTGGGACTACAGAGAATTTCTCAATTACAATCAACCCATTACCAGCAGTGTTTGCTGGAAATGACATTGCAGTTTGTGCTGGAGAGCAAGTTGTTCTTACAGGTTCTGGTGCCATGGCTGGTGGATATGTATGGGATAATGGCGTAACAGATGGTGTAGCGTTTAGTCCACTCGGAGGAGTCTACACAGTGGTAGGTACGGATGCAAATGGTTGTGTGAATAGCGATGATGTTCTTGTAACAATTGAGGCGTTACCTATTCCATCGTTCATTGTAGATGTTCCACCTTGTGAACCATTCACTGTAACATTAACTAATACAACACCAGGTCCAGTAGACAATTGTGTTTGGTCAATTAATGATGGTTCAAATCCAATCAATGGTTGTGGACCTATAGTGTATACATTTTCAGAAGCAGGTACGTTCGATGTTACATTGACTACAAGTTCTGCCTTAGGGTGTGAAGCTTCTGTGACTTATACTGATATCATCTATCTAGAAAACAGTCCGAACGCTTCATTTGATGCTTCAAATTATAATGTAACGAACTTGAATACGGAAGTTATTTTTAATAATAGCTCAACTAATGCTTCTAGTTATGTTTGGTCGTTTGGAGATGAATCCGCGAATTCGTCAGCGGTGAATCCAATTCATGTTTTCCCATCGGAAGAATCTGGCGTTTACACCGTAACCTTAATTGCAACTTCATCCATGGGGTGTGTTGATACTGCATATGCCACAATAACAGTGAGTGAAGAAGTAATCTTTTATGTTCCAAATACCTTCACTCCTGACGATGATGATTATAACGAGACATTCAAGCCGGTGTTTACTTCAGGTTTTAATCCGTTCGACTTTACAATGTTGATTTTTAACAGGTGGGGAGAAATTATATTTGAATCTCATGATGCCAGTGTAGGTTGGGATGCGACATATAGCGGTCGTTACCCTGTTCAAGACGGAACATATACTTGGAAAATTATATTTAAGACTTTGGCTACAGATGAACGAAGAGAAGTGATAGGACATGTCAATGTTTTGAGGTAACCGAATTATTTATGCGGATGCGGGATGGAGTTTGACTTCATCTCGCTTTTTTTTGATGAATATTTCCGAGGATTTTCGAAATGTTCATTCGGATTCCTCTTGTGATTAATCACGTTAGAATATTGTGGGAATTTTAGGGAATTAATTGTATTTTTAACATGCTAAAACTTATGGAGTATAATTGATACTCAACTAAACTAAACCTACTTAAATGATCTTTGATCTGTCCAACACTTTTGTGAAGCGCATTATTTTCGTTTTTACACTATTTTTTTTAGGATTAACAAATTGTTTTTCTCAATCTTCTTTCGATAATCCAGTCAAGTTAGTCGACTTCTTGGGTCAAGAAAAGTTTGACGAAATCTTGAGTTCCAATCCAAGTTATTTGACTTTTCTGGATGTAAAGTGTACAAGTTTGTATACTGTTCTTGATTTACCATCGGAAAAAACACAGTCAATGACCGTTCTTAATGAAATTGAAAAAAGAATTTGGGATACGAATGTTAAGACTGGAGATGAGATTCTGAATAAGGTGAAGATTTTGATTTCAACCAATCAATTCATACAAGAACTGCAATCGCCAAATTTTAATATCCTAGAGTATACATTCGCTCAAGATCGCTCAACGGACAAATACTATGTTCTCGGGAATTCTGGTAAAGTAATCGTTATTCATTCTGTGAATTATATTACTGAGTTAGCTAACGCTAAGCTTTAAAATCTTTAAACTACTTCTAATGATTAATAAAATAACTCTGTTATTCAGTCTTGTCTTTTTTGCTTTTTTGGGTGAAGTTAAGGCGCAATGTACAAATACATCATCGTATGGTACGGCAACTGTTGGGAATGATGCTTCAGTGGTAACAATAAGTACAATTCAATGGCAAACGGAATATAGTACCGTTAGTGGAATTCTATCAGGAGAAACTTATGTTTCTGATTATACAGGCGGTGGTTGTGTTACTGTGCATAGCGGTACTTTCGATGGTCCGGTGGTAGCTTTTGGGAATGCGCCTTTGTCGTGGGTAGCGCCATCTTCAGGAACATTCTACGTTCATTATACGGTTGATTGTGTAGGTTGTGCAACAGCAACAACAGGTAATACTTCTACAATACAATGTGCAACCTGCACTGTAGCTCCAGTAATCCCAGCAGGCGGTATTCCTATTTCTCAGGGAGGAACAGTAAATGCTTGTTCAGGTACTTTTTATGATTCAGGAGGTACTGTTGAGTATTCGCCATCTGAGGATTATACCATTACGCTTTGTCCTGATTCTCCCGGTGAATCAATTATTTTAGATTTTACTTCTTTTGATGTAGAAGGAACTACTGTAGGAGATATCCTTTGTATTTATGATGGACAAGATAATACAGCACCATCTTTAGGTTGTTATTCAAATGATTCTCCTCTTGTGGGAATCGTAGCAGCAACGAACCCAACAGGATGTGTTACGGTTTGGTTTCAATCATCAGCATCTGTTCAAAATGATGGGTGGGAGGCAACTATTTCTTGTCAAACACTATGTCAAGATGTAATTGCGGCGCCTACATTTTCTCCTGCGCCCGATGCAGATGGTGTGATACGATTGTGTCAAGGTGATGCATTAACGATGAATGGTGAAGGTTCCTACCCGCAAAGTGGTATAGGGTATGTCCAAAGTGATGCAACTTCATCATTTGATTGGGCTATTTCAGATGGTACAACATCAACTTCAGAAAACTTTACGAATACCTTTAGCAATGAAGGCGCTTATTTACTGCAATTAGAAATAACGGATATTGAGGGTTGTTCAAATTCGAATGACATTGATCAGTTTGTGTATGTTTCTACAACACCTGTTTTTGACGGTTCGGCTGGAAGCCCAGACCCAATTTGTTTAGGAGAACAATCTTCAATGTTAGGTGTGGCCACACCAGTGACTTACGAATTATTATGTACACAACCTGCTTTTCCTCCTTTGGCATTGCCTGATGGATCCGGAGTTTCTTATTCTACATCGGTGAATTTAGATTGTTATTTACCTGGCCAAGTCTTGACGGATATTAATGATTTGCTAAGTATTTGTGTAGAAATGGAGCACTCATATATGGGGGATTTAGATATCGTTATTGAATGCCCTGATGGAACTCAAGTTACAATGGTTGATTATGGAGTGAATGGGGGAGGTAGCACTTATTTAGGTGTTCCTATTGATGATGATGCTCAACCTGCAGCTCAAGGTACAGGTTGGACGTATTGTTGGGATCCAGCAGCTACAAATGGAACCTGGGGTGCAAATGCTGGTGCAGTTACTACTTTACCAGCTGGTACGTATGAATCTCAAGATGATCTTTCAGGATTGCTTGGTTGTACTATGAATGGTGATTGGACGATTATTATTACGGATAACCTTTCTTCAGATAATGGATTTATCTTCGATTGGGATATTTCATTTGATCCTGGTATTTTATCTTCTTCAACTACTTTTACACCTACTATACAAAGTTCTTCATGGGTAGCCGATCCAACAATTGTATCTGGTACGAACCCGGTAATTGTTGAACCGATTGCAGATGGTAATGCTTGTTATGTTTTCGAAGTAGTCGATAATTTCGGTTGTACTTATGATACAACCGTATGTATTGTTGTTAACCCAGCTCCAGTTCTGGATCCAATTTTAGACATGACTGGGTGTGTGTCTGTAACATTACCTGCAATTACAGGAACAGATTTGACTGGTGGTCAAGCTTATTATACTGGGACTGGTGGTACAGGAACTCAATACAATCCTGGTGATGTTATTGTTGCAAATACAACTCTTTACGTATATGATGAGTTAAATGTAGCTCCATTTTGTAGTGATGAAATTAGCTTTTCGATTACTATTGAACCGTTAACCGTTGATGCAGGATTAAATCAGACAGTTTGTTTCGGTTCGTCCGTTGTTATTGGAGCGGATCCTATTTCACTTGCAGATGGAGCGAATTATTCATGGGATGATGTTGCGAATAGCTCAGGAGTATTGAACTTAGGAGGTGGTGTAAATGGTCAGATAACTGTTTCTCCTACTGTGAATACCACTTATGAAGTTACTTTGACTCAAGGGGCTTGTATAGCTACGGACCAGGTTGATGTTATCGTCGACTTACCTCCTACGGCTTCTAATCCAGCACCTATAAGTGTTCAGTGTGCCGCGGATGTGCCGCCGGTAAACGTTAACGTGGTGACTGACGAAGCCGATGATGTTACAATTCCTCCAACTGTAACGTTTGTTGGAGAAGTATCAAATGGTCTTTCTTGCCCTGAAACTTTAACTAGAACTTATCGTGTGACGGATGGATGCGGTAATTTTGTAGATGTAACTCAACAAATTGTTATTAACGATACACAAGCGCCAGTATTTAATGCTCCGCCTGCTAATGCTTCATATGAATGCGCTGGAGATGTCCCTGCTGCAGGATTGTTGGGGTATACAGATAATTGTGATGCTGCTGGTTCTGTAATGGGTACGGATGCCTCTGATGGTGGAAGTTGCCCTGAGATAATTACACGAACATGGACTTATACGGATGTTTGTGGAAACACGTCAACGGTTTCACAAGTGTTTACAATAAATGATGTTAC
>Ga0193954_1001394_pt1 | contig 12292 bp, 13 predicted proteins | sample BB_5_MG_FD_140340 | JGI IMG/M metagenome (GOLD analysis project Ga0193954, IMG submission 140340) | Microbial mat bacterial communities from the Broadkill River, Lewes, Delaware, United States - BB_5_MG | ecosystem: Environmental > Aquatic > Freshwater > River > Microbial mats | place: USA...
AGGATTAAGATAGAGAATAGGTTTGGTGGATAAGTCCACCAAAAGTTCAGGTTTTATTTGCTAATATGCACTGCCATATCGACAAGTCTACAGCTATACCCCCACTCATTATCGTACCATGAGAGGACTTTGACCATATTACCACCAATCACTTGAATGGTATCAAGTGGTACGACAGTAGAGAGTTCTTCACCGTTGAAGTCTGAGCTTACACACTTCTCATCATCCACTCCTAATACGTGGCTTAGGTATCCATTAGAGGCATCCACAAAAGCTTTTTGAATATCCTCTAATGTAGCTTCTTTAGCAAGTGTTACGGTCAAATCCACCATCGAAACATTAGGGGTTGGTACACGAATCGCTTGACCGTTCATTTTACCTGCTAATTGTGGGAGAACCTTGGCAATAGCTTTGGCAGCTCCTGTGGTTGTGGGTACAAGATTGGTTGCTCCACTTCGTGCTTTACGTGGGTCTTTTTTGTGTTTGGCATCCAAGATGGGTTGGCTTGATGTATAGCTGTGAATCGTTGTCATAAGACCTTTTTCAATCCCAAAACTATCATCAAGTACTTTTGCCACGGGTGCAAGACCATTGGTAGTACAACTTGCATTAGAGACAATTGCTTCCCCTGAATACTTCTCTTCATTAGCACCAATGACAAAGGTAGGCGTATCATCTTTGGCAGGAGCGGACATCACGACCTTTTTAACGCCGTTATCGATATAGGTTTGTACAGACTCTTGCGTTAAAAATGCACCCGTACACTCTAGTACTACCTCAACACCATAATCAGAAAAGTTGAGTTTTGCAGGATCACGTTCACTGAGTATCTTGGCTTTTTCCGCCCCAATACACAAATACCCATCTTCAACTCGTACATCTTTACGATTTCCGTGTACTGAGTCGTATTTGAGACCATAAGCGATCAAATCGTGATCTCCACTTGCATTGACTGCTACAAGCTCTACATCTTCTCGATCCGCGATGATACGCGCCACACATCTTCCAATTCTTCCTAAACCATTAATAGCAACTTTTAAAGCCATTTTCTACCCTTAATAAAATTGTGATAAAATTACGTTATTATAATGATAAATGATACAATAAATAAGGTTATTATTTGGTTAAAATAGCAATTTTTGGGGGCAGCTTTGATCCACCACATATTGGACATCACAAGGTTGTTGAAAAGGCACTGGAACTGCTCGATATTGATAAGCTTATCGTCGTTCCTGCCTATCTCAATCCCTTTAAACACGCTTCGCATGCCACACCTCGTGAGAGGCTTGATTGGTGCAAAAAGATCTTTCATCTTCATCCACAAGTTGAGGTGAGTTCTTTTGAAATTGATCAACATAAGAGTATCTACTCCTCTAACACTATAGCTCATTTTATGCAAGAGTACGAGGTGAAGTATTTTATTATCGGGGCAGATAACCTTGGCTCGCTAAATAAATGGTATAATTTCGCATGGATTAATGACAATATCACTTGGGCAATCGCCTCAAGAGATAAGATTGCATTGGATACATCAGGGCTAAGAGCATGGATTGAGTTGCCAATGCAAGCCAATATTAGCTCAACTATGATACGCAATGCGTTATTAACCGATCATGTTGATCATAAAATAAAAGATGAAATTACAAAGGTATACAATTGATAGAAAATATAGAAACAAAGTTAGAGTTCATTATAAAAGTATTGGATGATAAAAAAGCAGAAAACATAGAGAGTGTTGATCTTAGTGACATCGATTACATCGCTCAAAAGGTAGTAATCGCTACATCACTAGGGGGTAAACATACCGAAGCGTTGTACCTCTACCTCAAAGATGCACTCAAAGAGCACGGTGAGAAGTTTGTCGCCACTGACGAGACTGAAGATTGGATTGTCGCTGATTTGGGTGATATTATGATTCATATTATGACACCAGAGTATCGAAAAATTTATTCAATTGAGAGTTTTTTGGATGAATTAAAGAAAAGTAAAAAAGAGTATATATAAACGTAGATCGGAGTCTCTTGACTCCGATAGGTAGAAAATTACGCGAGTTGAGCGTTGATTTTTTCAGCAAATACATCTTTAGATGCAGCACCTACCATTTGATCTACCATTTGACCATCTTTGAAGAAAAGAATAGTTGGGATTGATCTGATTCCATATTTTGCAGCGATCTCTTGTTGCTCATCAGTATTTACTTTACAGATATTTGCTTTACCTTCAAACTCTTCTGCAAGCTCTTCTACTACTGGAGCGATCATTCTACAAGGTCCACACCATGGAGCCCAAAAGTCTACCATCGCTACACCTTCACCAATTGTTGCTTCAAAGTTATCACTTGTTAATTCAATATATTTACCCATAGGTATACATCCTTTATATTAGTATCTTAATTTCACACCATTTTGGTATGAAATTAGATTTCAGTCATTATACATCAATCCTCTTTAAAAAATTATTTAAAGTCAATAATATTTATCAATAATAATCATTAGCGTAGCAAAAGTTGGCATCTTAGCACTTTGATCTCTATTTTTGTGGATACTCAGGGTGACACCACTCCGATCCAATACCACAACAGCCATCACTCACACCCATACTTTTTAGCCCTTTATCAAATGCCCAGTAGTGGTTGTAGCTTCCATCACGTAAAAACTCAAAGGTTTGGATGAGGTCACTTTTGCCTTGGGCAATATCAATGTACTCATTGAGGTCATTAATGTCGGTCACTTCGACCATACAGCCAACTTCAAGGGCATCTTGTTTGGAGTTTTGACCTTTGGCATAAAGCGTGTCGTAGAGGGCTTTGATTTCAGGCACGGCATACTCACCAATTGCCATATTACTCAGTTCATCTTGTGAATAAGCGATGGTGTAGTCTTTGAGATTGGTGACATTAATATCGTAGTTTTTAATGAGCTGTTCTACGGCATCCATATGTGTCGTTTCGGAGTTTTGGATATTGGCAAGCTGATTGCTAGGCTGAATCTTGTTAAGCTCATGGTAAATATCATAAGCCAACTTCTCTTCGTGCCACATAAAGGCTAAAGCATACTTTTGCTCCTCACTCAATGTTACCGTTGTATCACTTGGGGTATCTAATGACTCCAAAGCATTCTCTAAATTGGCTTGTTGATTTTCTTGATTGTTTCCATTCCCATTGCCTCCACCACAACTTGCAATTAGCAGGGTAAGTATCGTTGTAACGATTATATTTTTCATAACGTTTCCTTTTATTAATTATTAGATAATAGCATAGTAGTGTTAAGGCAGTGTTATGTATTATTTACTCAAAGGCTCTATAATCTCAACAAAAATTAGGAAACTCTATGAAACTTAAAAAAATCACCTCACTTGTGATGCTCTGGGCTATGATTGTGATGACCTTTACAGGGATTGTTCTCTTTATTACCCCTCCTGGACGGGTTGCCAATTGGGCAAACTGGGAGCTACTGGGTATCACCAAAGAGCTCTACGGTCAGCTTCACTCTACCTTTATGGTACTCTTTGTTATGGCGACCATTTTGCACCTCTACTACAACTGGAGACCCCTCACAAGCTACATGAAAAACCAAGCCAAAAATCTCATTATTTTTACCAAAGAGATGATAGTAGCAACAATTATTACATTGGTTTTTATCGTAGGCACAGTATATGAAGTAGCTCCCTTTTCAAGCTTTTTACACTTTGGTGAAGATATCAAAGAGTCATGGGAAAAGGATTACGGTACTGCTCCCTATTCACACGCAGAGCTTAGCTCACTCAAAAGCTTTTGTAAAAAGTTAAATTACGACCTTGAAAAGTCTCAGAGCATTTTAAAACAAAACAATATTAGTTTTGAAGTAACCCAATCGCTCTCAACAATTGCCAAAAACAATCATGAGAGTCCTCAATTTATCTATGAGTTGCTTAAAACCCATTTTGAAAAAGATGGGCAAAAGAGCATAGAGCTTAGTGGCTTGGGCAAAAAAAAGATCAAAGATGTCGCACAGACACTTGGAATCTCACCTGATGAGTTTATCGCCAAACTCAAAACCGTTGGCATAGAAGCCAATGCAAATGATAAGTTTAAAGAGGCGGTTGAGAAGCATGATAAGAGTCCATTGGATGTAATGACTCAATTGGGGTATCGTAAGTAGGCTGGAGTCTCCTGACTCCGACACTTGGTTTTGCTACAGTAATATTATAGTATCTGTAGGTGTGACCATGTCACTCACTTTTGTGCGACATGGTCGCACCTACAAAAACCAAAGCTTTTTAACCATTCAAAGCTATTGTCGGAGTGAGGGCACTCCGACCTACGTAAGAGATTAAAACTTATACTTCATATTCACATACCCATATCGCCCTTGCTCATTAAGAAGCATCACATCGCCACCACCTGTTACTAGGGTGAGGTCGTTGTAGGTATTGGAGAGAGCATAGGTTTTATCGGTGACATTATCGACCCCTAGCGTAATCTCTAAACCGTTATCAAAGGCTTTGGTTGCTTTGAGGTTGAGTACGCCATAAGCAGGCAAGAGTTGCTCACCGTTATCACTATCAAAGTTTTTCCACTCAGAGGCTGCGATAAACTCCGCTTTGAGGTTAAAGCTATCACTTAGAGCGTAGTTGATGCTTGCATTAAACTTCAATGGTGGAATCTCTGCTAGGTCAAGGTCGGTCTGTCCCGTAAGTGCATTATCCTTTTCACCCTTTTGATACGCTAGTCCAAAATCTACATAGAGGCTTTCGGTTACGATATAGGTACCACTTAGCTCTATCCCGTAAATAGTCGCATCGACATTTTCAAACTTTGTCGGTGTGGAAGCGTTAAAGGCGATGTAGTTTTCAAGCTTGGAGTAGAATACCTTAGCTTGGAATACGCCGTTATCAAATTGTGTTTTAAATCCTAAATCAATCTCATGGTTAATGGTCTCATCAAGATTGGCATTTCCTTGGAAGACTCCCATTTTGTTATAAAAGTAGAGTTCTCGTCCATCAGGCACACGAGATGAACGCCCCACACCTGCAAAGATTTTAGAGTTCTCAGAGATTTTATAAGTCGCCATCAAGGAAGCCAAGAGATTATCATACTCTCTACCTGCTTCAATTCCAGCCGTAGTAATCTCTGTCGTATCGTATCGAATCCCTGCATCAAGCTCCAAGTTACCGATTACTTTATTGGCTTGCACAAAAACTCCGTAGTTTTCTGTATCTACATCGTTGATACTCTTAAATTGTCTAGCAAAAGGCATATCGTTCATATAGTACGCCCCATCCCAATTTCGCTTGGAGTAGTCAAACCCAACGGTGAGGGTCATATCGGCAAGCTCAAAAGAGTTTTTGATTTTGACTCCACTCATCTCAGTGGTGAGCCAATGTTTCATCACACCCATCATCCCTGCTGATTTTCGGTATTGGTTGCTCATTGGGTGGTCTACTTCACTTTTATAAAGTTGCAGTGAAAGCTCTTTTGAAAAACTCCCTAAATTTTTGATGGTATACTCTAAATTGTAGATATCGCTATCATCATAATCGGCATCCATCGGAGAGGAGGGGTAGAGGATATTGGTGCTTCGATTGGCGGTATAGCTTAATTTAATCTCTTGGTTATCCGTTGGAGTCATGATGACTTTGAGCATCAAGGTATCTTTTTCAAAGGCATCCATATTGACATTAGCAGGGGCAAAAGCAGTCCCTTTAGAGGCTGTACCATCGACAATATTGGCAATTTGTGTTGAGAGGGTATTGCCATCCCCATCTTCATACTGCTCACCCTTTTCAGTGGATGCACTAAGTAAGACTTTGATAAAGTCATTACCCCCATAAAGCGTAATCGCTCCCTTTTTGTATCCAAAGCTTCCTATATTGAGATCTATCTCTCCGCCAAAACCTTTTTTAGGCTCTTTGGTATAGATGTTCACCCCTGCACTCAGAGCCCCAAACTCACTCATATCAAAAGGTCCCTCTTTGATATCGATGTAGTCTACATTGTTGGTAAGTATATGCGAGATAGGAGGGTCCATTCTATTTGGACAAGCTCCACACACCTTAGCTCCATCAATGGTGACATTGATATTGTCTTTTTTTTGCCCGCGTACGATAATATCATTGGAGATAGCACTGCGTCGCACCAACGAGACAGAGGGAGAGTTTTTAACCAACGCTTCACCAAGGTCAGCCGATTTGATATCTTCAGAAGCGACATCTTTGATCACCTCTTTTTTAAGAGAATCTTCGACATTTACGGTACCCAAGTCCACACCTGTGGCACTCAAAGCCGTAAGTGCGACAAGAGATAAATAGAGTGATTTTTTCATTTACATTCCTTGCAACTTTTTTCAATGCTGGCATTATGGCTAAAGAGTGTTAAAGTTTTGTTAAATGGGTAAATATTTGCTCTTTTTTGCTAAACTATGTTTAATTTTTTATGTTACAGGAGCCTTTTAGATTATGTTGAAATCTCTCTTTGCTATTTTAATATGTGCTTCATACCTTTACGCCAAACCCATCGCTTATGAGGTCAAGCCCAATAGCTTTAAAAGTGGCAATAGCGTCTATATGGATGAGGGCAAATCGATACGACTCAAATTTGATGTTCAAAATGCCAAAAGCATCAAGTGGTATCAGATCATCCCCGATGTCGATACCATGTACAAAAACGCCAACTTCCCGTGGGATCCCAACCCCTATAAATGGATAGGCTTTGGTAAGATTGAGTACAAAAGTGTTGAACTAGAGCAGTTTCAAAATCAAAAGATTATCACCATCACACCCAATTTACTCCAAGCCAACCGCCCTAGTGGTTATAAGTTCTACCGCTCTAATGTCGGGAGTTTTTGGTTCAAAGCCGTGGCAACACTACAAAATGGCAAAGTTGTCAAATCCCCTGATACCATCACCTACCGTGGACTCTCTCCAAAAGTCTTTAGGGTATTGTACCGTGAAGATAGAGGCTATATTGGGATGCTCACTACCTTTTTTAATGTCCCTGCACTCTTTGGCTCAGTGCCTTATCAAAGTACTCATTATATCGGGGTTGATTGTGCCGATTCGTTGATGGCGGTAAGCTCACTGATGAACAAAACCAAAATGCCCGATATCAATGTCGCCACCATGGTAACCAAACTCCCCCACCAAGCCTCTTTTAAAATTGCTAAGGGTGAGCCAAACAAAAAGCTACGATGGGGCAAAGAGTTTAGAAGAGGAGACTTCTTGGCAGTCAAATATAACCCAAAGAGCCGTTTTGCCCATATAGGCTTGCTCTACCGTGATGCCAATGGCAATGGAGTGTTGGATAAAGAGGATTTGATACTCCACACAGGGCCACTTCCACTGGATATCACACCCCTTAGCAAAGGAGCTTTTGATGGGATGGTGAGGATTTTGAGGAATCGTGATTTAAGGAGAGGTAGATAATGACATTAATTCAAAGAGTATCTAAGATGAAAAATAACTTTTGGAATTTTGTTTTACTCAAACGGTTTAGACTTAATCTATTTATTAAATCAAAGCCTTATCTATTCAAAGAGTATCCACGCTATATCTCTAATATACAACAAGTACATCAATATATCGATTATCTTGAAGAAGAAGATGATGTGATTCGTATTAGCAATCCTCCCTATTCGTACAATCCATTTTTTTATCACTCCTTTAAAGTGATCATCAAAAAAGAGGGAGAACTTTATCGTATCACAGATCAACTAGCATACCCTGATTTTGATGCCAAAGTTGATAGAGAGAAGCTTTTGGGCTTTTTAAGAGACAACAGTACCTTTTTGAGTATTCTCTATGAACCTAGTGACCTTGATAAATATGTCAGTGGTGGGGTAGGCATTCGAAGTGGGTTTCAAAATAAAAGTGATATCAAAGATACAAATTCACTCTTTGATTTTAACGCTCCCCAAAATGCTTTTGGACTTCTACTCTCTATCAAGTCAGAGACAACAAGCATGCATATAAGTAATATTACGGATGCCAAAGTCTATCTCACCTACCTTATGGACGAAGAGGATTATTTGAATATTACTGTTGTGGATGATGATTTGCTCTATCACACTATAATTACTGTAAAGCGTTTGAAAAATCATTATCTACTACGCTATAGTAGAGGTTTCCCTGAACTTATTTTAGAGATAAATAGAGAAAAACTCACTACACTTTTTTCTGATAATAAAACATTTATGAGGGTGATAGATAAACCAAAGGTGTTTGGATTTGACTCTAAAAAAGGTTTTTCATTTACAAATAGAGATGGCAAACATGTTCCATTAATAGAAGAGAGTTTTGAAGAGTGCATAAGTGAAGTAAGAAATTTAAAAAATGAAGGTATTACATATATTTATGATGAAGAGACAAGTACGAGATTTGCGATATATAGAGAGAAAGATGTTATCTTTACTTTAGAGATGTTCATGGGTGATATATGTTATATTGAAACTACACAAGAGAAATTAATTGAACTTCTCGATAATGATATTTCTATCTTTAAAAAGATGCAAGAAAATAGAGAGGCATTTGGTTTTGAGTGTGGGTCAATCTAAAAACCTATAACGTAACATTCTCAATCAACTCAATCCCACTAGGTGTAATCACCATCGCATCGATGCAAAATGCCATATCGATTTTTTTGAATTTTAAGTAGTATTGGGCGGAGTTGATGACGCGTCGCAGTTTGGTGGGGGTGATGTTGTAGATGGGTTCGTAGTCGTTGCTTGAAGAGCTTTTGACTTCAATAAAGTGCAGTACATCATCCCTTTTGGCGATGATATCAATCTCGCCTAGCTTTTTGGCATAGAAGTTGCGTTCAACGATGATAAATCCATTGGTTTCTAAAAACTTTACACCTCTCTCCTCTGCATCGTTTCCAAACTCTTTAAAGTGATTGTTTTGCATCTTTGTACGCCTTTGTAGTTTTATTGCTATTATTGTACAATACTCCCAATTAAAATGAATGTAGGTTGCTCGTTCCCCAGCTCTAGCTGTGGAACGCTTATTGGAGTTCAAAACCTCAATTAAACTATCAACCACCAATATATATTACGAAGCTGGAGCTTCGTAACGAGAAAAATAGAAAGAAAGAAAATAATGCAAAATAAAATAGAACTTTTAGCCCCAGCAGGTAATTTAGAAAAACTCAAAATGGCGTTTAGCTACGGAGCGGACGCCGTCTATGGAGGTACAAGTACCTTTTCGCTTCGGATTCGCTCGGGCAAAGAGTTTGATATGGATTCGTTTAAAGAGGGGATTGAGTATGCTCACAATTTGGGTAAAAAGGTCTATGTCACCATCAATGGATTTCCTTTTAACTCACAACTCGACCTCTACCGCAACCATATCGCCAAGATGCGCGACCTAAAACCCGATGCCATTATTGTATCTAGCCCAGGGGTAGTGAAGATGTGCCGTGAGATTGCCCCTGATATGCCTCTTCACCTCTCCACCCAAGCCAATGTGATGAACGCAATGGATGCACAAGTTTATTACGATATGGGAGTAGAACGTATCATTACCGCTCGTGAAATAAGTCTAAAAGATTGCGAAGCGATTAAACGAGCCATTCCTGATTTGGAATTGGAGGTCTTTGTGCATGGTTCGATGTGTTTTGCCTACAGTGGGCGTTGTTTGGTTTCGGCTCTTCAGATGGGGCGTGTACCCAACCGTGGAAGCTGTGCGAATGATTGTCGTTTTCCTTATGATATCTATGCACACAATCCTGAAACCAACACGACCTTCAAGCTCGAAGAGGAGAGTGAAGTAGGGACTTATATCATGAATGCCAAAGATATGAATATGGCATCACACGTGGATGATATTATCAAAAGTGGTGTGATTGATAGCCTAAAAATTGAGGGGCGTACCAAATCGCAATATTATCTCTCTACCATTACCAAATCCTACCGTCAAGCCATTGATGATAGCTATGCAGGGGTATTTGATGCCAGTAAATACCAAGCGGAAATCAACACCACTCAAAACAGAGGATTTAGCGATGCCTATCTACTCTCTCGCCCCTATGACAAAGACAATACCCAAAGCCTTGGCTTTACCATCACCGATGGCACACACCAAGTAGCAGGGATAGTCAGCGAAGATGGCAAAACATGGCGATGCAAAGATAAGACTTGCCTAGGAGATAAAGTAGAGATTATTTTGCCTGTGGGTATTAGCATCGATGAGGTGGATAATGAGTATGGGACGATTAGCAAAGAGGATGAACGATTCTATCTCACCTTTAAAAAGATAGTCTCAACGAGTGATAAAAACTTTGAGTGTATTCACAGTGGAGACCTTAATGATATCATCTTACCTACCAAATTGCCTAGCTATACCATACTGCGACGAGGGATTGTAGAAGCAAAAAGTAAAAAGGGATTGATTTAATCTTTTTTTAAAAGCTAAATTGTAAAAAAAATAGATTATAATTATGGCTCAAAAATATTTAGAAAAACGATAAGGGTAATAGATGAAATTTGTATCAATTGTAATTGGTAGTAAAAGTGATTTTGAAGTAATGAATGAGTGTGCGAATACACTTAAAAAATTTGGTGTTCCATTTGAGATGATTATCTCTTCAGCTCATAGATCTCCTGAGCGAACTAAAACATACATCAAAGAGGCTGAAGCAAAAGGTGCTCAGGTATTTATCGCAGCCGCTGGTATGGCAGCACACTTAGCAGGTGCCTTAGCAGCAAGTACTATTAGACCAATCATTGGTGTGCCAATGGCAAGTGGTGAGCTTAGAGGTGAAGATGCACTGCTTAGTACAGTGATGATGCCAGCAGGTATGCCTGTAGGTACTGTTGCTATTGGTAAAGCAGGGGCGATTAACTCAGCATACCTTGCGATTCAGATCATGGCTCTTGATGATGATGAGCTTAAAGTAAAACTCCAAGAGGATAGAATCTCAAAAGCCAAAAAAGTAGAGCTAGATTCAAGTGAAGTAGAGACTCGACTCTAATTAATCTAATTATATTATAATATCACTATTAAATCTCGTTCCCACGCTCCTGCGTGGGAATGCAGATGTAAAATATAATTAGGAGAACTCCCTTGGATAAAAAAGCTCAAAAACCTAGACAAAAATCTGTGGTACTTTTTACTTCTCCCTCATGCAAATGGTGCACCGTCGCCAAAAACTACTTCAAAAAAAATAACATTAAATTCAAAGCCATTGATATCACTAAAAACAAAAAAGCAGAATACGACTGCCTAGCACACGGATGCCGTGGAGTGCCTGTCGTGATGATCGGGTCTAAATGGATCTGTGGATTTGATGAGAAGAAGATTAAGAGGGCGTTGGGGTAATATGCAACTTGAACTACAAAACATCGGTATGATCAAAGAAGCAAAAGTCAATATCGATGGACTTACCGTAATCGCTGGTGAAAATGATACAGGGAAGAGTACGGTTGGGAAGGCGTTGTATTATAAAAAAACAGTACAAAAGTCTTATGAAGAATTTCTAAAGTCAAGAGAAAAGAATAAGAGAAAAAGTAAAAGTGAAATTTCAAGTGCAATAATACCACAATTACAGATGCAAACTATAATACATGAAGCACTTGAAGGAGTTGAAGCAGTTTTTCAATATGACTTTCAAGAAAAGATTTTTTATTTTCAGCTAGATGAGAATGCACAAATTAAAATAAAAGATAAAAAAAATAGAAATACTATTTTTATCGATACCCCCATTCTTGCAAACTTTTTTGACTTTTTTTCAATGTTGGATACTGTTCAAAATGAGATTGAATATGAAGTGAATAACTACCCCTATCTATCAAGAAGCCTTTTTAAACAACTACGCCTTAAACTCAAAACAGAAACTACACTTGATAAATATTCAATGTTAGAAACGCTTAAAGAGATTATTGGTGGTGAACTCAAAACTGACTCGATGGGTAAATTAGTCTTTGTCAAAAATGATGGTTCAACTCATAATGTTAATGCCGTCGCAACAGGAATAAAAAACTTTGGTATTTTACAATTGCTTCTTAAAAATAACTATTTGACTAAAGATGCAATTTTAATAGTTGATGAACCCGAAGTTCACTTGCACCCAAAATGGCAACTTAAATATGCCCAGTTTGTGGTAAATTTAGTACAAAATGGTGTCAAGGTGTTTATTAATTCTCATAGTCCTTATATGATAGAGGCTCTGCAACGCTATAGTGAAAAAGCTAATGTACCTTCTGATTTTTATTTAGCCCAAGATGGATATATTGCTAAAGTTGAAGATAGTAACTCACAAACACTAGCACGAATTTTTGAAAAACTCTCTGAGCCTTTTGATGTTTTTGAAGAGATGGAA
>Ga0193954_1001395_pt1 | contig 12285 bp, 16 predicted proteins | sample BB_5_MG_FD_140340 | JGI IMG/M metagenome (GOLD analysis project Ga0193954, IMG submission 140340) | Microbial mat bacterial communities from the Broadkill River, Lewes, Delaware, United States - BB_5_MG | ecosystem: Environmental > Aquatic > Freshwater > River > Microbial mats | place: USA...
CATTGTTTACTAGGTTTTCAATAGCTCTTAAACCACCATAGCCAGCTCCAATTATTGCCACTTTAATCATAAATACATTTTACCTTATGTCTATTTTTTTTGAAATTATAGTATATTTTTTAACTAATAGAAGAGACAATATTAGTTTTGATTGTGGTTATATACATATTGGTTAACATAATGTATATGTTCTCTTAACACAATAAAAAACACTTAAGGTTAATCATATTTTATTAAAAAAATAGGGCGATTTTTGCCTTAAGGTTTCTGTAAACTTAAACGGTGTAGAATTACAATTGAAACAATTTAGTTTCCTAGTGCAAATTACCTCGTAATAATTGAGCTAGAAACAAAGAGTAGGGCACACTTTCTCAGGGAGGCTCTACTTTTTATCTCATTTGCTTTCGTGCATTATAGTTTATCTAAACTTAAATCACCCTTTTTTTCACAAAATTCAATAAACTCATCATTACTTAATAGTTTCATACATACAACTTTTAAGACATCATTTCGAGTGTATTTGGTCTTTTTTCTCAGCTCTTTAACCTGTAGGCTCATAATACGCATCTCATCTTCTGTTACGTTCATGCCTATTGAGTGTCTTTTCTTTTTTGATTTTGCATAATCTGACATAAGATCTCCTTGTGCACGAATTATGCCTAAAAAGCCCTAAAATAGCAAGTTTTAATTAAGGCTCGTGGTAGAGCTTTAATACGGCTCGTTGTCGAGCTTAATTAAGGCTCGACAACGAGCCTCTTTATCTTATTAAAGATCTCAAGGTTAAAAGCTAAAAAGAAATTATACTCTATATCTCTTTGAAATTTTGACAAGTTTGCACGGTTGCACAATAGGAAAACAGATCGCCCTTGGGCGACTGTATTTCATTTGATGACGGCTTCGCCTCTGATCGGTCTCTTGCTTTTAGCCTAAGGGCTAAAACCGCCTTTTTATGTCGCAAAACCTGGCGGTTTAGCTCTATTTTTCTCTTATAGGGTAGCGTTCTGACATTGTCTGGTGGAGTTTTTGAGTTGGCTTTTGTACTTGTAAATAGCTTGTATAATTGATTTTAAGCTATGAAATAGCAATTTTTTTAACTTTTTAGTGTCTAGGGTAGGGTAGAGTTGTTTTTTAGCTTAAAACGCTTTATTTTTAACTATTTTGATTTGGTTAAGAATGTGTTTGTAGTTGGTTATTTGAAAAAGTTGAAGCCGCGCGCCGAAATTTTGCCATAAATACGGCGAAATAGGCGGTTTTTAAGTGGATTTAGTGAGCCTGATGCAAATGCTCTCTTGATCGCTGATGCATCACCAAGGTATTTAGCAGCTGAATATAAAAATGTTCTTATGTTGCTGATGCTCATGAGGTCCTTTTTTTGAGTGAATTTTATCATTTTAGTTATTAAAAGTCAATGTTAACAAACTATAAAACTGTTAATGTGACTATATATATACTTAAATAAATAATATAGTAAGATATCGATTTTTTAGTCTTTGTTAACAACGTTTGTTGACAAGATTTTGGTATAATAACACACCTATTTTAGGGCTTTTATAAGTTTAAAATTTCAATGTAAACAGGTGTAACATGATTGTTAACAAAGTAAAAAAAGCAAAAAAATTAAAAGAGCAAGGCTCAAGTAATAGTGTTATAGAAGATGCAGTTGATATACCTAGAGCATCTGTTCCATGGCTAATAGAGTTATATGATGAGATGAACTCTGTGCAAGTGCTTGATGACAAGAACGGCGAATATGTACGCATCAAGAAAAAAAGATACATGCTTAAATCTTTGAAGCTGCAGCATAAGATGGCAGATATCAGATCTGAATATTTAAAGCAGCTGCATGTCCTAAAAAATAAAAGAAAAAAAATAAGGTCTTTCCTGGATAGAGCAGAGCAGATAAAAGATCTAAAGCAAGAGCTCTTTCAAAAACAAAAAATGCTTGATGTCACAAGCTCAAATCTTCAACATGCAGAAGATGGATACGAGTACTTAAAAAAAGATTACTTCTTTAATAAAATAATTTATTTTACATATGGTATGGCTTTTGTAATGGCTATAGTGTTAATACTTAGTAAAACAGTTCTTAATATTTCTATAGTTTAGTTAAAAACCATAATAACATTAAGTGTACAGGGTAAAAGCTGTAAAATAAGTACTTATTTAGCCTTTTGATTTTAAAATCGATGTGCAGCATGTATATAATACTAAATGATATGATAGCAGCTGCTGCATATATTAGATCCATATTAACCAGGGCGATTGAAATTAATAAAAGTGGAAAAAATATTTTTTTGAAATCTTCCAAATAGTAAAATAAAATTATTATGAGTACACCAAAAACTCCATAACCTGTTAAAAATGAAACTATAGCCACAAGAGCTAAAACTAAAACAGCAAAAAAGTGAAATAAAAATGTAAGATCATGTTCTGGAGATCTTGGGTCAAATGTAAATCTATAAATATATTTTTCTTTTAGTGTTTCTATAGCATCGATAGAGTACAGAGATATCAACAGTAAAAACAAGATATTTAAATGATAAAAATTTCCAAATGCTAAATAGTGAGGTACTTGAGATATAATGGACCAGGTAAGTAGTCTCATTTTATAGTTAAATTTATTATTAGTTCTGTACTTGTAGTTATATGCAACAAGGAAAGCAAAGCCAATATATGCAAAACGACCGATCTCTCTGCATCCGATGCAGTCATGATATAGAACAGCACCAACATGATCAATAATCATGCTAATCATAGATAAGTACTTAATGACTTCGAGGGTAGAATTGTTCTTTTTTAATGCCATGCTTTACCCTTACTTCTTTTTTTTAGGAGCATTAACAAGCTCTGAGAGGCTTTTAATATTTGATTTTCTTTGTTTTTTGATCTTTTTGGCTATCTCTAGCTTGTTTTTGATGATATCTGCTCTTAGTTGTATAACTAGCATATTTTGTACATTTTGGTTTGAGTCGAATGAAAATATACTACCTAGTACAGGTATATCTTTTAAAACAGGTATACCACCGATAGACTTTCTCTCTGTTGAACGTGTCAGCCCTGCCATATCTATAGTGAAGCCTGGTTCAATGAGCAGATCTGTTTTTAGTTTTCTTTTTACTGTAATAATCTGCTTTTGATCCTGGTCATAGCTCTCGACAACATTTAGGTTTAAGTCCAGGTCCAAGTATATTAGTTCGTTTCTAAATTCATGAAATCTAATGCCTACCATTAAACCAGTATCTACATTTGTATAAGTCGCACTGCTTGTTGTGTTTTCATTGCTTACTATAGTATCATCCGTTTTGATAGGGTATGTTTTACCCTCATTTAAAAATGCTCTATTGCCCTCGTAAAGCATAACCATAGGCTCAGACTTTATTTTAGCATTTCCTGTTTTTTCAAGAGCTTTTATAGCTGTAGAGAGATTAAATCCTGAAGAGTTCTGTATAAAAGAATTTTTTTTAAGGCCTAGATCTATTAAACCATCTTTTGAGTTTACAGATGAGCTCAAAGTTATATCATTTATTTGTAAGTCAACACCCAGATCAGTTGAGAACTCTTTAAGAGCTTCTGAGTTCACTTCATAAATTTTTAACTTAACCTGTATACGTTTTGGCTCATGGTCCATACTAGATATTATTTTTTCAACTACTACAGGTACAAAGTCATCTTTATATGTAACGGCAATAGATTTGTTGTCGAGTAGATTTATAGAATAGTTTATTTTTTCTTCCGTTTCTTTTATTTGTAAATTAGTGTTATTTGCTCCAGGTCTATTTTCTTGCATAGGTGTATATTTTTTGTTATTGCTTGAGGTCTTAATTGTTTTAATATTTTTAAAATATCCCTCGAGTATTTTTTCAATTTTTTGCTTTACTTGATTTGTGTTTGCATAGTTAATTTTATATATTTTTATTTTATTTATGAGTAGGTCTTCTTTTGATTTAATTATGTAATATTGATCTGATTGTTTCTTTAGTATATATCCATTTTGGTCTAGTAATTCTATTAATACCTGTACGTTTGTTTTTCCATCAATCTGTTTATTTATGAAGAAGTCAAACTCTTTTTCTATTTTTTTATCTGTAGCAATATTGATAGAGTTCTGAGTCGCCACAATATTAACAAAGTCACATATTTTCATTCGTGTGTAATCACTATATAGTAAATTATTTAAAAGTACTAGAAAAATTATTAATTTCATTTTGTTTTTTCCTTATGCCTAAGTTATATAAACTTTGCTTTGTTAGTTCATAATATATAGTGACGGTTCCGTCCATGTTTTCATCATAACTTATAGGTTGATCTAAATCATTAAGTAAGTTTTCAAAGCTTTTATATATAAACTTACGACCAGTTTCTTTATGTATTATTTTATTACCTATAAGTAGAAATACTTGAACTTGCATTTTTTCATCATGTGTATTTTTAATAAATGTATTTTTAGCTGCAGCTTTTTTTGTTGTATTTTTATCTTCAATAACAACTACTTCTTGGTTGGTAAAATCTGAAAAAGCATATATACCAAATAAAAAAAGTAAAAAAACACCACCTAGGAGCTTAAGTACAATTTTTAAAAAATGAGATTTTTGTAAGACTTTACCTCCAGAGTTGTACAGGTTAAAAATGACATCTTTGGCTTTTAGAGATTTAGTTTCAAGCTTGTTATCGCCAGAGAAAGATATATAACCTCCAGAATAGATGTTATATGTAAAAACATCAGAACGCCAACGCATGATCGGATTAATAGCTCTAATACTATATGCTGTTAATTGACAAACAGCAAAGTTAAACATTTTATGATCTTGGGATATGAGTAAATAATCTTGATCATGGTAGTGTCTATGATATGAAAGTAATCTTTTAAAAGATGGTTTAAGCGCACCACCAAAAAAGTTGTGAGCTTCATCGACCACAATTAAGCAATTTGTAAAACCTTGTTTTTCAAACTCTGGCAACGTGTACTGTATGAACTCAGGATCTAAAGATGCATTCGGATCTTTTATACTTTCAAAAAGTTTTTTATCATCATTTTCAAAAATTTCTATATTATCAACTGTGCTTTCTTCAATGCGAGTTTCTTCTATATCTATATCTAAAAAGTTATGCAGCTCTTGAGAGTGAGTTGTTTTTTTATTTGTATCAAACTCAATGTCATTTGGTGCTTTATACTCATATCGATCTTCATAAGCTTTATATTGTTTTAACTCCCATTCCCATAGTTTTTGAAGCCTTGACACGTCCAAAGTCTCTACATATCTATTAGGTACAAATCCCTCAATATTAGTATAAATTTTATGATATTTATATGTACTGCCAGATATCTCTGCTTGATGCATTTTTTTAATATGTTTCCATATCTCACTAACTGCATAATAACTTTTACCTGAGCCTTGCAAACCTACTAATAAATTAACCATACTTAACCACTCAAATAATTAAGAATTTTATTTGTAAACCAACCAGCTATCATTAGAGATACAAATATATTAACTGCATCAAATATACCTAATCTACACATATAATATTTTATAGTAGGAGCTAGAGAGTTTATATCTATAGCGTTTGATATTTTGCCAACAATATAATCTATTACGAAATATAAAAGTGCTGCAAATATAGCAACTGTTAAGGCTTTAACTAGTGTATCCATTTTACTTCCTAAATATAGATAAAAAACCGGCTAATGTAGCTGATAAAATTACTATAGTTTTTATAATATTAAAGTACTGTTCTGTGTTCTGATGCATAATAGGTAAAGGATTCTCTATTGTCACATAATCCATAAAAGTTATCGCAGGATCAAATACAGGTGCTCCACAATCAACATTAAATATATTGTATGATTGTCCGTATTGACCTATAACACTGTTTTTAAATTCATCTTCTCCCCATCCATTTTGATCGGTTTCATTATTTTCACCATCTTCTCCTGTTCCAGGATCAGTTTCATTATCTTCTCCTGTAACAGTATTATTATCTTCACCATCTTCTCCTGTTCCAGGTACCGATACATTTATGTCTAAACTCAAGTTTACATCCATGGCATCTAAAGCATTTAATATCTCATCTAATTTGTTTAATACTTCTTGTTGAGTGGTTTCTTTTGCATTAGAGTTTAACATTGACTGTAAAGAAGAATTAATATTATTAGCATTATTATTAGCTTCATTTCTTGAGAATTGTTCTGTATCATGTATATGTTCTAGTTTTGTTAATATTTCATCTTGAAGCTGTGTTTGTTTCTTTTGTTGTTCTGATTGTTCCTCTAGCTCTTTACCTACTTTTTTGAGTGTTTCCTCTTTAGCTCCTCTATAGCTATCTAAAGCAGCTTTAAAACTACTTGCAGCATCATAGTCAACTGTATTATTGTGATCTGGGTTGTCTAATGGATCTGTAGCATTATAATCATATTCAAAATCTGATGATTCATCATCTTTTTCATCATTGCCCATCTGGTCTTCATCTTCATAGTGTTGATCATCAGCACATGATACTTCACTTTCCATTATTAATGTATCTGAATTTCTTTCTTTTTGTGGACTATCTATACACCAACATCTTCGAGTACATTTAAAAATTGAGTTTCCGTCTTGTCCAGTTACTCCTATTTCTGATGTTGAACATTCAGGTTCTACTGAGCACTCATCTTTATTAGGGTTTGGAATCATACATCTTCCATGAACTGGAGCTAAGTTTTCATTACAGTATTTATATGTTACAACACATTGATTTCTACATGTATCGTATTGAGCACTATTGAACACATATGTTTTGTAGTTTAAATAGTTATTTAATGTATCACTATATAAATAACATTGTGAGTGTTCCGTATCTAAAAGGTAAAGCCTATCATTTGTTAAATCTAAAGGTGAGCATGATCCAGAACTATTTGGATCTATTGGATCAGAGTCAGTTCCATTAGGTTCACCATCTTGGTCACAATCCATTGAATTGACATCTGAAAACTGTAAATCACACCTATTTGGTATACCATCGCCATCATGATCACCATCTGGAGAGCTTGAATCAGTTTCATTGTTATCGCCAGATACACACTTTAAGAGAGTTCCGTCCCATGTTTGATTATCAGGGCAAGTTGGTTGAGGAGCTAAAGCTTTTTGATTTAAAGAAACATTATCAGGTGCACCACTAACAGAACAAACACCACATGAGTAATCATCTTGTAAGCCACCATTTGAAACGATAGTTGTAATAATAGAGTTACACTCTGTTAATCCCTCAGAACCAGAAAATGAACCAATAGAATTAAAGCCATCTGGAACAAGAATACAAGGAGTTACACAAAAACCATCTTGATATATAGATGGTTCTTCACAAGTTGGAGCAAATACAGAGCCTATATAATCAATGTTATTTGTAACACTAAATGTACAAAAGTCTATACCTCTTGAATCAAAATGACTAAAAGTAACAGTTTCTATATATGTTGTTCTTTTTAATCCATCTACTACAGTAAAATTAGGATCTATTGAACCTTCAGGAGCATTTACAATTCCTATACTTGATAGATTATCATAATTTTTTGTAGTTCCTGCACGACCATTACATCTAGCAACAGCAGAAGCATCAGGATCTTGTTCATAAAACCACATTACGTAAGGATTTCCATGCCAATCATCATAATACTCGAATTCAGTAGAAAACAAAGAAGTAAATATAAATAATAAACTATATAGTAAAGTTATAAATAATTTCATCTTCTGAAAGCTTCTTTTAGAATTTTTACACCTATAACTACACCAATTATTGGTATCCACGTAAAAGTAGAAAAAGAAAAGACGAAGTTAAAAGAAGGTGAACTTGTAAGTTCTAATATCCAAGGCATTAAAAGTTCCCTAATGTTAAAATTACATAAGTTATTGAACCGTATAAAATAACAGCTGAAAATAGACCAGCTAAACCTAATAAAAAGTTTACATGTTCAATACTCATACCTAAATAACCACTCTGATAATAATCTGAACAACGACCGAATAAACCATCATAATTTGCATTTATTATGTACTGTTCTTTGCTTACACTTTCTTCTGGAGCTAAAACAATTTTATAAGTTATATTGCTTAAAGAAGATAAATTTAAAGTAGGATCTTGATCACATATAGATCCTATAACTTGATCAGTAGCTAAATATATGCATGACTCTAAAGGTTTAGATTTAGTTTCTAAAAAAAATGTCGCTGAACTATCCTGAGTTGGTTTAAAACAATACGTTTCATTACCGTATGTATATATTTCTTTTCCGCCTCCATTCCAAACACCTTCTATACTAAGAGTTTCAGAATAGAGGAGGGAAGCTAAAAAGCTTACCACCACTATATATTGCAAGACTAGCCTCTCGCTCTTTTCATTAGTTTTATACCAATGACAATACCACCTATTGTAACGACAACACCAAAAACTAATCCTACTAATGACCAGAAACCAGTTGGTATTAAACTTGAAGGTAAAGCAGATGCGAAGTCTGTTGCACTTGCATGAGCGTTAAACGCTAGAAGTAACATTGCAAGTAACATTGCAAGTAATTTATAAAACATGTATATCCTTTTTTGCACATTTTGTGCTATAATTTTTTTTCACTTGTACTACTTCCTTGAGGGCTTGTCTCTCAAGAACCAAAACTCTTACCACTTCCGCGTTTTGTATTTAATAATTTAATTTTAGTCTCTAATTTAAATTGATAAATATCATCTTTAACAAAACAATGATAAAAAATGGTGCACACTCTTTGTATATGTTTAGGTATAAAGTCTTTACTCGGATATATAAGTATATTTGTGTTGTTTTTACCTAGATTGATTTCATTTAATGAATGAGCTTCATCAAATATTTTTTTATTGGTTACTACAAGCTTTTCAGCAAGTACTGATTTCCCACTATTTTGTTTTCCATATATGCAAATTACACTCATTCTATTTCCTTGATTTTGTTTTGATTTGTAAATAAGTACTGCCACACCTCGATCGCTGCATCACTACTTAATTGATTAAAATTGCCGTTTTCTTCTATTGTTAAATAGCCTAAAACATTAACGCTGTATTTGTTATTTTCATTTTCAAATATAACCTTGTCTATATATTCCCTCCTTATATGTGCTTGGAATTTTTTGAAATCTTGTATTACTGGTCTGGCTTGTGGCTCTTGTGGTTGTTTTATTTGTTGATGTTGGTTGACATAGAAGTCATATAGCTTTTCAAACACTTCCTTAGTCTGTTCTTTGGTAAGGTTTGAAGTTTCCCATTTGCCATTATTATATTTATATCTGTATGCTGTTCTGTCACTTGGATCTATATTGACTTTCATATCTCCCAGGAACTCAAGCATTGGAAAAAAGAAAAGTATCTGATTGATTTTTGTTTCGTCTGACATAGCATTTATAAATCTTGTTTTAAACTTGTTAAATGGAAGAGGGCGGAGCTTACTGTAGCCGTGACCAACTTCTTTAGCTCTAAGGTAATCAGAGTAGATCCAGATCACACGTCTGTGATCTTGTTCATATAAACGACCTTTTTTAACACGGTTTTCTATTTTTATCCATTCGGCATCTGCTAAAGCTTTTAAACCTCTTTTAATAGATGCAAGACTTTTACCAATATGCTCAGCTAAAGTGTCGTTTTGGTACCAGACATAACCACGTGTACTACATCTGTATTCTATGTAGCAGTACAAAAACTTGTAGTCATTGTCTATCTCTGTAGAGTGTGCCAACTCAACAGGAATTGTATAAGTTCTAGGTAGTTGTATATCTTGTTTTTTCACTTGAAACCTCGTTTAAGTTTCGAGTGTAATTTGCGGAAACCTTAAGCGGTTTTTGGCTTAAGGTTAGAGGAAATTTTATTGTTTATTTATTCGTGCAAGTCCTAAACTGTGGAAGCCTACAAAACCCCTAAAAAGGGTTTTTTTGTGTTGGTTAACATAATGTATATTCTATTGAATATATTTTTCTTTAATTTTATGAAATAACTAATAGTATATTTAGTGCATTATTTTCATATTGTTTAGTATGAATCATTGAATAGGTGTAATATAAGCCGAGTTAATACACTCCCCTACTTTGCGGTATAGCCGTTAATACTGTAACAACTTTACTATGAAATAAAGTGTTTGCTGTGACAAAACTGTTACAATTTCATTGGAATTACTGCGTGTTCTAGTATTTCATTATCTCTTAAAAAATGTTTTGCAGAATTATCTAGTATATCAAAAGATGTAACATATAATCTTTTAATGTTGTAACCCTCTGCTTTATCTTTATTCTTTTCTATAAACGCTGTTGTGTTTCCTATAAATTCTTTTAAATGACTATGTTTAATTTTATACTTTCCATCTTGTTTCCAGTTTTTACACTGTATGAATGTTATATTTTTTTCTTTTTTTATTATTAAGTCTATACCGTGATCTTTTTTACCGTGAATTTCTCCAAATGCTTTAGTTGTATATCCTAGTTTTTTAAAGTAGTCATTAATGTATAGTTCATATATTCTTCCCTTTTGAGCTGTTTCTTTAATATGTTTTTTGTATCTTTCTTTTCTATTTTTTTCAAATATTTTCTTTTTTTCCTCTTTACTAATTCTATCTTCTTTATATTGATTATAAATAGTATTATAAAGATTACCTTTATCGCTATTTATTGTATTTATAGGTCTATTATCATCGTGTCTAAGTTTATCTTTATATTGACTATATTTTTTTATTGCATTATTTTTGTATCTATATTTGTTTGTTTCTTTTTCTTCATCTTTTGTAGTAAATATTTTGTACAATACAACCATTGCACCAATCATTAATACACTTACTATAAAATCAATCATATCACTTCTTTAATTTAAATTATCAAATAGTAACAAAATCTATTTTATATTTTCTTTAATTGTCTTGCTCTGCTATTTCTGCCATAATTAAATGATAAAACTTTTTTATTTTGTTTTTAGGAAGTTTATCTAGTTCTTTTAATAGTTCGTTCTTTATTGAATCTATTTCATTTAATTTTGCTTTATTGTCTTTTATTTCTACATATTCTTTCAATGCTTGAAACACTCCATTGTTTACATTGCTTTTTTCCCAATCTCTTAAAGTGTTTTCTGGTTTTCCTGTTTCTTCTGATATTCGTTTGAATATGTTTATTTTTTTACGGTTTTCCATTTTTTTACCTTTTTCTATTCGATTATCATATATTTAAGCTTATTTTTATATGATATTCGTAATAATATTAATAACAAAAGAACGATATTCGTAAATGAATATGACTTTCGTAATTAGGAGTGACGAAAATGCAAATTACAATAACAGATAATCAAAGACCAACTTTATTTATAGAGTTCTTTGATAAATTATTAACATATTCAAATGATGTAATTGAATATATAAAAACTACTAGTGTTAACAATGCTAAAAACGTCACTTCTTTACAAAATAATACAACAAACTTCTTTAAATCTGTAATACAAATTATAACTGTACCTATTAAAAAAATTTATTCTTTTATTAAAAACGCATTCACTTAAGTACATGTACAGTTTGATGTGAGTCGTGCTATTAGTTGGGAGCAACAAAGATGAACTCCTAGAAATTAAAGCTATCCTGTAGCCTAGGTGTTGCGTCACTTCGCCTAGTCTACTAAATTGGATGTTTAGAGAGTATAGACAGTGAGCCACAATGAGGGTTATTTTTCCCTCCTCTTAAAAAAACTCACTCTATGCTTTCTAAACACTTAATTTTAACCTATTGTTAGATTAAGTCAAATTATAAAACGTACACTTAAAGGAGTGACACATGACAACGCATTTTATAGGACACCTACTTGAGGTTAGACCTCATGAAACTGTTGACAAAAAGACTGACAAAGTTAAATATAGTACAGAATTAACTGTAATGTTTGAGGGCATCACTGAAGATGGTTTCTTAAAGCCTAGTATAGACTCAATCTATGCAGATGAAGATGATTACGACACTTTCAAAGATAAAAAAGGTCGTGTTATAGCTATACCTTACAACTGCTCTACTTCTCAATTTGGTCAACGTTATTACTATGATAAAACATTACCAGTAATGCTACTAGAAAAAAACCCTCTTGATTATAGCCAGTTTGATAAATCAAAATTAAAACAAAACACGGATAAAAAATAGTGGATTAACTTCTACTATATAAAGGCTTTACATGCAAATTGATTCTTATATAGTTACAGTCTCTTATAATCATCCAGATGGCTATAAATGTAATGATTTTTCAGTTATTGATATTGAAAATATTGATAATTTAGATGA
>Ga0193954_1001402_pt1 | contig 12228 bp, 15 predicted proteins | sample BB_5_MG_FD_140340 | JGI IMG/M metagenome (GOLD analysis project Ga0193954, IMG submission 140340) | Microbial mat bacterial communities from the Broadkill River, Lewes, Delaware, United States - BB_5_MG | ecosystem: Environmental > Aquatic > Freshwater > River > Microbial mats | place: USA...
CATCGAATAGCCAATGACTGTTGTCTTACAGGTCTTACTTCCATTGGTACTTGGTAAGTTGCTCCACCTACTCTTCTACTCTTTACTTCCATTAAAGGCTTGATATTCTCTATTGCCTTGTCAAAAACATCAATACCTTTTTCACCAGATTTTGATTCAATTCGCTCTAATGCTTGATAGATAACTTTTTGAGCTACACTCTTCTTACCATCAAGCATAATTGCATTGATAAATTTAGTTAATACTTTTGATCCGTGTACTGGATCTGGTAATACTGCCCTTACGGGAGCTTTTCTTCTTCTCATATTGTATATTCCTTCTTCAATCGTTTAAAATATTGATTTACTCAAGTCTTATCCCCTAAGGATTATTGATAAAACCTGACTGCTTATTTGTTTATTTTGGTTTCCAATTACTTAGGCTTTTTGGTACCGTATTTAGATCTTGAAACCGTTCGGTTTGCAACACCTGATGCATCTAATGCACCTCTAATAATGTGGTACTTAACACCTGGTAAATCTTTAATTCTACCCCCACGTACGAGTACAATAGAGTGTTCTTGAAGGTTGTGACCCTCACCCATGATGTATGAAATAACTTCAAATCCACTTGTTAATCTAACTTTTGCAACTTTTCTCAAAGCTGAGTTAGGTTTCTTTGGTGTTGTAGTATAAACTCTTGTACATACCCCTCTTCTTTGAGGACATTTTACGAGAGCTGGTGATTTTGATTTTTTAATCACTTTTTTACGCTCTTTACGAATCAATTGATTAATTGTTGGCAATTTGTTTTCCTTTCTAAAATATTGAATAAAATCTGTAATTCCATACTCCAAAGAGTACAAAATTGAGCAATATTCTATCTAAAAAATACTTATAAAATAATTTTGTTTTGATTATTATTCCAATTTGAGAGAGAAAACCCAAGATACTGCTAACTAATAGAGGCACTCTCTCAAGCCATTATTGAGGTAGCCTAACAAAACTCTTTGCTATTAGCAAGTTGGCTTAGTGTATAATATCTCTACTTTGATATGAGGAGTTAGGGAATGCGATCTTTTGTTTTGTTCTTATTATTTGTAGTGCTGTTTTTAAGTTCATGTTCACTCAAACCGCGTACCACGCCCTATCTACCTATCGTCAAAAAGGCTATTGCACGGGCTGAGCCTATGGGTAAACGTATTTTAAAAACAGCACATAAGATGGCGTATCAAAGTCCAAAAGTTGTGCGTGGGTCATGTTGGGATTATATTAATGCAATCTATATTCGTGCAGGGGTTGGATATAAAAAACAAAATATCTTTAGAGGTAAAAAGCGTGGACCTTATGCCCCTATCTATATGATTGAATCAGGCGATTGGCTCTATCATCTCAACCATGAGTACCGTGGGGGTGAGCATAGTGGTATTTTTATTGATTGGGTCGATTTAGAAAAACGTCAAGGCTTGATGCTTAGCTACAAAGGGGGCAAGTCACGTGAACCTGCACGCTATAAAATCTATACGCTGACGAGTGTCTACAGTATCAAACGGGGAAAAACTAAGTAAAGTCTCTATCGCTTAGTGCCTTTGCAGTAGGGTTGATAAAAATCTTATGTTCCATATTGACCTGTTCCAAATCGTCAATCAAAGCAAAAGAGGCGATGGTAGAGCTACGAATCTTGGCATCGTGATAGAGATAGAGTTTAAAGCCGTTGTGATAGAGTCCCAACCGAATAGCAAGAGCGATAGAGTAGGTCGTAAGAATGCCATCGGGAGCGATGATGGAGGCAATATCACTAAAGTACTCTTGTGTCCATAGCAAAGGATTGCTTTGGGGGCTAAAGGGGTCTTGATAGATAATATCAAACTTTTGGTTTAGTTTGGGGATAGAGTCTCTTGCATCCCCTTGTAAGATTGTGATACTAATATCTGCATCGTGATACTCTAGGGTATTGCTAAGGGAAGTGATAATGGGTTGAAGCTTATCAAACTCTTGGGGGTAGTGAAAATCTTTGAGTGAGTGTATCAACTCGACATCAAACTCAGGGGAGTATATCTCTAGGGATATATCTAAGTTATGCTTTTGGATATAGTAAAGCGTTGCAAAGGTATTGTACCCTAGTCCAAAACAGATATCGAGTATTTTGAGTGATTGTTTATTTTTGTTGTATTTTAATGCAGGGATGACGTGCTTGTGCAAGGATTCAATCAATGCCCCATCTTTGGTAGAGTGGTAGTGTTCGTTAAATTCATGGGAGTAGAGTGTATCACTGCTATCTCCCGTATTGACTATCTTTTTGTTATGACGTAAATTTTTGTTGTACAAAGGGATATTACATTCCTACTTCATCAAGCTCTTTAAACTTAAAGGCTTCCATAATATCATCAATATGCTTTTCATTGCGTACCACAAGTACCATACTTCCTGCCTCCATAAACTCCAAATAGTTTTCAAACTTATTGGCAAGGATAACAAAATCAACCCATGGGGCATCGACTTCATCTTTGTTCTTAAAGAACTTTGTAGACTTTATGGCTCCTGCGTCAAACTCTAGCAAAGCCCACTGAGGGGCTTCTATTTGCGAGACGATCTCTTTGTCATTATTGACAGGGATTAAGATTAGCATCGATTCTCCTTGGTCAGAGATAGGTCAAGTTTGAGCTTTTTGTTGCTCATGCTACCAATACCTTTTTTGAGTATCTTTTTGGCTATCTTTTGAGCGGCTTTGAGTGAGTGCATCTTACACGTCCCACATTGATAGATATTAAGCTCAGGAATATCAGCTTCGCTTTTGAGCTTGGTAATATCTTTCATCGATCTTTCCCACGCTTTGGCGACTTGCTTTTTGCTTGGTTTGCCAAGAAGCGACATATAAAAGCCTGTACGACACCCCATAGGAGAGAGGTCGATAATCTCTACTTTTTTGCTATTTAAATGCTCTCTCATAAATCCTGCAAAGAGGTGTTCAAGTGTATGAATCCCTTTGGGGGATAAAATATCTTTGTTGGGTTGTACAAACCGCAAGTCAAATACCGTGATGGTATCCCCACTTGGTGTACTCATGGTTTTGGCTACCCTCACTGCTGGGGCGTTCATCTGTGTATGGTCTACCATAAAGCTATCTAATAGTGGCATTTTATTCTTTCCTTCTATCTAGTTTTTGATGATTATAGCAGATAATTGAGGAGAATACAATATGATCGTTTACTCTGATTTTATTGCATAATTGGGTTTTAAAATTATAACAATCTGAAATATTTCTATTGATTAGAGCATTTTTTGTGTACAATATCAAAAAGTATAAAAATTAAAGGTTTTTTTGTGTCAAATTTATCTCAAACCCCTATTAAACAACTGCATACTAATAAAATGAAGCCATACAGTGTCGTTGAACTCTTTGCAGGTGCAGGTGGTTTGGCTTTGGGGTTGGAACAAGCTGGTTTTGATACCAAAGCAGTTGTAGAGATTGATAAGTGGGCTGTGCAAACACTACGAAAAAATCGACCACATTGGAATATTTTACATGATGATATTCAAAGTATATCTACTAAAGGCATCAAAAACTATTTAGATAGCAGTGGTGAGATTGACCTGCTTTCGGGCGGGTATCCTTGTCAATCTTTTAGCTATGCAGGTAATCGTTTGGGGATAGAAGATGCACGGGGTACACTCTTTTATGATTTTGCCAAAATTTTAGATGAGCTTAAACCCAAGATGTTTTTGGCTGAAAATGTTAAAGGGCTTAAAACACACGACAAAGGTCGCACACTTCAAACAATGATAAAAGTCTTTGAAGATGAGGGGTATCGTGTAAGCTATCAAGTCTTAAACTCTGTGCATTATGGGGTGGCTCAAAAACGAGAGAGAATTTTTATTGTCGGTATCCGTAAAGATATTGCAAAAGTAGTCAATAAGCCTTTTGAGTTTCCAAAACCTTACGACTATCAACTCACACTAGGAGATATTTTAAAAGATGTCCCTCCTTCAGCGTGTGCTACTTACAATGAAAAGAAAAAAGAGGTTCTTAAATATGTAAGCCCAGGTGGATGTTGGCGAGATTTACCCGATGACATAGCACGAGAATATATGAAAACGACCTACTTTATGGGTGGAGGACGCACGGGTATTGCAAGACGGCTTTCGTGGGATGAGGCAGGGCTTACCGTTCTTTGCACTCCTGCTCAAAAACAAACCGAACGGTGTCATCCTGATGAGTTGCGTCCTTTTAGCATTCGTGAAAATGCACGGATTCAATCTTTCCCCGATGAGTGGGAATTTGAGGGATCATTGGCTCAAAAATACAAACAAATTGGTAACGCTGTACCTGTGAACCTAGCCAAAGAGGTAGGTCAAGCGATGAAAGCGTATTTAGATAAATATTTTGAATCTACACAATTTGTAAATTTAGATTTGGTTCAGAGTTATGTCTAATATCCTTAACGCATTTGTAAATATTGTCAATAACTATCAATCTTCTATCTCTACACTTACAGGTGGCAATAACCGTGCCAACAGTATGGGAGAAGGGCTAGAGCAGTTTATTCAAAATGCTTTTGCCAATTCGTTTGAGCTCGATGATGAATCTAACAGACTCCAAGCTCTAAGTGAAATATTTTCGTATCAAGGCAATCAAAACAATCCACCCGATTTGATACTGCACCACTCTGATGCCATTGAGATTAAAAAGCTTCAATCCAAAAACTCTGCTATTGCCCTAAACAGTTCCTATCCCAAAGCCAAGCTTGATGCCAATAGTCCGATGATTACCAAAGCGTGTAAAGAGTGTGAAGAGTGGAGCATCAAAGATATGCTCTATGCTATTGGTTACATTCCAAGCAAAAGTGATACACTTAAATCACTGTGGTTTGTCTATGGTGATTTTGTGTACAATACTAAAAAGCATTAAAATTAAAAGGTTTATATAATGAAAAAAATTGAAGGTGAAATTTTTAACTTTTCTAAAAATAATGATGAAGCTATACAAAAAACTGATGAAGAGATTAATGCTAAATATAATCAGGGTGATATTAGAATTGTTACAGAACAAGCTCGTTATCCACTTATAAATATACCTTCCATGTTAAAAAGTGGAGACTACAAATTAAATCCTGAATATCAGAGACGAAAAAGGTGGGATAATGAGAAGAAATCGAGATTGATTGAATCATTTATCATGAATATCCCATTACCTTCTATTTTTTTATATGAATACGAGTATGCTCAATTTGAAGTTATGGATGGACTACAGAGACTAACAACGGTTGTAGATTTTTATAATGATGATTTTAAACTAGAAGGACTAGAATATTGGAAAGAGTTAGAGGGTAGAACATACAGTGAGTTACCACTAGTTGTAAAAAGAGGAATAGATAGACGATATATATCTTCAGTTATTTTATTATATGAAACAGCTAAAGATCAAGAAAGAGCTGAAGAGTTAAAACAAGTTATGTTTGAGAGATTAAATAGTGGTGGTGAGTTATTAACATCTCAAGAAACAAGAAATGCACTTTATAATGGTAAATTTAATCAGTTATGTATTGAGTTATCTGCAAATGAGTTATTTAAAAAAATGTGGAGAATTCCAACAGATGAAGAGATGCTAAATGAAAAAAATCTAATTGAAGAAAAGCTATATACTCAAACTCAGATCAATAGATATAAAGAAATGGAAGATGTTGAGCTTGTTTTAAGATTTTTTGCATACCGTTTTTTAAATTTATATACTAAAAATATGAAAGATTTTTTAGATAAATATCTTAAAGAAGCTAATAAGTGGTCTGACACTACGCTAAAAGAGTTAAAAAAGCTCTTTATTGATACTATGGAATTAGTATATGAAATTTTTGGAGAAGATGCTTTTACTCATCTACCAAAAAATAATAAACCATCAAATACTGTAACTAAAACAATTTATGAACCATTAATGCAATCTCTCTCTAAATATCTTGAATATAAAGAAAAACTATTAGAACACAAAGCAGAAATAAACGTCAATAAGTTTTCAAATACAAATGATTTAATACTTGAAAATGGTAAAGATCTTTTTGATGGAAAGTATGCTCATCGAACTGTTATTGAAAAACGAATAGAGTATTTTGATAAACTTTTTAAACAATATATTTAAGTAACTACAATGCAATATTTTATGCAACAAAACTTACTGGATACTTTTGATGAACAAATTAAGAGTATAGAAGAGTATATTAATCATATTGAACTTATCAATAATGTTGCTCGACATAGCCGTAATAGTAGCGAAGTTTATTTACAGGAATTTAATGCCCATATTAGAGAGTTTAGAGTATCCAAAACGGAATTTGAATATAAAGCTATCATTATATCCCTTTATGGATTACTTGAAAATACCATCTCTAACTGGATACAGGAGCATATTCAAAATGTTTCTAAGATTGTAAACAATTATGCCACCTTTGAAGATAAATTTAAAAAAGATTATTTCACCCTATCAATTCAATTAATTTCTATGATTAATGATGATAGACATTCAAAGTTTGATAAATTTGATAAAGAAGTTATATTACAAAAATTAAATCAATCTATTGTTACACCGAATAATTTTGAACTCAATAGTGAAGCCTATATTCCAACATCTGGAAACCTAAAACATTCAAAAATTGTTGAAGCATTTAAACCACTAAATATTGATTTGAATGCTTGGGAAAAGAAACTACATAGAGAAATCATTAAGATAGATGACTTAGTAACTCGTCGAAATGATATTGCTCATGGTGTGAATATTGATGACGCGATATTAGATACAACAGTTTTACAAGAATATATTGATAATCTCAAAAAATATATTATAACTATATTTGAAATATTATCTGCAAAAGAAATAGAGTATTATACTAAACATCAAAAAATTGTATTTATCGATAAAACAGAAGAAGTTTATATACAAGGTACAGTTTGCATTATCAATTTAGTAAATATTGAACTTAAAATAGGAGATATTTTATTTATCAAAAAGAATGACAAGTTTTTAAAAGCTACTATTCTTAATATTGAAAAAGATGATGAATCGGTAGAGTCAGTGAATACTGGTGAAGTTGGTTTACAACTTGATATCCAAATTCAAAAATCTTCAGAAATTTGGAAATAGTATAAATGAATCTCATCTCTCTTTACTCTGGTGCAGGTGGCTTAGACCTTGGTTTTGAACAAGCAGGGTTTAATACCATTTGGGCTAATGAGTTTGATAAAGATATTTGGGAGACTTTTGAAAAGAATTTTCCCTCTACCACATTGGATAGACGAAGCATTGTTAATATCCCATCAAGCGATATTCCCGATGCCATTGGGCTGATTGGTGGGCCACCGTGTCAGAGTTGGAGTGAGGCGGGTAAGCTAAAGGGGATTGAAGACCATCGGGGTCAGCTCTTTTTTGAATTTATCCGTGTGCTACGAGATAAAAAGCCTCTTTTCTTTTTGGCTGAGAATGTATCGGGGATGTTGGCATCTCGTCATAGTGAAGCGTTGGAGAATATCAAAAGACACTTTAGGGAGAGTGGCTATACGCTTTACTTTGATATGCTTAATGCCAATGATTATGGTGTGGCACAAGATCGTAAACGGGTCTTTTTTGTAGGGTTTCGAGAGGATTTAAACATAGAGCATTTTAGCTTCCCCAAGCCACTAGAAGATAAGCCAACACTCAAAGATATTATTTGGGATTTACAAGAGTGTGTGGTATCGGCTGATAGCAAAAATTATAGCACCAATAGCTGTGAAATCGCTAACCATGAATATATGGTGGGTGGCTTTTCTTCGATGTTTATGTCTCGTAATCGTGTGCGAAGTTGGGATGAGCCATCCTTTACTATCCAAGCAGGAGGCAGACACGCTCCACTCCACCCACAAGCTCCCAAGATGGAGAAGATTGAAAAAGATAAGCAACGCTTTGTAGAGGGTTCAGAACATCTCTATAGACGGCTGAGTATTCGAGAGTGTGCAAGAGTGCAGAGCTTTCCTGATACGCATAAGTTTTACTACAAAAACCTAAGTGCAGGGTATAAGATGGTGGGCAATGCCGTACCACCTACTTTAGCGTTTCATATTGCCAAGGCGATTAAGAGAGCGTTGGGCGTAGAATGGACTAGAGAGAAACAAGTCAATAACAAGATTTTGAAAGAGGATCACTACATTCACAGAAGCTCAATAAGTTTCTAAGCAGGTGCATGTATAAAAAGTTTTCTCACTCCATAAAATATTAGTAAATTAAAAAAGATACCCCCATTCTCTAAAGTACTTCGATGCCTAACTTTGCCATAAAACTATTTTGGTATAATCCTTTCAATTATAATATATATTTGGAGAAGTTATGAAGATTGTTTTACTCGATGCACAGACACTTGGGGATGATTTGGATTTGAGTCCGATTAGAGAATTAGGTGATTTGACAATCTACCAAACCACATCATCTAATGAGACGCTTGAACGAATCACAGATGCGGATATTGTGATTACGAATAAGGTAGTGATTGATGCTAAGATGATGGATGCCTCTCCTAATCTAAAGCTTATTTGTATCTCCGCAACGGGGATGAATAATGTGGATTTGGCGTATGCAGAGCTTAAAAATATCTATGTCAAAAATGTAGCAGGATACTCAACTAAGAGTGTGGTACAGCATACCTTTAGCATGGCTCTCTATCTGCTTGAAAAGATGGGGTACTATAGCCAAGTAGCAGGCAATGGAGAGTGGAGCCACTCGAAACTCTTTACCGATGTCTCCAAACCCTTTTTTGAGATCAGTGGTAAGAAGTGGGGGATTATTGGTTTGGGAGCTATTGGGCGAGAGGTGGCAGGTATTGCCACGGCTTTTGGTGCAGAGGTAAGCTACTACTCTACAAGTGGCAAAAATATCAAAAATGCTTATCCTCAAATGACACTGGATCGATTGTTGCAAAGTTGTGATATTATCTCTATTCATGCTCCACTTAATGACGATACTTATTACCTTCTCAACGAAAATAACCTCCATGAACTCAAAAATGGATCGATTTTACTCAATCTTGGAAGAGGGGGCATCATCAATGAAACTGATCTAGCCTTTGAGATGAATCGAAGAGAGATTTATGTAGGGCTTGATGTGCTTGAAAAAGAGCCTATTGATATGAACAATCCACTCTTCAAAGTCAAAAACAAAGATCAACTTTTGATTACTCCACACATTGCTTGGACTTCCAAAGAGGCTAGAGTAAAGCTCCTTGATGGGGTTGCCAATAATATTAAGAGCTTTATTAAGCAATAGGCTATATAATACATACTCTAAAATGATGAAACTAGGCAACAGATGAAAAAAGCTCTTTTGGTTCTCTTGGTAATGATAATGGTCTCGTGTGGGTATAAACCTACTGTTCATTATATTGATAAGGTACTTGGCAAACGTATCTATCTTGATGTAATGGTTGATCGTATTGAGCCTGAGAGTTCGGTCTATATCAAAGATGAACTTGCCAAAATCATCTACAAGCGTTTTCATGCTAAGTTAAGTGATAAAAAAAAGGCAGATAGTAAGATCATTGTCTCTTACAGCTCAACGATCTCCCCTTTGAGTTATGATAGCAATGGTTTTGTGACCAAGTATCGTATCAATCTATTGATGGATTTTACTGTTCAGAGTAAATATCGAGGTAACTTTAAAAAGAAGATTCGCTCTAGCTATGAATCGGATATTGAACAAAGCGGTAAAAACCAATCAACCCTGCGTATTGAAGCGACCAAAAAAGGGGTAGAGATCGCTTTGGATGAGTTTGTGGCGTATATTGCTATGCGGGGTGCGAAGTAGTGTTAAGTTTCATTGAGTATCTCAATGCAAAACCCCTCTTTTACAAAGAGATTGATTATACCCGTATCCATAAAGCCTACGATAGTTTAAGTCCTCATATTCAAACTCCTAAAGTTATTCACCTTATTGGTACTAATGGCAAAGGCTCCACAGGTCGCACATTGGCTCACTTGATTCACAAAAATAATAAACACTCTGTTATGCACTACAGCTCTCCGCATATTGTCAGTTTTAATGAACGTATCTGGATAGATGGAGCTAATAGTTCAGATGAAGTACTGCAACATTCACATAAAAAACTTTTTTCTATTTTAGGTCAAGAGGTGAGTGATGGACTAAGCTACTTTGAATACAGCACACTGCTTGCTTTTGTTGCAGGTGAAGATTGTGACTGGATAGTACTTGAAGCAGGATTGGGTGGAGAGTACGATGCGACCAATGTGGTTTCAAAGAAGCTTAGTATCATTACCCCTATTGGCTTGGATCATCAAGAGTTTCTGGGAGAGAGCATTGAAGCCATCGCTACAACCAAAATCAACAGCATTGAAAAAGAGGCACTTTTGGCGATTGGTAACAGTGATGAGGTGATAGGTGTTGCTCAAAAGATTGCCAAACAAAAAGGGGCTAGGCTTCACTATGCTAGCAAGAAGGCTCAGATTGTTGGTTTTGAGGGGTATTTGAGTGATAATATTGCTACGGCACTGAGTGCCTTGGATATTTTGGAGATAGAGTATCATATAGAAGATTTAAAAACACTCAAACTTTTTGGTCGTTTTTATCCCCTTGCAGACAATATTACTATCGATGTAGGACACAATCCTCTTTCAGCTAGGCAAATCGCCAAAACATTGGGAGATAAAAAGCTAGTCTTAGTCTACAATACGCTTGAAGATAAAGCCTATGAGGAGATTTTACAGATACTCAAAGCTAATATCAAACGTGTAGAATATATTGCTATCGATACCCCTAGAGCCTTAAAACAAGAGGCACTAAAAGAACTTTTGGAGAGTATGCATATAGAGTTTCAAAAGTTTAGTGCAATCAACGTGGATGAGGAGTATCTTGTTTATGGTTCATTTTACACTGTGGAGAGTTTTTTAAACTATTATGAAAATCAATAAAAAAGCCTTTGTTAAACGTCAAAAAGAACGAAACAAACACATTATTACCATTCATGGTAAAGATGGTGTACGACAAGTCACCATGGGCTATATCGCCAAAAAGATATTTATCTATCTCCTGCTCTTTATGATTTTGATTGGGGTGGCAACCGTTGCTTATACTCAGTATCTTGAGCGTGTGGTGGTAGAACTGGATAATAAAAAAGCCGAGGTTGAGCAACGCTATCATACTCTTAATAAGCAACACAAAGAGTTGCAAGGTAAAATTGCTTCACTCAAAGCACACAGTAGTGAGCTTGAAACGCAAATTGGTTCTCTTGGTGAAGAGCTGGAAAATACTAAGAATATTTTGGGGATTAATGACAAAGGATTTAAACTCAGTTCTAATATAGATTATAGTAAACTATCCATTGCAGAGAAGCAAGTGATTATGGATTTTGTCCCCAATGGCAAACCAATGTATGGACGACGAAACAGCAGTGGTTTTGGTTGGCGAATCCATCCTATCTATGGACGTAAGATTTTTCATAGAGGTTTGGATATTTCAGCCCCAATTGGTACCAAAGTTATGGCAACGGCTAATGGAATTGTAGAAACAATACGCTATAATAAGCATGTTGGTTATGGGAATATAGTCATTGTCAAACACAATTATGGTTTTAAGAGTGCCTATGCACACCTCAATACCATTAAAGTGAAGGTAGGGGATTATGTGACTAAGGGGCAGGTGATTGCCAAAAGTGGTAATACAGGTCGCTCTACAGGACCCCATTTGCATTATGAGGTGAGATATTTGGATAAGATACTCAATCCAAAAATCTTTATTAGATGGAATGACAAAAACTTTGTAGATACAATCAAAAAGGAGAATAGAGTACAATGGGATTCATTAATAAAAGCAACAAAAGCGACGATACACACAGTTCAGCAAGCATTATTACTCCAGGAACAAAAATCAAAGGGGAAATAAACTGCGAAAGCGATATGCACATCAATGGTGAGTTTGATGGACACATGGTAACTTCTGCTGAAGTAGTGATTGGTAAGACAGGATACGTAACAGGTGAAATTCAAGCATCGCGATTGATTGTTGCGGGTGAATTTAAGGGTGAATATAAAGGTGACTTTATTGATATTCTTCCTAGTGGTAAAGTATTTGGTGAGATTCATGTTCGAAATATCATTATTGAGCCAAATGGTATCTTCGAAGGTGAGAGTAAAATTATCCGTGAAGAAGCAGTACTTAAATTAGAGGCTACACCAAAAGCAACCGATGGTGAGAAAAAATAGTTTATAATGTATCAAAGCGATA
>Ga0193954_1001403_pt1 | contig 12228 bp, 10 predicted proteins | sample BB_5_MG_FD_140340 | JGI IMG/M metagenome (GOLD analysis project Ga0193954, IMG submission 140340) | Microbial mat bacterial communities from the Broadkill River, Lewes, Delaware, United States - BB_5_MG | ecosystem: Environmental > Aquatic > Freshwater > River > Microbial mats | place: USA...
ATCTCGTCGAAGAAGGGCCCAAGCATGCGGGACCACCCCGACAACTGCTGGGCTGCGCTCCGATGTTCAACGAGGGGGCTCGTCACGGGGGGAGCATCGCCGACCCCCAAGTTTTCAGCCAGGGCGGGGTGCCCATGAAGTGCGGCTCTTTCCTGGCGTTCCCGGCGCACGACCGGGTGGCGAGGGGTCCTGGGCCATGCTAGCTTCCCGGCGTCCCCTCATGCGTGGGGATTACTCTAGTCATGCGCGCCTGGTGTCCGCATTGCGGGGCTCTCAACGAGTTCGCGCGTCCTCCGACCACTGCAATCGTCTACTGTCAGCATTGCAGGAAGCCTTTCGGTGCTGGCGCGTTGCAGCAAGGCCCCGCGCCGGGGTCCACGCCGCCCGCCCAGGTGCGTGCGCCCATGACGCCCCCGCCGGTCCGCGGACGTGTGCGCCGTGCCGCCTCATCGCCCAGCCACCCCTCCCCGGTACGCAACCAGGATGGCGGATTTGGGCGGGAGGCAACCGAGCCCTTCCGTACCCGCCGCACAGGCTCGACGGGACCGGTGGCCGCGCAGGTCATCGTGCCCAAGGGCCGAGTAGAGCCGGGCTCTGGGGAGCCGGTCGCCAAGATCGTCTACGTCAGCCCAGATGGACTCGAGACCGACTTCGTGCTCGACGCGCGAAACTCGGTAGGCCGCCACCCAAAGAACAACATTCGGCTCAATGACCGTGAGATCTCCAAGGAGCACGCGATTATTGAGCGCCGCAATAACGAGTGGTGGCTCAAGGACCTGAACTCCTCCAACGGCTCCTACGTGAACGCGCGGCGCATTCGGGAGTCCAAGCTGACGGCCGGGGACGAGCTGCTGCTCGGGTCGATGCGGCTGGTCTTTCAGATCGACAGCCCCAGGGTCTCTGGGGATCCGGGTGGAGTCAGCGCCAAGGACCTGGTCACGATCCTGCCCCAGGATCCTGCGAACTCTACGCACATCCACGCGAAGATCGACGAGGAGGATGGCGACTTCTTGCCCGCAGGCGAGGTTGCAGACCTCGAGGTGCTGCGTCGGGACTATGAGAAGCTGCGCATGAGCCACGAGCTGGCGCGCATCGGCCTGACAACCAACGTCTCTGAGCTGCTCGAAAAGACCATGGAGGTGGTCTTTTCTATGTTCCCCGCCGACAACGCCGTCGTCATGTTGGTTGATGAGGATACCAATACTCTGGTGCCCCATACTGTGAAGCAGCGCGCCGATAAGAAGCAGGAGATCTTGCTATCCAGCACGATCGTCAACTCCTCCTTGCAGGAGCGCGCCTCGGTGCTGGCCTCGGATGCCTTCTTGGATCCCCGCTTTTCAGGCTCTCAATCCATCATCGCCCAAGGCATCCGCGCCGCGATGTGTGTGCCCATGGTGGCTCACGACAAGGTCCTCGGCATCATGCACCTCGACTCGCGCGAGCGCGTCGGCGCTTTCACGGAGAAGGACCTTCAGATCCTGAAGGCCATTGCAAGCCAGACTGCGGTCGCGATCCAAAATGCCCGCTTGGTGAGGCAGATCGAAGAAGAGGCCCGCACCCGCGGCCAGCTGCAACGCTTCTTGCCGCCCCATGTGGTGGAGGAGATGGTGCACGGCAAGGGGCGGGCCATTCAAAAGGGCGGCCGTGAACTCGACGCCTCCGTGGTCTTTTGTGACATCCGAGGCTTCACCTCTATGTCCGAGTCCTCCAGCGCGCAGGAGGTGGTCGACCTGCTCAATGAGTACTTTGAGCGCCTGGTTGAGGTCGTCTTCAAGCGCCACGGCGTGCTCGACAAGTTTATCGGCGACGCGCTGATGGCCTCGTGGGGCACCATCGGCGACGAGGATGTGCATGACAGCACGTTTAACTGCGTGGCGGCGGCCATCGAGTTCCGCGATCAAATCCGCGAGCTCAATGAGGAGCGCGCCGCGGTGGGGTTGTCCGCGATCATGATGGGCGTGGGTGTGAACACCGGGGCCCTGGTTGCTGGCTATATGGGTTCTCGACGCCGTTTGGAGTTCACGGTGATCGGAGACACCGTCAACACTGCATCGCGGGTCTGCGGGATTGCGGACGGGGATCAGGTGCTGATTTCAGATGCGACCTACAGGTACGTTGCGGACCGGATCGAGGCGCGATATCTCGGGACCCGCCAGGTGAAGGGCAAGGAGCAGGAGATCGGTGTGTACGAAGCTATCCGAATCCTCGACGGCACGGACGCTGGGACCGGGAGCTGACTGTGGTGAGACGGCAAGTAGTCCAGCGTTGTCCTAATTGCAGCGCAAAATATGACGTAGGCATCTACGTATCGGGCCAGAAGGTGCGGTGCCGGCGATGCGGCATCAAGTTCGCCGTGGTCCGCAATGATACCCAGGTGGGCGAGGCTGCCCCGGGTACGCCCGCCAAGCCTGCCGGTGAACCGGCCAAGGCGCCGGCCGCCAACGCAGGCGGTGGTTCACGCACTCCGCCGCGGCCGGCCCATAAGACGCCGCGTACGGCGCAGAACGACATCTCGGCCGGCACCGTGCTGGGCGGCTACGAGGTCGGCACCGTGCTGGGACGCGGCGCGATGGGCACGGTCTACCGAGGGCGGCAGCTTTCATTGGAGCGCCCCGTGGCCATCAAGGTCATGAGCTCGGACTTGGTCAGCCAGCCGGAGTTCATCTTGCGCTTTCGCCGCGAGGCGGCCGCCTTAGCCTCGCTGTCGCACAATAACGTGGTCTCCATCTTCGACCAGGGCAACGTCGAAAACGACTGGTACTTCGTCATGGAGTTCGTCGACGGCCCCACCATGCGAAAGACCCTGTCGCAACGTTCCTTGCGCATGTCTCAGGCGATGGAGCTCGCGGTGCAGATCGGCCGCGGGTTGGATTACGCGCACTCCAGGGGCGTGGTGCACCGCGACCTCAAGCCCGAGAACGTGCTGCTCGCTGATGACGGCGCCTCGGGTTTTGTGGCCAAGATCTGTGACTTCGGGCTCGCCGACATCCTGTACAGCGATCGCTCATTCGTTAACCTGACCGGCAGCCGTATCTCGATGGGCACCGTGAACTACATGGCGCCCGAGCAGCGTCAGGACGCAGGCCGTGTTGACCAGCGTGCCGATGTCTTCAGCTACGGCGTGCTGCTGTACGAGATGTTCACGGGTGAGCTGCCCCTGGGCCGCTATGCGGACCCTTCCAAGCGCAATAAGAGCCTGGATCGGCGCCTCGATACCGTGATCATGCGGGCCCTGGAGCCGGATGCGCGGCGTAGGTACCCACGGGTACGCGAGATCGTCGAAGTGCTCGAGACTATCCGCCGCTAACCCTACACACTCCGTCGTACATGCTGGAATCACCTAGGGTCGTTGCGGTGCACGTAGGCAATCGTAGGAAAGTTCGTGTTGCGCATTCAAATCGAATCGGGTCTAACGGCCCCGAACGATGCAAAGCCTCCGCGACCAGCTTCTGAAAGCCGGACTCGTCACCCAAGACCAGGTTACCAAGGTTGAGGTTGCCGAAGCCAATAAGACACGGCGGAAGCGGCGCAAGAAGCCGGCCGGTAAGCCCAATGAGCGCACCGGTGCTCCCCAGGAGCGGCGACCTCCGCCCCCGCCGATTCGCACGGTCGATCTGACCGAGCCGAGCCGCCTGATTATCTTCCAGGCGATCGACCGGCATCGGGTTCGTGGTGAGACCCGCGGCGAGATGGAGTTCTACTTCAAGCTGCGCGACAACCGAGTTCGCAAGATGTTCGTCTCCAAGGAGATCTCTGGTGGCCTGCAGTCTGGTCGCCTCGCGATCGTCGAAAACGGCGAGCCAGAGAAGCACATCATCGTGGGCTGCGACGCGGTCGCCCCCATCGCCGAGATCGACCCCGGCATGATCCGCTTCTTCAACTCGATGTCCTCCTAACCGGAGCCTGGCCGGTTGACCCGACAGCGCGCCCCAGATTTTGTGGGCGCCTTGCCGAAGCCTCAGCCCGCCACCCCTGACCCTCGCATCTTCCTCACGGGCGCCACCGGCTTCTTAGGCCGGGAGGTGCTGGTGCGTCTGCTGCGCGCCGGTCGAACCGTGCTCGTCAGCTCGCGCCGAAGAGCCCAAGAGTCCCAAGCCGAACTGCAGGCCCGTCTTGAGGCCCTCGTCGAGCGCACCGATCCTGGTGTGTCGGTGACGGCGCTGACCGCGACCTTCGCCGACGTCACCGATCCAAGGCTTGGCCTGTCTGAGGCGGGGCAGGCCTGGATGCGGCAGCCGGGGCCTGTGCACCTTGTGCATGGCGCGGCTGAGGTGCGTTTCGACCTGCCGATCGACGTGATGCGCGTGCAGAACGTGCAGGGAACCCTGCATGTGCTGGCCCTCGCCCAGCAGCTTCAACGCGAGGGGCGGCTGCACCGCGTGGACCACGTCTCCACGACCTACGTGGCTGGGGATCGCACGGACCTCGCCCTTGAGACCGACATCGACGTGGGCCAGACCCCACGTAACGCCTACGAGGCCAGCAAGCTTGAGGCGGAGGGCGAAGTCGACAAAGCGAGGCAGGCTGGCTTGCCGATCACCGTGCACCGGCCCTCCATCATCGTCGGCGACTCTCGCAGCGGACACGCGGCGAGCTACAAGGTTCTGTACTGGCCGATGAAGGTCTACGCGCGCGGTCGGTTTCGCACCGTCTTTGGGCGCCCCGACTGCCCGGTGGATGTGGTGCCGGTCGACTACGTGGCTGACGCCCTGGTGCATCTCATGGGCAGCCCTCAGGCGCTCGGAGGCACCTTTCATCTTGCAGCGGGTCCAGAGGGCCAGGCCACGATCGCCAGCCTCGCGGCCGTGGCGCAGCGTGTCTTTGGGCGAAAGCCGGTGCGGTACATCGACCCTGATTTCTACTTTCGATGGCTTCGACCCATCCTACGGCCGATCTTGCGTATCTTCCGACCGGATGTGGCTGAGCGCGGCGGCGTGTACTTGCCCTACCTGCGCAGCAACCCCAGCTTTGATGTCCAAAAGGCGCAAGCTATATTGACGCCCGCGGGCATCAGCCCACCACCCGTGGAGTCCTACTTTGAGCGTATCATGGGGTACGCGCTCGAGACCAACTTTGGAAGGCAAGCTGCCTTGCCGCCGACCACCACGCCGGCTCAGGACCCGCTTCACTCCTCGGTAGATAAATAACCGAGGATGACGTCGTCCAAGGAGCGCTCCACGACCACGATATTGCCCTTTGCTTCGGGCGGCTGAGTGGGCGCGGGAGTCACAGCGGCTTGGGGCGCACGCACGCGTTCTTGAGCGGGCGCGGCTGGCGCTTCCGGCGGGGCCTGGGGCGACTGCCGCAGCCGGGCGCGCTGGGCGGTGACCTGGGCCCTGAGCTCCGCCGCGTCGATCTCCAGCATCGTATCGTTGGGGTTGTCCTGGCGCGGACCGCGGGGCCGCATCTGCAGGTCCACCGGGGTGGGGGCCTCGGCCTCCGGCGGCAGGGCGCGCGGCAATGGCCGGCGGGTGGCCTGGGGCGGCATCGCCTGCGGCGGTTTTGGGCCGCGTGCGCTTTGGGCGCGGCGCCGCTCGATGCTCTCTTTCAGAGCCGCGGGCAGCCCCATGTCGATGATGGTGTCGCCCGCGGGCGGGAAGGCGTTGCGCTTGGGCGGCAGCGCACGCGCTGCGCTGGGTCGAGCGGGGGCCGTGGGCGCCGCTGGTAGTGATTTGGGGATCTGGGCGCTGTGGGCGACGGATCGACGGGGTGCCTCAGTCGGCGCGCCCAGGGGCCGATTGGGCATCTGGGCCTCACTGGGCATCTGCGGCGGGACCAGGGGGCGTACGGCGGGCGGCGGGGCTCCGGGGCCCGCCCGGGTCATGGGCGGTTTTGGCACAGGCTGTGCACGGGGCTGCGGCTTTGGTGCGGGCGCAGGCCGGCTTGCATTGGGTGCGGTGGGGCTCTTGAGCCCCGCTTCGGCGGGGATCGTCTCTGAGGCGGCCTTGGCAAAGCGTTGGCCCTCTTGAAGCTGGGCATCGGTAGGGCGCCAGGGGGCGTGGCGGCGCATCTCCTCATCGAGCTCGATCAGGAAGTCAGGGTGGCTCTGCCGGGCCGCATCATCCGCGGGCGGCGGGGGCGCCGCAGCTCGCAGGGCGGGGTGCGGCATGTCGACGGTGGGCAGATCCGGGGTTGCCGATGGCGGCGGACGAGCGAGCACCGTCTGGGCCTCGGCGGGGATCGACGACGGTTTTGGCGGCTTGGGGATCGCGGGCGCGGACTCGGAGGCGTCGGGCAGCGACTCGGCGGCCTGCGATACGATCGGTGGCACCAGGTTGGCGGCGGGCGCGGGCGCGGGCGCGGCTGCCTGAGCCGGTCCGGCCGCTTTGCTGGGCCCGAAGAGCAGCTCGATGCGGGAGTCCAGGCCGCCCGAGACGAGCAGCTTCATCTGCCCTTTGTGCTGCTCCTGCATGCGCACGCGGATCTGCTCGGTCTTGGTCTTTTCGTCCGCGTCGCTGTCTAGGATGTCCCGATACGAGCCTCGTTCCAGGGTGACGAGCTGCCCGTCCACGAAGACCTGGGTCACCAAGCGCGCCTGCGAGAGGCCATTGTCCTCGGTCTGCACGTGGAAGACGCGCTCCTGATAGCGGACGTTGTGGTTGAAGCCGGGAAGCATCGACGGTGCTCCCGCAGCGTATCCCGATAGGTTTCTTGTTGCCAGGGTCCCCGAGAGTTGCCAGCATGACGCCTCTCTACGGGGAAGCCATGGTGTCTAATAGCTCGTCACGTCGCAGTCAGTTCCCCGGGGCAGACCTTTCCCCTGACGGCACCCCGGACCTCCCGGTCGACCCGCTTCCGCCGGAGCCCACCGCGAAGAGCTCGCGCCGCGGTTTGAGCGCTCCCGTGATGCTGGTGCCTATCGGCAAGCTCAACGAGGGACCCATCGAGCGCATTCGGCCCGCGATCGAAGAGATCTACCGCCGTCCTACGGCGCTTCACGGTCCGCTGCCCGTGCCGAAGTACGCCTTCAACCCCACGCGCGGCCAATATCATTCCTCCTCCATTCTTAAGCGCGTGGAGTCGCTCTACGAGCACGCTTGGGACTGCGCGATCGGGTTCACGGATGTGGATCTTTTTGTGCCTGAGGTGCCCTTCATCTTCGGCGAGGCGGACCGCAGCACCCGCGCGGCGATCATCAGCCTGAACCGGCTCAGCCCGGAGTCCGGGCCCTCCGAGTCGCGCCACGACCTGATGATGAAGCGTCTGGTCTCCGAGGCCATCCACCAGGTGGGTCTCATCCGTGGGTTGGCGCACTGCCCCAACAACCGCTGCGTCATGTTCTACGCTGCGACCACTCAAGAGATCGACAAGCGTGGATCCTCGATGTGCGCGAACTGCCGCAAGCGTCTGATGGACCTGTACTGAGCGCATGACTCCGCCCAACAAGCGAAAGGCGCTCGGCAAGGGCCTGGGCGCTCTGATCCCTCAAAAAAAGAACGGCGCGATCCCGTCCAAGGCGGAGCCAGCGGACAAAAAACGCGGCGTGATGAGCGTGCCGATCGAGGACGTGCGCCCCAACCGGCAGCAGCCTCGCAAGGCCTTCGATGACGCGGCCCTGCTTGAGCTGGCCGAGTCCATCAAGACACACGGGCTCATGCAGCCGGTGCTGGTGCGTAGCCGAGGCAATCACTTCGAGATCATCGCCGGAGAGCGCCGCTGGCGCGCTTCCCAGCGAGCCGGGCTCAAAGCCATCGAGGTGGTGGTTAAAGACCTCGCCGAAGAGGATGTCTTCGAGTGGGCGCTGATCGAGAACATCCAGCGCGAAGACCTCAACCCCATCGAGGAAGCCGAGGCGTATCGCAGGTTGCTGGACGGCACCAAGATGACCCAGGAGCAGCTGTCGCACCGGGTCGCCAAGGATCGCTCCACCATTGCCAACGCCCTGAGGCTGTTGAAGCTGCCTGAAGAGGTGCGGCGCCAGGTCATCGCCGGCGCCATCTCGATGGGCCACGCCCGTGCGCTGCTGTCACTGGAGAGCGCAGATCACATGGTCAAGATGGCCCGTGATGTCGTCAAGCGGGGGCTATCGGTGCGCGAGGTGGAGCGCATGGTGCGCGCCCTGCGCAAGGCGGCCGAAGGCGGCGACAAGCCCGAGGCGGTCGATCCGTACGGGAGCCTGCCGGGCGGAAAGCCCGCCGTGGAGCGCGTGACCCACGAGTTGGTGCGTTCGCTGGGCACCAAGGTGCGCATCGTTCCCCATGGCAAGCGCGGCAAGATCGAGATCGACTTTGCCTCCGCCGATGAGCTCAACCGGCTGATCGGTCACCTGCGCGGCTGATCCCCGGGGCGCACGCTCGACATCCTTCCCGACTCGCGGCATGGTCCCGGCCATGGCGATTATGGGTGGCAAACGAGAGGCTCCTGCGAACGTGACGCGGCTGAATCCGGCCGACGCAGATACGATTCTGGGGCCCGATGCTAGCTTCTCCGGCAAGTTGACTTTCGAAGGCGTCGTTCGCATCGACGGCAAGTTCGAGGGCGAGATCTTCACGGATGATTTGTTGGTGATCTCACCCAAGGCCGAGGTGAAGGCTACGCTGCATGTCGGCAGCATCATCATCAACGGTACCGTGGACGGCGACATTCACGCCAAGTCCTCGGTGGAGCTACAGGCTCCGGGCAAGGTCCGCGGCAACATCGTTACGCCCAGCCTCATCATCGAAAAGGGCGTCACCTTTGATGGCTCATGCCAGATGAGCAAGAAGCCCAGCGCGCTCTCCCCGGCCAAGTCGTCGCCCCCGCCTCCGCCCAAGTCCTGAGGCATCTGTGTCTCGATCCCCCGCAGGATCGGGGTGAGCAGTCATCAGCGCGACAACGATTGTTGAAGCTGGGCCCTTGGTCCGGGCTTTGCGTTGTCAGTCGGCATGTCTGCTCCGCGTCTCGCCCAAATCCTCTGCCTGGTAGGCGCCGTAGCGCTGGGCGGGCCGATGGCCTGCGGTGGAGGCCTGGCCACCGGGCCGATGGCCGATAACGACCAAGACGCGCTGCCGGACGATAGCGAGGACCGAAATCGCAACGGCGAGCTGGACCCCGGGGAGACAGATCCCAACTCCAGCGATACGGATGGGGACGGCATCCCAGATGGGCAGGAGGTCGCCACTCAGGTCTGCGCCCCGGGCAATGACCGCCCCTTCGCGGTCCAGGATGTGCCCGGCGCGGACTCCGAGGTGCTCGTTGATGCCGCGGTCTCTCAGCGCTCCCTCTTGTTCAGCTTCGACGCGCGCAATCCCGGCGCCGTCTTCATGGACCCGGATCTTGAGGTGGCCGCCGCGATCATCTCGCGACGGGCCCAGGCCAGCGCACCTGATTCCGAGCGGGCGAGGGTCTTGGGCCGGGTCATCGCGGACCTAGGCGCGGCGACGAACCCGCGCGTGCGCAGCTTCGTCACGGTGCAGGGCTTTAGCGCAGAGCAAGCCAAGTTTCAGGTGCAAAGCGATGCACCGATGTCTGTCTCGGCCTTTGTGAATCGGGCCGCCGGCGGCTTGCTGCAGAACGTGAGCTTGCAGGGCAGCCTGCCCGAGTCCGGAGCGAGTTTCGAACGGTTCTCCGTGAGCCTTATGACCGTGCAGCGCCCCGAAGGCCGGGTCGTCTTCATGCTGGGCGCGGCGCCTGCGGTCGATCTGAGCGAGCCGGCTCGGATTCGACTCGAAGAGCTGACGGACGGAACCAATGTCGCGACGCGAGGCTCATTTACACGCCACGTCTGCGACCCCTTCGTCGCAGAAGCTCAGGCTAAGGCCGACATCCTATGGGTCGTGGATGACTCCGGTTCCATGGAGGACGATCAGATGGCGGTGCGGGCGGCGGCCGATGCGATGGTGCAGGTCCTCGAGGCGGCGCAAGTAGACTTTCGTTTGGGAGTTGCGCGCATGTTCGCCGACCGAGACCCCGACGATGGTCGGCGCGGCCGGCTGCAGGGCGAGGGCTTTACGGCGGACGTAGCCCAGTTTCAGCGGGACATCGTGGTCGGCGCGGACGGTGGTTGGGAGCCCGGCTTGCAGGTGGGCGCCGAGGCTCTGAGCCAGGCCACGCCGCGTACCGTTGCGGGGGCGCCCGCGGATGGGGCTCGGTTGCGTGCGGACGCCGCCGCCATCGTGATCCACCTGTCGGATGAGCGGGACCAGCACGTGGAGTGCGCGGCCTGCGGAGGCTGCGACCGTGCCGAGGGTGAGTCTCGAAGCTGTACGAGGCCAGAGGGGCAGGAGGTCATCGATGACTTCATCGACCAGTACCAAGCCCTAGGCGCGGTGACCTTCGCCTTGGTGGGGGACCTGCCGGACGGCTGCAACCAAGGCAGCGGTCGCGACGACTTCGAGCCGGGGCAGGGCTACGTTGAGGTCGCCGCCGCGACCGGTGGCCAGTTTGGCTCCCTGTGTGGCGATATGCGGCAGAACCTCGCCGACGTCGCGCGGGTCGCGACGGGCGTCTCGTCGATCTTTCAGCTCACCGCGCAGCCGGCCTCGGCCACCTTGAAGGTGGCCATCGGGCCTCCAGGTCAGGGCCGAATCGTGCCCCGCAACGCCGACAACGGATTTGAGTATGACCCGGTGCAGAACAGCATCATCTTCTTTGGCGACGCCCACCCCCAGGAGGGTGAGGAGGTGGTGATTGCCTATCGCCGCTGGGATTGGGCCAATAACCCCAATACGCCCGCGGACCCCTGCGATGAGTGTGAAACCGGCTCATGGTGTGACCCGCTGCTGGACTATGAGTTATGCCAGTCACCTTGCGGCGATGTGAACTGTGACCCGGGGCTCATTTGCCTGCCGGACACCGCCACCTGCGGTGATCCGGAGGACCTACCACCGGCCCAATCCCCCTGCGGAGAGTGCGACGCGGGTCTGGTCTGCGACCCCTCGACGGAGGACTGCATTCCACCGTGCGAAGAGACGGGCTGCGACGTGGATGAGCTGTGCAATCAGCGTACGCACTTGTGCGAGGAGTTCGGCGTCTAGCCCCCTCGATCAGCTGCGACGTCGGACCTGCCATTGGCCGCCGCGCTCGGTGGCGGCCTTTGCCTGCCAACTGCGGGCCTCCTGCTCATTGGATGCAATCTGCAATAAGGATTGCGCACCGGCCTCATCAGTCCACCAGACCTCCCAAGTGGGCTCTTGGGCCCGGCGCTTGGCGGCCAGCTTTTGGGTCAGCAGCGCCCGACGCTCGTGGGCTCGAGACCTGGGCTCTTCTTCGACCAAGGCGCGGTGTCCCTCTTCTTTGAGGGCCTGGGCTTGGCACTGCGCGTCTTGCGGGGAGAGGCAGCGCCGAACGGCCTCGATGTCGCCCGCCTCGGTATGGCGTGCGACGGTCCACCGTCCCCATGACACGGGGTGGTACTCCTCCAGCGCGCGTTCGAAGGCCTGCTTGTCTTCATCCATGCGCCAGACGATGCGGTCCTCGATCTGTAGGTGACGCACCGCGTGCTCCAGCTCCCTGAGCTCAGCGTGCAGCAGGCCTTGCTCACGCTCTGCGTCGAGCTGAACCTCGATGAGCAAACCGCAGGGCAAGACGAAGCCCCAGGCCGGCAGGCTGCGCGGTCCGCCCTCAGCGTAGTGAGCCGGGCCGAAGCTGGCCTCGGCCTCCGCAGCGCTGAGGCGGTAGCGACACAGGGCTCGGCCCGGTGGCGAAAATGCGAACGGTGCCCGCTCCATCGCGGCGCACGCTACACAGATGGCTGCCCTAGCCTCAATGCCAGATACCCACAGAGAGCATGATGTTGGCGTAGCGGGGGGCCACATCGACCGCCCAGGTGAAACGCCAGGGCAGCAACAGATCGAAGAGATAGATGTCCATACCGGCCGTGCCGTGGTGGCGCCCATCGCTGGCCTGAAAGCGCGAGGGCTCAAAGTAATAGCCGATTCGGGCGCGCATGCGGTTTTGCCAGAACTCGCTGTCCGCGCCCACCCGCAGACCGATGCTCATGTCCTCACCTGCGGGCTGCAGGGTATCGGTGGCCCAAGCCTCAAAACCCACCGCTTTATCGCTGGCGCCCGTGAATACGACGTCGGCAGAGAGGGTGACGTAGCGGCGCGGGCGGTTCACGGCCGCCCGGGTGCGTCCCACCTGTCCAAAGCTTCGATTGTAGTTCTTCCACCGCGGTCCGATAGTGCCGGACAAGCCCAGGCTGACCTGCCACGGCACCTCCAGCCCCTTCACCAAGGGCACTCCAGACGGAGCCTCATCGACCAGCACGCTGCGGTTCCCGTAGATAAGTCCCGTGGAGAACGAGGC
>Ga0193954_1001405_pt1 | contig 12223 bp, 11 predicted proteins | sample BB_5_MG_FD_140340 | JGI IMG/M metagenome (GOLD analysis project Ga0193954, IMG submission 140340) | Microbial mat bacterial communities from the Broadkill River, Lewes, Delaware, United States - BB_5_MG | ecosystem: Environmental > Aquatic > Freshwater > River > Microbial mats | place: USA...
ACTGAGGAAGATAACTCAGGTGGCGAACCTCTTCACACACCATTGTCTCAGTGGCTCGCCTCCAGCAGTCAAGTCTCTCAGTGGCAGATCTCGCGACCGAATGGGGAAGGCTATGTGAAGCTGCTCATTCGGCGCGAGGGCCGCCAATCGATCACACTCAACTATGTCTTCAGCGGTGTACATCGCACCCGCTACCAGTAGTGGCGGTGGGTCATCGAGGAGGGTGAGATAGTGAAACCTGGCGATACGAGGAGACGCGCGACGCTACGGGCTGTCCTGTTTTCAATCCTTGGGCTGGCCATCCTTGAGCACGAAGCCTGGGGGCTTCGTCTGTGCCGTACGATCGAGCACGCGGAGGACTTGACGGTGTCTATCGCCCGGGCCAACGCAGCTGAGTTGGGTGAGGCGCTGCTCGCGCTGAGGACGCGGGCCACGCAACCATGAGCCTGCCGGGGGGCACATGGGTCTGGGCTGCGTTGGTCTCGGCAACAACTCATGGTCTTGGGGCCGCCTGGGCGCTGAGCCAAGACCACGGTCACGATCTGCCCGAGAGCGCCGAAGTGGTGCCCATAACTCTACGTATCGTGTCGCCGAGGCCTGTGTCCCAAGTACCGCCGGCCGTGGCGCCCAAGGTTGAAGGGGCGTCGCTCGTGAAGGCCCGCCGCAAGCGCCGCCGCGCTCGCCGCCGCCCCCGCCAAGAGGCGCCTGTGCGTCCCAGCCCGGTGCCCTCTGCGGTCACTGCAATCAACAAAGGTATGCATCATAGTTCGCCTCAGGGCGAGTTTGAGGTCCCCAGCCCAGTCGTTGGCACAGCGCCTGCGGAAGCCCCCCAGGACGACGCAGCCGAGGATTCAGGGTCCGAAGCCGAGGGCGTCGCGGGCTCAGCGCAGCCCACGACCATCGATGTTGGCGCCATTCAGAGCACGGCGCTGCGCGCCATTCAGCGCGCAAAGTACTACCCGCGAGCCGCGCGCCGACTCGGGCAGGAGGGCACCGTTATTGTGATTGTATACCTGGCACCGAACGGAGACCTGGCAAGAGCGCCCGAGGTCTATCGAAGCAGTCGATTTACAACCCTCGATGAGGCGGCGCTGGCCATGGTGCGGCGGGCGGCGCCGCTGCCGTTGCCGCCTGGAGTTCAACTCGTTGACAGCCTTCGCTTCGCGATCCCCATCCACTTTAAACTACTCGATGAGTCCTACGGAGCGTCTCTATGAATCAAATAGTTAGCATGCAGCCGGTACAAGGAGTGAAAGCCAGCAGAGGTGCCATTGTATTACTCTTGATGTTCACCATGCTGGGGTGTCGCGCTGAAGGCGAGCCGGAGAGAGTCCAGGCCGTGGAAGCGCCCGCTTCAAAGGTCGGCGTACTGTTGGTCAACCACGGCTCCCGCTCCAAGACATGGCGAGATGCGCTGCTCGACCTGGAGTTTCGTGTCAAGGACCGGTTGATGAAGCAGGTGAGCGTCGCGGGGGTTCGTACGGCCTTCATGGAGTACACGGAGCCCTCGATTGCTACTCAGCTCAAGAAGTTTGACGACGAGGGCTATTCAGACGTGATCTTGGTGCCCGTCTTTCTGACCGTGAGTTCTCACTCCTTCGATGATATCCCCACCATTGTAGGCTCGAAGGAGGACCCACTATCGGTGCAGACGCTGAAGCTGGAAGGCATCGAGCGTTACACACCCAAGGCTCGGGCCATCGCGACGCCCTTGCTCGACTTTAGTGACCTCCTTCAAAGCAATATTCTCCGACGCGCTCAAGCGTTGTCCACAGATCCGAGCCAGGAGGGCATCGTCTTGGTCGCCTATGGAGATAAGACCTATGAGCGGCACTGGTCTGCGCTGCTCACGCAGGTGCAGGAGCACGTGGCCCAACGCCTGGGGATCACGAAGTTCGCCCAGGCCTGGTGCGGACACCTTGTGCACTATGACCCAGCTCGCACGACCGAGGCCGTCGAGGCAGTGCTCAACGACAGAGCGCGGGCGATCGTTATCCCCGTGTTGGTTGCCCACGACGAGCAGTTTCAGATCAATATCATCGGCACTGGCATCGAAGCCGTGGAGGACTTTCGCGAACGTGTCATCTACCGGCCCGACGCGATCCTGCCCGACGAGAACGTCGAAAATTGGGTGATCCAGGTGGTACGTGAGTCGGTGGTGCGCCTGAACTCGGCGGATGGCGGGGTCTAGACTATGCTGATCAGCGTTCCGGAGTTTCGGCGCCTCTGCCGGGTGGTCCACCGCGACCTAGGGTACTTCTGTGCCGGTCTCGTGATCGTCTACAGCATGTCTGGGATCGCTTTGAATCATGTCGATGATTGGAACCCGGACTTCGTCATTCACAAAGAGAGCTTCGCGCTGCCTAACGGCATGGGCGCGGATCTGAGCTCAAAGGAGGTACAGTCGCTCACCGTCTTGGTGGGCCAGGCCAGGCCGCGGGTGGTCGATAGCCCTACTCAAGGTGTGGTGAAGATCTATTATGAAGACGCCACCCTGCATGTGGATACCAGCGAAGCGCGCGTGTTCTACGAGAGGGTTGTGCGGCGACCCTTCTTTTACGAGGCGAATGTGCTTCATCGAAATAGCATAAGGGGGTGGCGCTGGGCCGCAGATGCCTTTGCCTTAGTGCTTATTGCTGTGACGGTGAGCGGCCTCTTCATCCTCAAGGGACGCCACGGCCTGAGCCGCCGCGGCGTGTGGTGGATTGGGGCCGGTACCTTGCCGCCGGTCGTGATGCTGCTGTTGTGGGCCTGAGCCCTGGATACTACAGCATTGCCATCTCAACGTTCGCAAAGTTGCGCCGGTAGAACTTCATATACTCTACCTTTCGCTCCATGGCTTCGACGATGACGTGTGCAAAGTTGACCTTCTCGAACTGCCTGGCGCTGCCGATGCCGCCTGGGCTGAAGACATTGATCTCCATCAGCTTGTCTCCGACGATGTCTAAACCTACGAGGAACATGCCGTCCTGAACCAGCTTTGGGCGGACCATCTCAGCGAGCCTTAGGTGCTCATCGGTGATCTGCGCCTGGGCCTTCATGCCTCCCGCATGAATGTTACTGCGCATGTCATCGCCGGAACGAACCCTCCGGAAGGCGCAGTACTTACCTTTGTGCTTGAGGGGCACACCGTTCATGAGGAAGAGGCGAGTATCTCCCTCCTGGGCGGCGGGCAGGTACTCTTGCACCACGATGTAGCCATCTCTGGAGATGGACTCCACCATCTGGTTGAGGTTGGGCAGCATGTCGCGCGTCATCAGGAAGACCCCTGCGCCGCCCGAGCCCTGCAGGGGTTTGAGGACCACCTTGCCGACATCGTCAACGAAGGCCCGGATCTCTTTTCTGTCCCGCGTGATGATGGTTTGGGGCCGCACCTCTGGCGGGAAGAGCTGAAAGTACATCTTGTTGATGGCCTGCATGAGGCCATCAGGATCGTTGAGCACGACGACGCCGTGGCGCATCGCAACTCGACCAAAGTTGATGCCGGACATCTTGGCCCAGGAGCGCGGGCTGTTTTCACCCGCAGGGTCGTTGCGCAGCATGAGCACGTCGAGCTCGTCCACCGTGATTCGTTCGCGCAGCCCCTTCGGTCCACGTAGCTCCGACAGGTAGGACTCCATCGTCTTGTACTTGCTCTTGGGCGCACGCCAGGCCCGGGCGCGGACCGCTTCGTCGCGGTCATATGCGAAGTCCCCCATGCCGATGAGGTAGACATCGTGGCCCCGGTTACTCGCTGCGAGGGCGAGCCGGATGGTCGTGTACTGCGACTCTTCGGTCGCGACGTCATTGACGGCGAATGCAATTTGCACAGGCTTTGCTCCCACGGACCGATTCTCCGATCAAGGCAGCTTGACGCGCTTGCGGCGGCTAGATTGACTAGATCGATGGTCACGTCCTCAGACACGCCTTCAGACTCCTCAGCGGCTTTGTCGGCTGAGACCGAGACGATGTCACCTGCTCAGCTGATCCGTCTCGCCGCGGAGGTCTCCGGGCGGCTCTCGCAGGGAGATCGTGTGCGACGCACCTTGCCGGGACCAGGGCGGATCCACGTCGATCGCGCGCTGCCTGTGCTGGCTCTGCACCGGCTATCGGATACCGCCGGGCCCAGCTGTGCCCAGCTGGTGACGGCAGAGGCCTCCTATGCCTACGTCACCAATGACAAGAGGTACCAGCGGGCCGTCGCGCAGCTGGTCCGATCGATGGTCTGCGCGCTTCAGCCAAGGTTTGGGCGTTTCTTGCTCGTCGAGGTGTGGACGCGGCCCGAAGCCCACCCGCCCATCGGGTCTCAGGCATCCGAAACCCCGGCCCCCGGGTTCCGGATCTTTGTGCAGGAGGGCAGTGACAGCGATCCCTACCCCTCGTTGGAGCGCTTTGGTGCGCAGCTGCGCAAGATCAAGATCCAGGGGCGGCCCGGGGTGGTGGAGTTCGTCAGCGACCCCAAGGCCTACCCGGATCGAATGAAACCCGTCTTGTCACAAAAGGCGGCGACGGAGCTCGGCTGCCTGCAGATCGGGGTGGAGGTGGAGCCGATCTTCTTGAGCGGTGATGGCGAGGTCTTCCCTGACTTGCTTCGCCGCCTGCGTACGGGTTTTGCGCGGGCCCTGAAGCACCTTTTTCATGCCTTTGCCCAGCGCGAGACCAACCTACAGACCCGCAACTTCCACTCTTTGGGACGGCGCGCGATCGTAAAGGCGACGTGGGACGTGGATGCCAAGCTCGACAAGGTGTCGACGAGCTTCGACTTCCTGCTCTGCGTGACCCCCGTCAACGCAGAGGCCGCTTGGAACGCCTTTAAGAAGAGTCGCTTCGAAAAGCTGCCGCCGCTTCGGTATCGGGCCCTGCCGCTGGATCCTGGGTTGGCCAAACGCCGGCTCTTCTCCATCCCCATCGAGAAGATTGAGGATCCGACCATCGCTGACCTGTTTCGGGAGAAGCAGGGCGAGCTGGACCGCAAACTTACGATGTTGGGGGACCGCAATACCCGGCGCTTTCTCTTCGGTAGTATCCAACTCTACGGGTTTGTCGATCCCTCCTTGCTACGGGCCGCGGAAGAGATCCTAGAGAGGCTGCCCCCATCAGCCAAGGATACGTCTCGGACTCGGGTCGGCGCCGATGAGTTCGAGGCCCGCGTGCTCGAGGAGTTCGCGCAGTATAGGCAGGTCTGGCCGGAGTTCTCGGGCCGCACCGAGAAGTCGGCAGGGGTCTCCTCGCTCACGGTCTCAAACGGCGTTCTGCTGATTCCGAAACGGCTCAAGATCGAGGCCCGCCGGGTCGAGGCGCTTATTCAGCACGAAGTGGGCACCCATGTCCTGACCTACTTCAACGGGAAGGCCCAGCGCTTCACGCAGATGAGGACAGGCTTGGATGGCTATGAGGAGCTGCAGGAGGGCTTGGCTGTTCTTGCAGAGTACCTTGCAGGGGGCATGACGCAGGGCCGGTTGCGCACGCTTGCCGGGCGTGTGATCGCAGCGAAGATGATCATGGATGGCGCGAGCTTTGTGGATACCTTCCGAGTGCTCTGCCGCTATGGGTTTTCACAACGAGCCGCCTTTGATGTGAGCCTGCGCATCTACCGAGGCGGTGGATTGACCAAGGACGTCATCTATCTGCGCGGCCTGGTGGCGCTGCTTAAGTACGTGCAGGAGGGGGGTGAATTGGCGCCCCTGTATGTCGGCAAGATCGCCATTCGGCATGTGCCCATCGTGAGAGAGCTCGAAAGCCGGGGAGTCTTGACTGCGCCGAAGCTCAAGCCCCGCATCGCCCAGGACCCCGAATCTGCGGCTCGCCTGGAGCGAGTGCGCACAGGCCTTCGGATCTATGACATGGTGCAATCATGACGGCGGCTGGCTTCTTTGATGTGGCTGAGGGGCCCGGCCCCCTGGTCGCGACCGCGATTCACGACGGTCATGAGGTGCGTGAGGACTTACGGGAGCGCTTCGCCCTGAACGAGGCGACCCGCCTGCGGGAAGAGGATCCCTTTACGGGGGAGTGGACCGCCGTGGCGGGTACACGCGTGGTGGTGCGGCGTTCACGCTTCGAGGTAGATCTGAATCGGCCCCGCGAGCGTGCCGTATACCGTGAGCCGGCGGATGCCTGGGGCTTGGATATTTGGAAGGCGCCGCTGCCAGACGAGGTCGTTGAGGCCTCGCTGGCGGAGTACGACGCCTTCTATGCTCGGCTGGAGCGCTTGCTCAAAGAGGTTACCGCGCGAGCGGGAGGCTTCGTGGTCTTTGACCTGCATTCGTATAACCACAGGCGGGGGGGGGCCGGCGCCGAGGTCGATGATCCCGAGGCCAACCCTGAGATCAACATCGGCACGGGCAGCCTCGATCGCGGTCGGTGGGGGCCACTCGCGGACCGCCTCATGAGCGATCTGCGCGACTTTGACTTTCTTGGGCGGCGCCTCGACGTGCGGGAGAACGTTAAATTTAGCGGCGGGAACATGACCCGCCACATTCATCGCGAACTGCCCGAGGCGGGCTGTTGTATCGCCATTGAGGCCAAGAAGATCTTCATGAATGAGTGGACCGGCGAAAAGGATGCACCGACTCATAGTGCCGTAGGAGCCGCACTCCTCGCGAGCGTGCCCGGCGTGCTCGAAGAGCTCCAGAAAGTGATTTGAAACCGTGCGAATTGGATTTCTCGTCAACAACGTCAAGACCGAAGAGGCTGGGTTTACAACCACCAGGCTGGCTTGTGAGGCACATGCCCGGGGGCATGAGGCCTTCGTAATTGGCGTGGGTGACCTCGCGTACGATCCCGATGAGCGCATCCGGGCGCGGGCCCGCTTTGTGCCCAAGGACAAAAAGCCAAAGACCTCAGCGGCCTTTCTGGCGGAGATGATGAGCCCAAAGGGTGGGTCGGAGCGCATCACCGTCGATGACCTCGATGTCCTAATGCTTCGTAACGTGCCTTCGGATGACTATCTGGACCGCCCCTGGGCCGCCACCGCGGCAGCCGAGTTCGGTCGCCTGGCCATGCGCCATGGTGTGGTGGTGGTCAACGATCCCAATGGACTCGCGAAGGCCGGGTCCAAGATGTACTTTCAACTCTTCCCCGAGTCCGTGCGGCCCACCACGCTCATTACGCGTGATCGGAGCGACATCAAGGCCTTCGCCAAGGACCAGGGCACCATCGTGCTCAAGCCGCTTCAGGGTTCAGGCGGGGCGAGCGTCTTCCTCGTGCAGGCCGCAGACCATGCGAACCTCAACCAGATGATCGACGCGGTGAGTCGCGACGGTTTTGTGATCGCCCAGGAGTACCTGCCCGCCGCGCACGAAGGCGACATGAGGCTCTTCGTCATGAACGGCGTGCCCCTTGTCAGCAAGGGCAAGTATTGTGCGTTTCGGCGTCGTCGCAGCGGGTCTGACCTCAGGAGCAACATCCACGCGGGCGGTAAGCTGGCAGCAGCGGTTGTTGATGACGTCGCCTTGGAGATTTGTGAGACGGTGCGTCCCAAGCTCGTTCAGGACGGCATGTTCCTGGTGGGTCTGGATATCGTCGGCGACAAGCTCATGGAGATCAACGTCTTCAGCCCAGGTGGCCTCGGGAGCGCCCAAAAGTTCACCAATGTGAACTTCAATAAGACGGTGATCGACGCCCTGGAGCGCAAAGCTAAGTATGTCCGCTCCTATGGTGGGCAGTTCGACAACATCGATATGTGCACCCTCTAGGGGCTCGCGGAGCGGCGCCCCGCTCTCAGGGCTCTACGTAGATGATCTGCAGATCATAGGGCGTGTCTGAGTCGGGGGGCCGGTTCGCCACATTGGGTGAGCTGTAGACACTATCTACGCGGAGATAGTACGGCTCGGTGGTGGTCGCGGTGAAGGTGATGCGCTCCGACAAGCCTGGGCCATCTGAGTAGCAGCGATCGTCACCTTGGTTGATACAGGCCCGGGGGCCCCCGTTGGGGCTGTACAACTCCATAAGCAGGTCACCTTGGGTGAAGTCCACCCGGGCCTCGATGCGGCTGCCCACGCTGGGCGGGCGCAGCTCGAACCAGTCAACGTCGCCCACATTGTCGAGGTTACGGGTCCCTGCGCAGAGCGTCAGGTCTTCGACGAGCACGGGCGAGATGCTGGAGCTGGCCACCATTGAGGGGGTGCTTCGGAAGTTATTGGGCTCCGCCACATCTGGGTTACAGCTAAAGATGGGCACCAGGTCTTGGGTCAGGCTGTACTCGGGGTCGAAGCCCAGCGTAGGGAAGACACGCAAATAGAGCAGCGCAAAGCCGGTATCCCCCGGCACGTTGATCTGCACCCGTCGCGGGACCTCGGGGGCCAAGCCCGCGGTGCTGAAGAGCAGGCTGCCGTCGGCCTGAAGCAGCTCGAAGTCGACCTGGCCATCGTCCGGGTTGTGATTGAGGCCGATGACATTCATGAAGCCTGCGGCCGCGAAGAACTGAAACCAATCCTGCGTATCCGCGGCACAGAGCGTCAGGCCATCCTGGCGCATAGGTGGCAGCGGCAGCCGGTAGGCCGTAGCCCGGGTCTCGCCCTGGGCAGAGGCGTCGGCGATGTCGGGCTGACAGAGGCTACGGCTCGTGACGTTGAGACGCAGCTCATAAGGGGAGATGTCCTGCTCGGTGTGGCCGTGAACCCGGGCCAAGAAGTCACCGCCGGTGAAGGTGCGAAAGGCGATGTGCTCCCGTGGGTTCACGCCGGTCGATTGCTCAATGGGCGTGACGTCGGGGTCCGTGATGCTGCCCTCGTACACCTTGAGTTCGAGGTCGGCGCCAGGCTCGAAGCCGATCTCGATGTCCACAGCCTGGCCCGGCTCCATGCGGAAGCTGAACCAGTCCTCGTCGCCTTGGCAAAGCGTCAGCGCCTGAGGGCCGGAGGCCGAGGACGTGGCGATGGCGGAGACGGGCGTATCATTGGGCTCCCACTGGTCGTCGAGGCAGGTCGGGCCCATATTCTCGCGGATCGCGGCGCGGATGCCGTACACATTGGTATCGGCGGACTTACCAAAGACCCGGATAAAGAAGTCGCCGCCGAAGGGGGCATCAAAGGCCAGCGCCTCATCATCATCGGTGGACAGGGATGACAACAGAGCCTGCGTTTGGTCGGCGCGGTACACCTCGAGGTCCAGGTCTCCGAGGTTATCGATGAAGTCCAGACTCACCGCGATGCGGCTGCCTGCAGGCACGTTGCGCAGCACGAACCAGTCGGGGTCGCCGGCACATAGGCGGCCTTCGTAGGGTCGGTCATTGAGCAGCTGCTTGGCGTCGGCCCGCCCGTCATCGGGCTCGTTATTGTCGTCCATGCACAGGTCACCGGGGTCCCGCGCCACGATCAGCTCATAGGGCACCGGATTGATGGAGGGAGCCGCGAAGAAGACCCGCACAAAGACGGCGAGGTCCGTGCCGACCTCCAGCTCTAGGCGCTCGTTATCGGTGACGGTGCGGGACTCATCCAGCAGGGTACGGCCGTCGGCGAGATACAGCTGCATGTCGAGGTCGCCCTCGGCGTGTTCAAAGCGCGCATCGACCGTGAGGTAGGTGCCCGCCGTGACGTCGAGGCGGTACCAATCCACATCCCCGGGGCAGCTCTTGAGCTCTTCGTAACGCGGGCCATCGGCCGGTGATAGCAGCGAGGCGCTGCTCACATCGTCATTGCGCGGGGTATCGAGCAGGTCGTTGAGACAGTCCGGGATCCGCGGGATGCAGATCGGTGGGTCCTGGCTGATGTCGCAAATCTGGTCGCTGGGGCAGTCTATGTCATCTTGGCAGTTCTCAGGCGGGGCCTCACAGCGTCGCGTGCGTGGGTTGCAGCTCTGCGGGGCTTCGCAGGTGATGCAGGTGACCTCCGAGGACATCGGGCACAGGGTAGGGTCATCGGCGCACTGCACATTGGACTCGCAGCGTCCGACAGCCACGTTGCAGAACAGGCCGGGGCCACAGTCCTCGCTGCGCGTACACTGCACGCAGCGACCCAAGGGATCACACAACTCACCGGTGGCGCACTCGGGCTGCGCCCCGCTGGGCAAGCACTCCTGCGTATCGACAAAACACAGATCACCCGCCGTGGCGCACTCGCCGGTGCCAAAGCAGCTGCTGCACTCCAGCGCGACCGAGCGGCAGACCTGGTTGACGACATCGCATAGCTCTCCATCCTCGCAAAAAGCGTCGGAGAAACATCCGGGGTCCGCGATGCACTTATTGGCGGCACGGTCGCAGATTTGATTGGCCGGGCACTGGCTGCGGCGCACGCAGTCCTTGGCCGTATTGGCGTCGAGGCAGCGTCCTAGGAGCTCGGAGCAGAACTGCCCAAAAGCGCAAGGCCGGCTGCGATCGCACTCATCGCCAAAGCCCTCCCTGAAGTCGCATGTAAATGTCTCCAGGTTGCAGAGGGTGCGCGGATCCTTATCTAGGCACTCCTGCAGGTCGATGCACTCCGCTCCAAAGACACATTGGCCTCCGGGCACGCAGCGCTCCCCGGTGCGGCAGTCCATGTCGGTCAGGCAGGGCGGGACCTCGGGCGGATCATCCTTGCAGCCGGCGAGACCAGCGACGAGGCTGAGGGCGAGTGCGATTGACAAGCGTGATTGCATAATTCGTCAGGGCCCCGTCTGTAGGATGAGGGTATTAGAGCCGGTGGGCTCCATCCCGTTTTCGCCCAGGGTCTCATCAATGCGAGTGATGAAGCCTCGGGGGTCGTACTCGATGCGCACCTTTCGGCGCTGCACCTCGTAGGTGATGATACTGGGGTCGTCCCCCTCGAGTTCGAACAACCACGTGCCGTTGTTCTGGGTCGGATCTACGACGCGCGGGCGGGAGTCCTCATAGACCTCTGCGAAGCGTACGCGAAGGTCCGTCACTTTGCGCATGTCGAGGAAGAAGCTGCCGGTGGGCAAGGCCTTGGGATTGGCGCGCCCCGGCAGCTGGGGGATCTGAGAGAGGTTGACGTCCACGCTGCTGGCGCCGACCTGGTCGGTGCGCAGGGCCGGGCCCAGGCGAGCAACCCAGCTTGCAAAGTCATAGACGTCCGTCCAGTCTTGGTTGAGCTGATTGCTGCCCGTCGCGGAGTAGACCAGGCTGCTGTCCCCGGTGGCCCCCTCATCCTGCACGCTGTCGATGGTGACGGTGAGGCTGTAGACCGATGACTTTTCGTCGCCTTGGGAGGTCCCGCGCGCGGTCAGGCGGCCTTGATAGGTGAAGACCATGCCCGGCGTGAGGGCCAGCGGACCCGCGCTGCCGCCGTCGATGTTCACCGAGCCCGAGTCCGGGCGGTTCATGATCACCTGGGCGTCGTCGCAGCCCGAGACGATGATGGCGCCGAAGAGCGCAGGAATGACAAAAGTGGCACGACGCAGCATCTGACCAGGGGCCCTCCCCACCCTATACCGCGCTCACCGCCAGGACGGTCAATCATGGTGGTGACCAACGATCCTTCATCGGCTAGGATGCCCGCGAATGACGGAGTCAGGACCCGAGCGGCGCCAGTCGCCGCGAACCCCGGTCGAGCTCCGCGTTGAGTTCCGCCACCTCGGTCGCCCGAGCGAAACGTACGCGGATATCATCCGAAACCTCAGTCATGGCGGGGTGTTCCTCGACAGCTCGGTGGGACTGCCGCTGGGCACCACAGTCGAGCTGGAGGTCTCCCCGGGCCCCGGCGCCCGCGCGATTCGCATCGCGGGCGAGGTGGTGCGGGTGGAGGAAGAGCCGGTAGGCACGGGCAGCCGCGTCACCGCCCGCACTCGCGGCATGGCGTTGAGCTTCAAAGATCCGGACCCCGGTGAGCTCAACCGCCTGCTCGGGCTCGCGCGCCACCTGTCGACTTCAGGGGAAGGGACTCATGGACGCCACGCCTCTTCCGCGGGTCGATGAATCGGGCGGCGGCGTGATGCCCGCCGCTCAGCGCGCCGTCTCTTTTGCAGACGTTGTGCGGGCCTGGCACGCCCGCGGAGAGCCGGTGCCGGTGGCGGTGGTGGCCTCTGTCTTCGACGACGTGCTGTCGACCTCCATCGAGGACGACGGAGAGGAGCTGGCCGACCTCGACGCGGTGCGGGTGACCCCAGCGGGCCGCGCGCACCTTTCGCGGCCGCACCAACTCTCTGCGGTGAGCCCCATCTTGATGGAGGCCTTGGGCGCCGACCTGCCCGGCGATAGTGCGGTGCCTCCGGCGGCTTGGGGGCTCTTCGATCGCCTTACCAGTGATGACCCCTTGGAGTGCCCGGCGGACGCGGAACAGCTTCGCCAGTGGCTGCGTGACAGCTTGGGCAG
>Ga0193954_1001406_pt1 | contig 12218 bp, 12 predicted proteins | sample BB_5_MG_FD_140340 | JGI IMG/M metagenome (GOLD analysis project Ga0193954, IMG submission 140340) | Microbial mat bacterial communities from the Broadkill River, Lewes, Delaware, United States - BB_5_MG | ecosystem: Environmental > Aquatic > Freshwater > River > Microbial mats | place: USA...
ATTCGGACTTTACCTCGGCTTGGCTTTATTCTTATTTCTAATCACGTTCTTAATTGATTTGGATCCAGGCGATTTTTCTTGGAGAAAGTTCTTTTTCCATAATACATTGATCTTATTTTATGTTTTTGTGGTTTGGTTCATTGAAAAGCCATCTAATAAGAAGGTCGTAAGCTGATTAATTTATTCTATTTTCTTCTTGTAGACCTATTTTCCATATTGATATTGGATAATATTCCAGTCTATTTTTTGCCTTTAACTAACGATTGAACGTTAGTAACTTCTTTCTAAACGAACTGTTTAAGCGCTTTTCAAGCAGCTAAATTTCTTATTTTTGATAGCTTATAGAATAGGCATGAAAGTAAAAGTAATCAACAAGTCAAAACACGCACTTCCATCGTATGAAACCTCAGCTTCTGCTGGGTTGGATGTTCGTGCAAATATCAACGAATCAATCACACTTAAACCGTTAGAACGTGCTCTGGTTAAGACTGGGTTGTTCATGGAGATTCCAGTTGGGTTCGAATGTCAAGTTCGACCTAGAAGTGGATTGGCATTAAAGAAAGGGATTTCAGTGTTGAATGCACCAGGAACTGTGGATGCAGATTATCGTGGTGAAGTTGGTGTGATTTTGATCAATCTTTCTAATGAAAATTTCATCATAGAAGATGGTGAACGTATCGCACAGCTTGTGTTTGCAGAAGTAAAACAAGCGAATTGGATAGAGGTTGTTGAATTATCTGAAACAGATCGTGGAGAAGGTGGTTTCGGAAGTACTGGTGTGAAGTAATTGTTTACATCGTTAACATTAAAATGAAAAGGTTATGAAAATTATAGTTCCAATGGCAGGTCGTGGTAGTAGACTAAGACCACATACATTAACTGTTCCTAAACCATTAGTTCCGGTTGCTGGTCAACCTATCGTTCATCGTTTAGTGAGAGATATCGCAGAGGTTGTGGGTGAAAAAGTAGAAGAAGTCGCATTTATCTTGGGAGACCCTGCTTTTTTTGGAGACGATGTCGTGAAAGACTTGGTTGAATTGGCGGAAGGATTGGGGGCGAAAGCAACCATTTATCGTCAAGATGAACCTCTTGGAACGGGACATGCAATTATGTGTGCAAAAGATTCGTTGTCTGGCCCTGCTGTTATTGCTTATGCAGATACGTTAATTCAAGCGGATTTTGAACTTGACCCAACGGCTGATGCAGTTATTTGGGTAAAACAAGTTGATCGTCCTGAAGCGTATGGTGTGGTTCAGTTGAATGATAACAAGGAGATTGTGGAATTGGTTGAGAAACCAACTTCATTTGTAAGTGATTTAGCCGTAATTGGAATCTATTACTTCAAGGAAGTAAGCGAATTGAAATCGGAACTTCAATCTGTATTGGACAACAATATTATTCATGGTGGTGAGTACCAAATCAACGATGGAATCAAAGGAATGATGTCCAAAGGGAAGGTGTTCAAAACGGGACAAGTGGATCAATGGATGGATTGTGGAAACAAGAAGGTTACCGTTGAAACAAATGCCCAGGTTTTAAATAATGAAGCTAAAAAAGGAAAACAGATCATTCCTGAATCTTCAACCTTGGAGAATTCAATCGTGATTAAACCGTGTTTTATTGGTGAAAATGTGCACTTGAAAAATACCATCGTAGGACCTCATGTTTCTATCGGAAATGGAACGAACATTACGGATAGCGTGGTGAAAAACTCCATTATTCAACATTCAACATCAATAAAGAATGGAATTTTAAAAGATTCAATGATTGGGTCAAACGTTAATTACGATGGTTTGGCGCGAGATTTGAGCCTTGGAGATTATACAAATATCAATGGGTAGACTTAGCATATATTTATTTTCAGCATTGCTTTTAACCGCGGCTTGTGGGACAAAGAAAATTGCTGATGAACAAAAGACAATCAGTGCAGCTGATTATCCTTACATCACAAAGTTTCATGAAGGTATTCGTTTTAAAACAACGGGGCGTTCCGCTGAGGCAATTGCGAAATTTGAAGAATGCTTGGCGATTCGACAAGATGATGATGCGGTTTATTATGCATTGTCGCAACTCGAATTGGCTTCAGGAAACCTGGATAAATCAGCGGAGCACATTAAAAAAGCTTCAGAAATTGACCCGAAAAACCAATGGTACATCCAAGAATTGGCCTATATGTACTATGAGCAAGGTGAGTTTGAAAAATCTGCGGAGAACTTTGAGAAATTAGTTAGAATTGAGCCAAGAAATGTAGATTGGCAATATGGATATGCTGAGGTTCTAACAAAAACCGGAGAAACCGATAAAGCGATTGAAGCACTAAACAAAACGGAAGATCAAGTGGGAATCAATCCGTCTTTGTCCATCCAAAAGTATAATTTATTGATGGAAGCAAAATCGCCAGCTAAGGCAGTTGAGCAATTAGATGCCGCTCGAGAAGTTTTTCCTAAAGATCCTCAATTAATCGCAACTTATGTAGACCATTATTTCAAAACGAATCAAATGGATAAGGCGATTTCAATGCTGAAGGAGCTTGTTGTCGCAGATCCTAGTAATGGACGTGCACATTTGGCCTTAGCGGATGTTTACAGACAACAGGGTGACACAGAAAAATCATTCGAAGAATTGACCTTAGCTTTCAAAAGTCCGGATGTTGATCTGGACACAAAAATGAAGATCTTGATTAACATTCACGAGTCTAGTTTTAAAATTGACCCGGAAGTGTATGAACTGGTTGATGTCCTAGTTGAATCTTATCCAACAGAAGCGAAAGCGCATTCAATACATGGAGACTATTTACTCCGCGCAGATAAAGAGGATGAGGCGTTGACGGCCTACAAACAAGCGCTTGAATTTGATAAGGCACAATATCCCATTTGGAATCAAGTGCTCATTATGGAATATCAAAAGGGTGATTTTAATGCCCTTTACACTGACAGCAAGGAATGTTTGACGCTTTTTCCTACAGCAACAACAGTGTCCTTGTTAAATGGAGTAAGCGCAAATCAATTGAAAAAATACAGTGAAGCCGTAGATGTTTTATCTGCCGGAAAGGAACTTGTTATTAATGATAAGCCATTGGAAGCAGAATTTTACGGTCAACTTGGAGAGGCGTATTTTGGATTGAAAGATTTTATCAATGGTAAAAAGAGTTATAACAAAGCATTAAGCATTGACCGCGAAAGCGCTATCATTCGAAATAACTTTGCATATCGCTTGGCTATGAATAAAGAAGATTTAGATTTAGCTGAATCACTGGCCTTACAAGCTTCAGATGCCGCACCTTCGCATGCTCAATTCTTAGATACTTATGGGTGGGTCTTGTTTCAAAAAGGTGAGTTTGATCGTGCACTGATTCAATTTAATAAAGCGTTTAAACTGAACGAAGATGATAAAATGACCATTGAGCATTTAGGAGATGTGAACTTTAAACTTGGAAAGAAAACGGAAGCGCTGGAATTTTGGAATAAAGCAAAAGAAATGCAATCAGATAACAAGGTTTTGGACAAAAAAATAGCTGATAAAAAATACTATGATCCAGTTTACTAAATATTCCATTTGGATATTATCCATACTGATTTTAACTTCTTGTGGGACCAAGGTTGTGGGCGATGGTGTGAAGTTAGATAGGGTGAAAGATACGGACATTACAAGTGTATTGGATAGTCTTTCATCTATGGAGTACAGTTATTTTTACTCGAAATTATCGACGAAGTATCAAGATTCTTCGCAAAATGTTTCATTTAAAACTTCCATTCGAATCACCCGTGATAGTGCCGTGAATGCGTTGGTGACTTTTGCTCGTTTCCCTGTAGTAAATGCCATTGTTACAAAAGATTCAGTGCAAGTAACTGACAAGCAAAAGAAATGCTATTCGGCTGAAAGTCTTTCCTTTTTAAAAGAAAGTTTTGGTTTCGATTTTAGTTACTCCAATGTGGAGGAAATTTTAGTGGGTATGCCTGTTGGATATAATAGATCAGAAAAATATTTTCGTGTAGACGACCCGTTCAATTATACAGTGAGCTCTCATAGCAAGCGCGACATCAAAAAGAATGAACGAAAAGATGGACGTGAAATCATTACCTATTATACGTTAACAGACGACCTGAAACAACTCAAACAAATTGTGATCGAAAGTCCGCAAGATTCAACCTTAATTAAATTAGATTATAAGTCGTATGAAGTTGTTGATACTTACGTTATGCCTTATGAGGTGAACGTTTCTATCGAAAGTCCACGGAAGTCTATTTCCATTGAATTGGAATATAAAAAGACACGGTTAAATGAGGCTGAACCTATTTATTTCACAATACCAGAGGGATATGAGCAGTGTAAATAGAATTCTTTTTTTGTGCTTCGTATTATTCGCTTTTGTTGGGTTTGGACAATCTACAAGCGAGAAGTTGAAACGCGAACAAGAGCGGTTAGAACGAAAGATTTCTGACACAAAACTATTGTTGTCTAAAAGTCAATCCGCTACAGAAACCTCTCTCAACGAATTGAAAGTCATTGAGAATCAAATTTTGTATCGTGAGCAGTTGTTGAAAAATTACGATAACCAAATACGTGGGGCGGAATTAACGGTGCAAAGCAAAGGACAACAAATTGAGTTGTTGCATGCGAAAATTGATCGCTTGAAAAAGCAATATGCAGAGTTGTTGGTTTATGCATATAAACATCGAAATAAGTATGGAAAAATGATGTATATCTTTTCTTCTGGTAGTTATTTTGAAGCAGTAAAACGAACAAAATATTTAGAACGAATTTCGGAAATTCAGCAAAAACAATTTTTGGCAATTCAACAAAACCAGGCATTGATTAAAGAAGAAATTGCAGAAATCGAAAAGGAAAAGAAGTACAAGGTTGCAATCATTCAGGAGAAAAGTAAGGAAAAGGCTGCAATTGAAAAAGATCGTAAAAAACAGGAAGAGGTTTATCAGAAATTCAAAGAAGAAGAGTCGGTTTTATTGGCTCGTTTAGCTGAAGAAGAAAAAAGCAAAGCTATTTTACGAGAACGTATTAATACGGCCATTCGTAATGAGATTGCAGCAGCTGAAGCGAGAAGAAAGAAGGCAGAAGCAGAACGTAAACGAATTGAAGCGGAAAACGCTAAAGCGAATGCAAAACCGAATACACCAACGGTGGCAAATAAACCTGAGCCTACTTTTTCAGAAACGAAAGAAGCTGCAAAGTTGAGCGCATCTTTTGAAGGGAATAAAGGTAGATTGCCTTGGCCTGTTGATAAAGGTAGTATCACAGAAAATTTTGGTAAAAACGCACATCCTACATTGAAAAATGTAACAACAAATAATCGCGGGATCGATATTAGTGCACCAAAAAATGCTCAAGTGCGATCTGTTTTTGAAGGAGAAGTTACGAGCGTATTAAATATTCCTGGAGCTGGAAAAGTGGTAATTATCAAACATGGTGATTATAGAACAGTGTACAGTAATTTACAAGATACTTATGTAACATCGGGAATGAAAGTTAGTACGAAAAAGGTGATAGGATCGCTTTTAACTGATGCAAAACAGAACATGTCAATAGCACATTTTGAAATTCATCATGTAGTTGGAAGTGCGGTAACTTGCCTTAATCCATCTCTTTGGGTATCGCATTAATTCAATGTTCAATTTCATGAATCCCACTATTTAACTTACATTTGATTTCCTCAATTATTTGGATAAAGAACTATGAGCAAAAAGATTCAAACCGCAGAACGTGTTTCACACCAGGACAAATCAGATAATTATGTTTATCAACGTAGTGTTTTGGCATATGTTGAAGCTGCAAAGTTGATTTCAGGAAAAGTATTGGAAATCGGTACCGGAAGTGGTTATGGAATTGAAATGTTAAGCTCTAGTGCAGATTCATTTTTAACGATTGATAAATTCGAATCGGCTGCAGGATCTAAGGCAAGTAAAGAAATTGAAAATGTTGAGTTTCGTCAAATGACGGTTCCTCCTTTAACTGGACTACCTGACAATCACTTCGATTTCGTGGTTTCTTTCCAGGTGATTGAACACATCCAAGATGATGTACAGTTTGTGAAGGAAATTCACCGAGTCTTGAAGAAAGGAGGGAAGTTCATCGTAACAACTCCGAATAAAAAAATGTCTTTGACTAGAAATCCTTGGCACATTCGTGAGTACACTATCGAGGAGTTAAAAACACTTTTGTCGGCGGACTTTAATACTGTTGAGGCGAAGGGTGTTTTTGGTAACGATGAGGTGATGAAGTATTACGAGGAGAATAAGAAATCAGTGAAGAAAATTACCCGTTTCGATATCTTCAATTTGCAATATAATATGCCGCGTTGGATGCTCCAAATCCCGTACGACATTTTAAATCGAATGAATAGAAATAAACTTTCTGACAAAGGAGTGGACATCAAAATGGATGATTATTTCGTTTCTCCTGCAAAAGAAGGTTGTATTGACTTGTTTTACATCTCAGAGAAATAGTAAACTGCCTTTCAATATAATGGAACCACCTTGCCAAGGAAGTTCCAGAATGATTCGTTTTATTATACTATACCCTGTCTAAACTTTCTTTAAAAAGGGTTGCACTATTGTTTTGCATTGTACTATTTTGAATATGCTCCAGAAGAATAGGTCAATTCATAACTGTGAGTGTATATTTCGAATACAATACCAAATGGGTCTTCTACATAACACATTTTGAACGGCTTCTCATTAGGGTAATATGACTTAATCGGCATCCTTTGTTTTCCTCCATATGCAACGATTTTCTCTATCAAAGTTTCAATGTTTGGGTCTTGTACACAAAAGTGAAAAAGTCCGGTGTTGAAAGGGTTGAATTCCGGAGCTTTCTTAATTCCGTGAGGAAATGAAAATAATTCAATTCCAATGCCGTCTGAAGTAGCAAGATGCGCAATTTCAAACTCTGACCAATCTTCGCCAAATACATCAATACACATTTGTCCTATGGCTGTTTCCTTTTCTTTTTTAACTGTTGATGGTTCCATAATGACGTACCACCCCATAACTTCAGAGTAGAATTTGACTGCTTCCTATATATTTGGAACTGTGATTCCAATATGAGAAAATGATTTTGGGTAATTTTTGATTCTTTCCATACAAACTAATTTTAAAGCTCAATATTACGCTATATTTGTCCTTATGGCAATAACTTACTGAAAAGTGCTATAGTTACTAAAAAGAGTAAAATACAGATAATCAAGGGTAAAACACATTTGTTTTGGGTGAATTAATTAATTGTCCGCTAAATTATACGATGAATTTGATTGGTACTAAATGGAAACCATTGGTTTTGTTTCACCTTTTGGATGGTAATTTGCGTTCGGGTGTATTGCAAAAAAAGGTTCCAGGAATTTCCAATAAGATGTTTACTCAAACAGTACGGGAATTGGAAAAAGATGGGCTCATTTTCAGGGAAGTTTTTCCGGTTGTACCACCGAAAGTTGAATATGGCCTTAGTGCACGCGGAAAATCTCTTGAACATGTATTGAGAAGTTTAGACCAGTGGGGTGCCTCTGATTGTATCAACAATTAACATCTTAATACATATCGTATCCTTCATTGATGCATTTTATTTTTGTAGGATCAACCGCATCAAAACGATTGGTTTTTGGGTTTGCTCGCCATGCTTTTAAAATGTTGGTGAAGTATTCTACGTCTTGTTCATCCTGTTCATAAACAACGACTAAATAAGAGTCGTATTCTCCATCAAATTCGCATTGGCCGCTCATGACATATTGATTTGAATCCAGATCATCGATGACTATGCCATCTAAAAGGGTGTAACTTGCTTTGTGATTTTCTGTACGCACGGTTTCAAAGGTTACAATTTGTCCCGCATCGCTTTTGTAGTGTTCTACGGCAAATTGGCGTCCAGTAGAGTCTGTGCCAATCAACATACCTCCGTAATCTTTGTATTCAATGAAGGCCTCAAATTCCGAAAGAGAACGGTATTCTTTTCCAATATATTTTTCAAAAATGGGGTTTTGCGCGCGACAATTAGTTGCGAGAAGGAGGAAGATGACAGTAAAGAAGTAAGTACTTTTCAAAGCGTTGTTTTATTGAGTGAGTTCTTTTTTTCTGTACTGAATCATGCGTATGATGAGCTCTTTGGGCAACGGTTTATTTAGTGGAAACTGAACCGAGCCTTTCCCTTGCTTGAATGCGTTTAACTCTTCAGAGAACTTCTCCATTGTAGTTGGAAATGGGTAGAACCCAACAAATTTTGCATAACCAGCCATCATAATTTGTTGATCACGTTTACCACCTGGAACCAATGTAAAAGAGGGTACTTTATAGTTTAACATTTTAACTGCATCGGGAGCGGCTTCTTTAATGATACTTCGTAATTCCTTTAATAGTTGTTGTGTGGCTTCAGGTTGACTGGCGATGTAGTCATCAATCGTATCGAAACTTGGCATTGGTCCTTTCTTCCCCATGTAGTTGTAACTTAATGTTGTAAACGTTTTTCAATTTATGACTTGTCCCTCAATAATAAAAGACTTTCAAAGGATGTTTTATGACTGAGCGAGTAATTCTTTCAGACTCTGGTCTTCGGTTAAATTTAATTTTTTTCTAACGCGACTTCTTGCTTTTTTAACGCTGGCAGGAGCAATGTTTAATATACCTGCAATTTCTTTCTGACTATATCCAATGCGAATTAAGATCAATAACCTTATTTCTGATTTCGTCAGTTCTGGGTGTTTGACCAAAATGTGGTCAAGAAAATTCGGGTTTAATTTTTCTAATTTTGATTTAAATTCATCCCAATCGGATTCTGTCGATAATGAATTCTCTACCAATTTGAAGACAGGCAACAAGTCCGTTTTATCAATTCTTGTTTCTTGTTTTTGGGATGCATTAAGAAGTTCTTCTTTTCGTTGAACCAATTCTCTTTCTAAAGACAACGTCTTTTTAAATTGCGTTTTTATTATTAATACAATGAAATAGGTAAATCCTGTGTACTCAATGATTGTCCCAATTTTAAAATATGAAAACGGGTCGCCTGGTAATATCGTAAAGTGACTATCTATAAGTCCCAATGTGATGAAAAAGAGTAAAAAAGAAAATGCAATTAAATAATACTTCGCTTGCATTCGTCGTTCTTTAAACGAAAGGAAAATGATGAGCAGCGCAATGATTATCCAGAAGAAACCGAAATAGTTCTCAATAACATGAAGGTGACTTATAGAGGTGTTGTAGAATACAAACTGATATAGCGTTGCACCACCGAGTATGATGATAAACATGACTTTGATTATCCTCCAAAATGTTGGCATTGTTTTGTTTATCTCCAAGAATTTTGAAGTGAACAATACAGCGGATAAAATCCAAATGCGAATACTTACAAACAAGATATGGTCTATCACAGCATTTGATAACCCTAAACCATAAAGCTGTCCTTCTACATTCAAATAAAAGAGGCAACTTGACAAGATATAGAACGCATAGTAGTAATAGATTTTGTTTTTAAGAATACTCCAGTGAAAAATGTTGATCAACAACAACATGAAAATGGCCACATAAAATAAATAATTGAAGAGTGACTGCCGACTATTGATTGTTGTGTAGTTTTCTACGGACAAAAGATGTGGCGTTGCTTGAAGGATTCTTCCATCACTTTTTGTTGTTATAATGAATGTTGCCTTTTCATTTGGGGTTAAATCAATTTGAAAATTTGGCTTGGGATTATTATAAGTACGGTCGTCTGTGAGGGCATGGTCGACCGTTTCATCCATCGATTTCAAGGAATTCAGCCGCTTGTTTAATTTGTAGAACCTGTAATTTCGGTTGATCAAATCATCCATCATAACCATGTACGACGCATAGCTTGGCTTATTTTCGATTTCTAGTTGTACCCATACATCGCCTTCATAGAATCCTAAATCCAAATCATCGAAGGGCTCGAAATTAACCTTGTTGAAATTTTTGATTTTTTGTTTAACACCTACCGCAGATGCAAAGGTGTAATCCACATCTACTGAATCTGATTTTGAGCAGGATGAGATCAAATGAAGTATGACCCCAAGCAACAAGATAAATTGTATTTGCCTTATTTTTTTCAAATTAAAATCCGAATTGTGTAGATATTTGATGATAAACGGATGATAACTTCCGAATCGAAGAATAAAAATAAGATTATTTTTAAATGAAAGCCGTTTTATTGAAAAACTGTTCTATCCCAAGACGATTCTGTCCCGATTTCAGGCTTGAATGTATAGATGAAATAGAGTAGAGCATGGAATGTAATGGTATTCATGATCAATTAAATTCTGGGGAAGTACTTTTCAACTAAGATTTGGGTGCATTCTTAAACCCTATGCAAAAAAAAAGGGCAGTCATTAGACTGCCCTTTAATTATAACTTATGGATTACAACAACGTTGTTGGACAAACATATTCAGATACTGAAATATCAGTGTCTTTAATTGCAGTGAATCCTCCCACAACATCTGAGAAGTTATTCCAACCTCTAGATTTTAATATGGATGAAGCAATCATACTTCTATATCCAGCGGCACAATGAATTGCGAATGGCTTGTCTTTCGGGAAAGAAGCAAGGTTGCTGTTGATTTGATTCAATGGGACGTTAATCGCTCCAATGGCATGTTCAGAATCAAACTCACTTTTCTTTCTTACATCTATCAAGATAAACTCACCAGATTTCATTTTTTCTTCTAACTCCATGGCAGTTATACGTTCGAAAGTCTCAATGTCTTTCCCTGAATTCTCCCAGGCATTAAATCCACCTTCAAGATGACCGATTGTGTAGTCATATCCAACACGTGATAGTCGCGTTATTGCTTCTTTTTCTCTTTCTGGATCGCAAACCAAGATAATTTCTTGCTTCACATCAGGGATCATTTCACCTACCCACTGAGCAAAGTTTCCATCAAGTCCAATGTTGATACTGTTCGGTACATATCCTTTGGCAAATTCTGTTGCATCACGCGTGTCTAAAATCAACGCTTCCGTTTCATTGGCAACCAATTCGAATTCTGTCGGAGAAAGTGGACGTAACCCTCGTTCCATTACATCATCTAAACTGTCGTACCCTTTAATATTCAGCAGTACGTTTTGTGGGAAGTAACCTGGAGGGTTCGTCAGTCCTGTTAAAAGCTCTTTTTTGAACTCCTCTTTCGTCATGTCAGATCTTAACGCATAATTCGTTTTCTTTTGATTACCTAGTGTATCCGTCGTTTCTTTTGACATGTTTTTACCACAAGCAGAACCTGCTCCATGATTTGGATAGACAATTAGGTCGTCGCTTAACGGCATGATCTTATTACGTAAAGAATCAAATAGATGACCCGCTAATTTATCTTCTGTTAAATCTTCGATAACATGTTGAGCAAGGTCTGGTCGTCCAACATCACCAATAAATAGTGTATCTCCTGTAATAATTCCGTGTTCCTTTCCATGTTCATCAATAACAAGGTATGTTGTACTTTCCATGGTATGACCTGGAGTGTGAATTACCTTAATTTTGTAGTTTCCAATTTCAAAAACTTGATTATCCTCTGCAACGATGGCATCAAATCCAGGTTTAGCTGTTGGTCCGTAAACGATTTCAGCTCCAGTCTTTTTTGCAAGGTCAATATGTCCACTAACGAAATCTGCGTGGAAGTGTGTTTCAAATACATATTTAATTTTAGCACCGTCTTTCTCCGCTCTATCGAGATACGGTTGTACTTCTCTTAAAGGGTCAAAAATAGCCGCTTCACCATTATTTTCAATGTAGTAAGCCGCATGTGCTAGGCATCCTGTGTAAATTTGTTCTATTTTCATAACTGTGTCTTTTAATATTTTCATCTAAGGTACGCGATGTCTTTCGGTTAAATTGTTACTCATGTTACACCCGATGTGGACCAAGATACGGCATCGAAGAAGAGATAAAAATGATGGATGTTAGTTTTATTCGCGTGTTTAGTCAAGATCACGTGTAAGGTTTCGAGGCAATACTGCTCCTGTGTTTATGAATGAATATGTGATGGAAAAAAAGAAGCAATTGCATCTAAGACAGAACGAACAGAAATTCTGATAAGACGCTGAGAATTGATTAAAATAATTAGTCCCTTGTCGGAACGGTGTTTCGGATTTGTAGGTAAACGGTTTAATGCACTTGGTGAAAATAAACCCAATATTGCTTGCCTAGGTGTTTGATTTCTTTTGTTTCTTTTATCAATTTAAAGGCCCAGTCATAATGACTTGAAGTTGCTGA
>Ga0193954_1001407_pt1 | contig 12216 bp, 9 predicted proteins | sample BB_5_MG_FD_140340 | JGI IMG/M metagenome (GOLD analysis project Ga0193954, IMG submission 140340) | Microbial mat bacterial communities from the Broadkill River, Lewes, Delaware, United States - BB_5_MG | ecosystem: Environmental > Aquatic > Freshwater > River > Microbial mats | place: USA...
TCAGGCAGATGCGCTCCAGGGCGGCCACCGCCAAGGGCTCGGCACTCCACGCCTCCAGCGCGGCCTCGAAGCTCGCCCGCGCCCCTTCGACATCCTTGAGCTTCTCCTCTTGGATGATGCCCTTCTCGGTCAGTAAAGTGGCCTTGCGCTCATCGGTCTCGGCCTCCTCGACCTCAAATCCGAGAATTTCAAGGACCATGCCCCAGTTACCGACCTCGGTGAACAGGCGCCGCGAGGCGTGCAGAACGGCCGGGTTCTTGGGGTCCAGCGTGAAGGCCCGCTGATAGGAGGTCGCGGCATTGCGCGGTCGCCCCAGCTGCTCTTCATAGATGCGACCCACTTCGAGAGCCAGCAAGGCAGCTTGCGGAGATGGGCCCATGCCCACGGCGTCCCGTTCGAAGGCCTTAATCTGCTCCTTCCAAAATGCCACCTGCTCCTCAGAGCCGCGCCGCGCGAAGGGCGGCAGCTCCAGGGGCGGTCCGGGCTGAGGCAGCTCAGGCAGAGCGTCTGCGTCCTTGAGGGGCTCGAACTCCCCGGTCATGGGCAGCGAGCGCGCCTTTTCAGCCTGAGCGTTCTGCTCCTCTAGGGAGGAAGAGGACGGCGCAAGGGCCGGCAGCGCCGTGATGTGCGAAGCGGCTCGAACCCCCTGTGGGACCTCCGGAGCGACGAGATTCTCTGCGGCCGACGCCGGGGCGGACGCGTCCGGCTCAGAAGCAGCCGGGGCGGAAGCCGTCGGCTCAGAAGCAGCCGGCTCGGACGCGGGCGCATCATCAGTGTTTGGGCCTTCTACGCGGGGCGTCGACTCGGCCGACGCAGCGGAAGAAGCCTCGTGGTCAGACGGCGCAACTGGGCCGCCCTGGTCCTCGGGACTCGACATGGCGAATGGGGCTTGTAGCACGGTCCAAGAACTGGCGTCGAGACGCTGGCCACTTGGTTAACGCCCCGAATTTTCGGGATCTTTGGCGAGATGCGCTGCGTCACAGTGGGCAGCCCGCAGCAAAGAGCGGACAAGGTCACGACCGAAGGCCTGCAGGCTGCGCGCGCGCGCGATCTCACGGGCCGAAGCCCCATAGACCTCGGGTCCACCCTCCAGCGCACGCGCCAGCGCAGCGTCGATCGCGGACCCATCGTTGGGGTCCTCGATAAGCAGTTCCTCAAGCCCAGTCCCCACGGCCAGCTCCGTGGCCCCGACCCGGCGGGTCGCCACCGCCGGAAGACCACAGGCATAAGCCTCAAGGACGACCCCTCCAAAGGGGTCATAATAGCTCGGCAGGAGCAGCACATCGGCCGCACAGAGCACCTGGGGCACGTCGGCGCGCTCCCCCAACCAGCGCACATGCGGTGGCAGGTCCGCTGGACGGCGCGCCTGTCCCACGTAGAGCAAGGGCACGCCCGCGCGCCCACAGGCGGAGGCCGCGGCCTCGAAGCCCTTACGCTGCAATTCCTGCCCCACGAAGACCGCGACTCGGCCCTCGGCAGGCAGGCCAAGCTCAGCCCGCAGATCTGCGCGCTGCTCCGGGCGGGGCACAAAGCGCTCCAAGTCGACGCCATTGGGCACCACATCAATACGCTCGCCGGGCACGGGGTAGTGGCGCATGAGCTCTTGCTTGACCTCGGCGCTGGGCGCGATGAGGCGCGAAAAGTGCTCAGGTCGAAAGCGAACCTGCTCCATGGCCAGGGCAGCGCGGTCTAACCACGGGGTCCTTGAGGTCTGCCCGGCCCTTTGCAGGTAGGCCGCATGAGTGCCGGCCCCGAGCCTGTAGACGTCCTGCTCAATGCTGTGGTTGAAGCCCAGCACGACGTCGATCGCACCATCTCGCCTCAAGCGCCGAACCGCCGCCTTGGCTCGCCACGCGAACGTGGTCATCGCCAACACAGGGTCAAAGCTGAGACCGGCCAGGGTCTGGATCTGCAGCGGCAGGTCGAGGGTGCGCGTGGAGTCGTCGACCTTCTGGCAGAGCACAAGGACCTGATGACCATGCTGAATCAGATAACGCGCGACCTCGGTCGCCACTCTTTCATTGCCGCCCCGCAGGCTCCACTTCCGCACGACCAAGGCGACCCGCAGGCCAGCTTGCCCAGCCGGGCCTCCGCCCTGGCCCTGGCCGTCGTGATCATCGCCGGCGGCTGCGGGCACAGCCCCACCGCACCGGTGGCCGAGCGAGGGCCCGCCTCCCAACCCAGCTCCCAGCCCGCCTCCCAGCCCAGCAGCCGCCCCATGAGCTTGGTGCAGACCGCCTCGATCTCGGCCCAGAGCTTGCGGGAGCATGTCTATTACTTGGCCGGGGACGAACTCGAGGGTCGAGGTCCGGCCACGGCTGGGCTCGATAAGGCGGCCCGCTACCTGGTGGCTGAGCTGCAAAAGGCCGGCCTGCGGCCCGCCTTCGAAGACTCCTATCGCCAGCCCTTCGAGATGCTGATCGGAGTGCAATTGGGTGCCCGGAACCAGCTCAGTCAAGGCAAGCGAGCCTTCACTTTGGGTGAGCACTTCGTGCCCTACACCTTCTCCGCCGGCGGCGATGTGCACGGGGTGCCCGTCTTCGCAGGCTACGGAATTCGGTCCAAGGACCACGAATACGATGACTACGCTGGCCTGGACGTGAAGGGCAAGGTCGTCATCGCGCTGGCCTACGAACCCGGGGATGACGATCCGAAGAGCCCCTTTGATGGCAAGCGCCGCACCACCCACGCCTCGGTGCGCAGCAAGGTCCTGCTGGCGCGTGAGGCGGGCGCGGTGGCCTTGTTGGTGGTCAGCGACAAGCTCGACCCCAAGGCCCCGGGCCCGGTGAGCAAAGACGGCGGGATCTTCGCAGCCCGCATCTCGGCCCAGGCGGCCAAGCAGCTCCTGGGCTTTGACGTTCTCAAGCGAAAGAAAGCCATCGACCGCAGCTATGCGCCCAATAACGCCGGTCCGGCGCGGGCCGAAGTGCAGTTGACGATCGACATCGAGCGAAAGCGACGCACCGTGCACAACATCGCGGCGATCGCAGGTCCGGCCCAAGCCAAAGAGGTGGTGGTGCTCGGCGCCCACTATGACCACCTCGGCATGGGCGGCGAGGGCTCGCTCTCCGGCACCTCAGAGCCTCGCATCCACAACGGAGCCGACGATAACGCCAGCGGCACGGCCGCAGTTCTAGAGGTCGCCAAATCACTCGGGCCGACGGCCCACAAGGGTCAGCGCAAGCTGCTCTTCATCTTCTTCGCGGGTGAGGAGCACGGCCTGCTGGGGTCCAGCCACTTTGTGCAGCACCCGCCCGTGCCGGTCGGGCAGATGGCCGCGATGATCAACCTCGACATGGTGGGCCGCCTCCGCGACCAGCGCATGAACTTCATGGGTGTGAAGACCGCGCCCGAGTTCGAGGCCCTGGCCCGGGCCGCCGCGACCGCGCGCGGGCTCACCGGGACCTACGGCGGTGATGGCTACGGTCCCAGTGACCATACGGCCTTTTACGCCAAGGGCGTGCCGGTGCTCTTCCTCTTCACTGGCGCGCACGCCGACTATCACAAACCCAGCGACGACCCCGATACCCTCAACTATCCGGGCCTCGCGGCCGTCGCGGCCGTCGCGGCTGACGTGGTGGGCAGCCTGGCCCAGGCTTCGCAGCGGCCAACCTACGTCAAAGCGCCACCGCCCAAGAAGCACGGCGGAGGCGGCTATGGGCCTTACTTTGGCTCCATCCCCGACTTTGGGGAGCCCGTTCAAGGCGTCAAGTTCTCGGGGGTGCGCAGCCAAAGCCCGGCCGACAAGGCCGGCGTCTTGAAGGGTGATGTGCTGATCGAGTTCGGCGGACTTGAGGTCCATAACCTTCAGGACTTCACCATCGCCTTGAGGCGCTGCGCCCCGGGAGACACCGTGAGCCTCAAGGTGCAGCGTGCGGGCAAGGTGCTGGAGTTTTCGGCGACTTTGACGCGCAGAGAGTGACGGAAGCCTGCGATCTCGGGCACAAGTGAGATGTGACTCGACTCGTACACGTCTGCGCCCTGGCTCTGTTCACGCTCGCCCTGTCCTGCACCGGCCGCACCCCGGTGGCCGCCATCTCGCCGGGCACCGCCACATCCAGCAACCCCGTCGATGCGGGCCGCGCCGATACCGGCCTGCCCGTCGACGCTGGTCCCCAAGATGATACCTACGGCGCCTGCAGCGACCTGCTGGACTGCCCCAGCGACGCAGTGCGCTGCACCATCGAGCGCTCAGGCGTCTGCAGCCCAGCTTGCGACGCCCAAGGCAGCTGCCCGTCCATCGACGGTAAGGTTGGCATCTGCGTAGGCGACGGCTCGCTGGAGTGGTGCGTGCTGATCTGCGGCGAGGACCCCGACTGCCCCAATGGCTTCGTCTGTACGCGGGCCGGCACCTGCGTGCGCCAGTAGGCCCCCCAAGAACCGGCCCCAGCCCTCGCGCCGCTACTGCTGGCCCGTCGCCTCCATGAAGCGCTCGGTGAGGCTCTGACCCCGCTCCACGCTCTTGACGCTGGCGCCGTGGTCCATCAGGGCCTTGAGCACCCCATTGGTGAGGTCATCAAGCCCATCCGTACTGGATGAGCGTACCCTCAAGCTGTCCCGCCCATCCGCGAGCTCGACACCCTCGACCCCGTCGAGGGCGCGCAGGGCCGCCACTGCGGCCTCCGGCTGCTCCAAGGGCTTGGTAAGTAGCACGGTGAAGAGGCCGCCCGTGCCGCGTATCTCATCCATCGTGCCATTGAGCTCCAGCTTTCCCTTGTTGAGGATTGCGGCGTGGGTGCACAGGTCCTGCATCTCCCGCAGGTTGTGACTGGATAAGATGATCGTGCGGTCCTGATGCAGGCTCTTGATCAGCCGCCCCAGTTCCTCCGCGGTGCGCGGGTCCAGGCCAGCGGTAGGCTCATCGAGGATGATCACCTCATCGCGACCAATGAGGGTCTGCGCGATGCCTACCCGGCGTCGCTGACCGTGGGACAGCTGGCTCACCTTGCGGCCAGCGAGATCTGCCAGCCCCACCCGCTCTAGCGCGCGCGTGGCAAGTGAGCTTGCCTCATCGGACCCGATGCCGCCGAGGCGGGCCAGGAAGACCAAGGCCCCATGCACCCGCTTATTGGGAGGCAGTGAGGCGTCCTGAGGCAGAGCCAAGATGCTGCCCACCGGCGGCCGGCCCGGCGTCAGGGCACGGCCCCGCACCTTGATCGTACCCTCCGTGGGCCTCAAGAAGCCGGACAAGAGCGCGAAGGTGGTCGTCTTGCCCGCGCCGTTAGGACCGATGAGCCCAAAGAGGCTGCCCTCGGGAACGCTCAGGCTGAGGTTGTCGACGGCGCGAACCCGGCCATAGTCCTTGGTGATGCCGATAAGCTCCAGCGCGGGTCTCATACGTCTCTCCGGCGCAGCACAACAAAGGACAGCGCAGTAAATGCGAGGCTATAAGCGGCAAAGACCGCGATCGCGGTAGGGTCCAAGGCCCAAAGGCGGATGTCCCAATCCCCCAGCCAGACTTGGCCCAAGGGCGCGTAGAAGAACGAAAGCGTAAATGTCAGCGCCTTGATGGCGAAGATGCCCATGATGCCAAACATGAGTGACAAGAAGGGTTGCGCAAACAGGGTCGAAAACAGCTGGGTGTAGGTCACGTAGGCGAGCGTGAACAGGGCCATGCCCACCCAGATGCGAGGCATGGCCTCGACGATGCGCTCATGGTCGAAGACCTCATAATAACTTCCGGCCGCGACCAAGATCGTGTGCACCACGAGCACAGCGACAAAGCTGACCAGCCAGTGGCCGACAATCTTACCCAAGAGATAGCTCTCCCGGTGCACCCGCTGCAGCACATAGCGAGTGAATCGGCTGCCGATGTCCCCGGAGATACGGTTGAAGCCCACCAATAAGATCAGGCCAGGCACCACAAACGTCGAGCTGAAGAGAATGATGAGCAACAAGATGGGCAAGTTGCCGCTCAAGAACGCGTCGGTCACCGCCTCCGGCATTCCGCTTGAGGTCACTTGCTCGATGATGCCCGCCCGCTCGGCCGCCGACAGCTCCGTGACCTTGGTCGACAGGTCAGACAGCTGACCGTTGAGCTTTTCATCGAGCTTTAGCGTGCCCCAACCCACGCCCCCGGCGACCACCAAGTAAACGAGGATGAAGAAGAGCGCGCGAACGCTGAGCACCATCTCCTTGGCCTCGGCCCGGGCCATGAAGAAGGCCTCGGCCATGATGCCTGAGCCGGCTGAGCTGGATTTTTCGGACACACCCGGCAGGTAGCAGGCGCGGCGGCTGTGGGGCAAGCCGCCAGCGGGCTACAGCTGGTCTTTGGGCACGACGACGGGCGGAGAGACGCGATAGGTCTGCTCCACGAAGGCCATCAACTCATAGATCGAGTCGGCGTACTTGGGGCCGTTGCCATCAATACCGAGGTGATTGGCGTTGAAGTTGCCCGAACCGCAGGCATCGTTGCTGCATGTCGAGTCGGGGAAGACCAGGATGAACTTCGCCCAGTCGCTCTCCCGACGACGGATCTGCTCATCCCGCGTCGAGTCCGTCATGTACCCGAAGAATAAGATGGCGGAAGCCAGCAGGGACTCTGACTCCATGCCCTGCCCGTGCAAAAAGTATACGACGGGATAGGTCTTGTCGGCGTTCTCAGGCGCATCATAGCCGGGCGGTAATACGATGCCGAAGCTGCGCTCCTCATCGAGCGAGGTGCTTTGGAACTTGTGCGGCTGAATCAGCGAGGTCACGTCGCCCGCGTCATCAATGAAGGTGTGGTCCCCATCCAAGAAGCGGTCCTGGATGAAGGTCAGCGACATCAAGAAGCGGTTCACGATCTCGTAGGCCGTGCCCACGTGGTGGCCATTGCCGCGATTGATCTCACGCTCTGTGGCGTCGGGGTCGCCATAGCGAAGGTATGCGTGCTTGCCGATGCCTTCTGCCGAGTAGTCGACCTCGAGGAAGTCGAAGTCTCCATTGAGCTGGGGGGTAAGGCTATTAAAGAAGGTATAGTCCTTCGCCTCGTCGGCGCCCACCCGAGCGGTGAGCGAGCCCCACATCCAGTTGGTGGCGCCCGCGCTCATCAAGAAGTCCCGAATACCGGCATCCGCGTAGATATTCATGCGATCCAGGTGCCCCTTGGGCATGCGCTCAATGTTACTGCGAGGCCCAAAGGCAAAGTAGTTATCGATGCGGGGGTTCATGTCGAACACGCCATTGCCCTCGCCATAGTCACCGGTATTGGGCACCCCATCGAGGCCATTATCCTCAAAGGGCTCGCCCTCATCCCAGCGCCAGTTGCCGGCGGTGCCCATGGGGTTCTTGTCCCAGTCGTAGGCGTCGCCGGGCGTGGTGCCGGTATCCTCGTAGCGCTCCTGCATCATGGTGATGACAGGCTCTGCATAGTCGCGCACGCCGTTGCCGTTGTAGTCGACGGCCAGGCCGATCTCCATCGCGATCTCAGAGGGGCGCTGCTCGTCAAAGTTGCCAGAGTTGGTGCGCGTATCGCAAAAGGCGATCACGTCATACTCCCCGTCTGGGTTGAACTCCTTGTGCTTCACCTTGCCCACAACGTAGGGCGCGTCGCACTTTTCGGCCTCGGTCCAAAACCGATAGTCCATCGGCAGGCCCGGCGGATAGTAGGGGGATTGTTCGTTATAATAGAGCGCGTTGCCGAAGGCCAAGGAGATGTCCTGGAAGGACTCCCTCAACTTATCTCGCCCGAAGCTGCCCCCGCGGCCCTCATCAATCCAGCGATACCAGTGGTTGTAGTCCTGCACCGGCTCCAGGATTTGGTTCTGCCACGGCTCATCATCCGGGGTGAGCTTCACCTCGGCCGTGGCGGGGCCGCAAAAGGCGGGGCCATCGGGCTCATTGACCCGGTCCAGGTTGGCCAAGATCGTATCCTTGTCGCAAAAGCCACCGAGGTAGCCGCGGTCGAAGCTGCGGAACATGTAGCGCCAGTCGACGATCGAGACGCCCAACATGCCGATGGTATCGAAGAGCTCCGGTCGGGTGAGGCCCAACTGGCCCGCGCCACCGGCGCCCATGGACACGCCAACGATCGCGCGGTTGGTAAAGCAGGTTTCGGTGTCCGTCGCCTCCGAGCAGGTGATCAGGCCGAAGCTGTCCCGCTCGGTGCGCAGGGTGCGGCCGTCGCCATCAATGATCGGATCTTTGGGGTCTCCCGAGCACCCGAGGGTGCCCAGCAGACTCAGGGCCGCGAAGCCGGCGACAAGTGAACGCATAGCTGAGGATCACAAGCCTCACTGTGACGCCTGTCAATCGACCAACGGTCGGGCCCCTAGGAGCAACCCCAGGTTATTCGGGCCGTCGGTAGAAGAGCAGCACGCTCAGGCAGTGGAACTCGCTATCGCTGGACTGGCGCACCACCTTGTCGACGATCGTGTGATCGGGGTGGTCATCCAGCCAGCGGGTGATTGTGCTGCCCAGGTCCTCCCGCTCTCGCGCCTTCGTCGCCGTGAAGACCTTCACTCCGTCAAACTCATTCTCTGCGCTCACCGGCACCTCCCGCCCCGTCGCGGGCATTGTACCAAGAAAACCGGGCAGGCCCAGCGGCTATGCCCCGCGACCGTGTTCACTCAGACCGTCTTGCGGACCGGGCCGCGCTTGCGGGGCTGGGGGGGCGGCGGCGCGGCGTCCGCGGCGCCGATATCGCGGCTCATGAGGCGGTAGCGCCGAAAGCTGGGCTCAAGGTACAGGCGCTGGGTGATGGCCGGAGGTCGATAGGTGAACTCGATTTTTTGGGGGGTGAAGGTTCCAAAAATCGCGCTGCCGTCCGCCGACAGGGTCATGCGCAGCTTGGCCGTCACCGTGCCGTCGATCTCCGGCACCAGCTCGGGCGGAAAGCCCTGATTCACGATGAGCTCTCGCCCATGGTCGCGGCGGGTCAAGAAAACGGTTCGACCGCGGAGAATGCCCGTATACTCCTGAAACCCGCCCGTCATCATGCGGCGACCGCGAATGAAGGGGCCGAATTGCACCAGGCTCAGGTGCTCCCGCTGACCCGCGGGCATGCCCTCGTCAACGCGCTCCCAGCTGCCCGAGACCTTCACCATGAGGCCCCGAATAATCCAGACGAGCACGCCCAGCGCGGCGAGGATCAGCAGCAGGTGCCAGAACTCAAGTTGAATGGGGCCAATTCGCAGCATGCGCCGTCGCCTAAAAGCCGGAGGACTGTACCCGGCGCCGGCCCGACGTGCCAGCCCGGGTTGTCATCGCCTTCGGAAGTTGGCGACAAGACAAGGATTCTGCCCTATGAAAGGGGCCTATGGCGAAGCCCTCCAAGCTGGCCCTTATCCGCAATATTGGGATCGCGGCCCATATCGACGCCGGCAAGACCACAGTGTCCGAGCGCATCCTGTTCTACACGGGTCGGATCCACAAAACGGGTGAGGTGCACGACGGCGCCGCGACGATGGATTGGATGGAGCAGGAGCAGGAGCGTGGCATCACGATCACCGCCGCGGTGACCACCTGTCCGTGGAAGGACCACGAGATCCACCTGATCGACACCCCCGGCCACGTGGACTTCACGGTCGAGGTGGAGCGTTCGCTTAGAGTCTTGGATGGCTGCGTCGCCGTCTTCTGCGCGGTCGGCGGCGTTGAGCCCCAGTCCGAGACCGTCTGGCGCCAGGCGGACACCTATAAGGTCCCGCGCCTGGCCTTCATCAACAAGATGGACCGCATCGGCGCGGACTTCAATCGAGTCATGGCGGACATCGAGAAGAAGCTGCCCAGCAAGCCGGTCGCCATTCAGATGCCGATCGGCGCCGAGGGCGGCTTCGAGGGTGTGATTGACCTCGTCGAGATGAAGGCCCTGCGCTTTGGCGGGCAGCACGGCGAAGAGGTGGAGTTCGCCGAGATCCCCGAGGCGCTGGCCAGCGAGGCCGCCGCGGCCCGAGAGACCATGTTGGAGGTCTTGTCGGACATCGATGATGAGATCGCCGAGCTGTACCTATCCGGTGAGGAGCTCAGCATCGAGCAGGTGAAAGCCACCTTGCGCAAGGGTACCCTCGCCAACAAGATTCAGCCCGTGCTTTGCGGCACCGCCCTTCGCGACAAGGGTGTGTTGCCGCTGCTCGACGCGGTCTTGGACTACCTGCCCTCTCCCCTGGATGTGCCACCAGTGACCGGCGTGCACCCGCACACCGGCAAGACCGAGAGCCGAGAGGCCGACCTCAAGGCCCCCGTCTGCGCCCTCGCATTCAAGGTGGCGATGGAAGACGGCCGCCGCCATGTCTTTTTGCGGATCTACTCCGGCACCCTGGAGCCGGGCGATGAGCTGATCAACGCCAATACCGGCAAGAAGGAGAAGGTGGCCCGCCTGTTCAAGACGCACTCCCACAAGAAGGAGCGCATCAAGGAGGCGGTCGCCGGCGACCTGGTGATGGCGGCCGGCCTGCGCCACGCCCAGACCGGCCACGCTCTGTGTGACCCCAAGGCGCCGGTGCGACTTGAGGACATGGAGTTCCTCAAGCCCGTCATCTCCATCGCAGTGGAGCCCAAGCAGAATAAGGACTTGGAGAAACTGCAAGAAGCGTTGCAAAAGCTCGCGGACGAAGACCCGACGGTGCAACTCAAGGAGGACGAGAACACCGGGCAGACCCTGCTCGCTGGCATGGGTGAGCTGCACCTCGAGGTCCTGGTGGACCGGCTCGCCCGCGAGTTCAACCTGGGCGTGAACACCGGCAACCCCAGCGTGGTCTACCGAGAGACGATCACCCGCACCGCGCAGTGTGAGGAGGCCTTCGATCGCGTCGTCGACGAGGACAAGGGCATCCGGCTGTTCGCCAAAGCAAAGGTCACGGTCTCCCCCAAAGACCGCGGTGTGGGCACCAGCTATGAGGACCTAAGGCCCGAGGCCAATAAGCTGGAGCACCCCGTGGCAGAGAAGGATCTGCAGGAGCTACAGGATGGCGCCCTAGAGGCCCTGGAGGCCGGCCCCATCGACGGCTACCCGGTTCAGGATGTGCACATCACGCTCGACGCGCTTGAGGTGCGGCCCGGTGAGACCAACTCGGTGGCGCTGCGGGTGGCCACCGCCAACGCGGTGCGCACCGCGCTCAAGCAAGCCCGCCCCGTCACCCTGTGCCCGTTGATGAACCTGGAGGCCGCCGTGCCCGAGAGCATGACCGGCGGCGTGGTCGGCGACCTCGCCTCCCGCGGCGCCCGCATCGAAGGTGTGGAGGCCGAGGGTGATCGCGGAGTGGTGAAGGCCATCGTGCCCATGACCGCGATGTTCGGCTACTCCACCCAGCTGCGCTCCATCACCGAGGGTCGCGGCACGTTCTCGATGCGCTTTTCCCGCTTCGACGCCCTGGAGTAGCCGCCCATGACCGCGGCCTTCGAGCAGCCCGGCAACGAGGGTCTGTGCATCAAACGTTGGCCCGGTGTCGGTCCCGACCCCGCGCGGGTACTGAGCCTGCAGGCGGAGACGGCCATGGTGCTCAGCTCCGGTCCCGGCGACGCACGGCTGACCCGCTGGTCCTACGCTGCGCTCGAACCCTGCGGATACGCAAGTAGCCTTGCTGAATCTCGCAAGGCCATGCGGGGCTGGGCGGTGCCGCGCAGCCCTGGCCTGCCACCCTTCTTTGGAGGCGCGGTAGGCTACCTCAGCTACGACTTGGGTTGGGCCTACCAGCTGCGCCCGCGGATCCCGCGGGCCGACCCGCTGGACATGGCCCACTGCGCCTTTCACCTCTACGACGCCGTCTACGCCAAGGACGAACGTACCGGGGAGGGCTGGTTATTGTGCCAAGGCACCGCAGAGGCCCAGGCCCGCCTCGCCCGCCTCGAGGCCGCGCTCAAATCTGGCGACAGCCTTCCGCAAGGTGGATTGCGCGGTTCGCTCGGCGCGGGCGTCACCCAGCGCACCCACGAAGCACGTATTCGTGAGGCCCTGCAGCTCATCGAGGCGGGTGAGGCCTATCAGGCGAACCTCACCTACCCCCTGCTCGGAGACTATGAGGGTGCTCCCGAGGCGGCCTTCCTCCGACTGCTCGGGGCCGGCGCCCCGCCCTTCGCCGCCTTCTTGGGGCTGGGCCAAGGCAGCGCGGTGGTCAGCGCATCCCCGGAGTGTTTTGTGCACCTCGACCCGTGGACGGGCCTGCTGAGCACCTACCCCATCAAAGGCACCATCCAACGCAGCGAAGATCCAACGCAGGATGCCTTGCTCGCCAGGCAATTACTGGCTGACCCGAAGGAGCGGGCCGAGCACATCATGATCGTCGATCTGTTGCGCAATGA
>Ga0193954_1001412_pt1 | contig 12189 bp, 12 predicted proteins | sample BB_5_MG_FD_140340 | JGI IMG/M metagenome (GOLD analysis project Ga0193954, IMG submission 140340) | Microbial mat bacterial communities from the Broadkill River, Lewes, Delaware, United States - BB_5_MG | ecosystem: Environmental > Aquatic > Freshwater > River > Microbial mats | place: USA...
GAAGCCATTGATATTGCCAAGCATGCCCAAGAGGCAGGAGTAGATGCAATCTTCTCAGTCTCTCCCTATTATAACAAACCTTCTCAAGAGGGACTCTATCAACACTACAAAGCCATCGCTACAGCCGTAGAGATTCCTGTAATGCTCTACAATGTACCAGGGCGAACGGGTGTAGATATTTCAGCCGATACAGTGGTAAGACTTTTTGATGATGTTGAGAATATTTATGGTATCAAGGAGGCTACAGGTTCAATTGAACGGACGATTGAACTCCTCTCCAAGCGACCTGAGCTTAAAGTATTTTCAGGAGATGATGCCATTGATTATGCTATTTTAGCCAATGGTGGAGCGGGGATTACTTCGGTAACTTCCAACCTTTTACCTGATCTTAAAGCAGGGTTGGTTCACGCTGCTTTGGAGGGTGATTTCAAAAAATCAAAAGCAATTAACGATGCTTTGTATCCTATGAATAAGGTACTTTTTTGTGAGAGTAACCCTATCCCTATCAAAGCAGCGATGTACATAGCAGGTTTATTGGATACGTTAGAGTTTAGGTTGCCACTAGTACCCCCAAGTAGTGAAAATATGAAACGCATTGAAGAGTGCATGAAAAACTATAAAATTGTAGGAGCGTAAGATGTCATCAAACAAAGGTAAAGTAGTCGTAATCACAGGAGCAACCAAGGGAATTGGAGCTGCCATTGCACGAAAGTTTGCGAGCGAAGGGGTCAATGTAGCCTTTACATACAACAGCAATAAAGAACAAGCTGATAAACTCGCTAAAGAGTGGATGGATGATTTTGGTATCAAAGCTGTCGCTTACCCACTCAATATCTTAGAGCTTGATGAGTTTAAAACTCTATTTAAAGCCATTGATGAAGATTTTGATCGTGTTGATTTCTTTGTATCCAATGCGATGATTTATGGTCGTCCTATTATTGGGGGATACGGTAAATTTATGAAGCTTCGCCCATCTAAGGGACTGCAAAATATCTATACTGCGACCGTTGGAGCTTTTGTAATGGGTTCTCAAGAGGCAGCAAAACGCATGGAAAAAGTTGGTGGTGGATCAATTGTCACAATGAGTTCAACAGGAAACCTTATCTATATCGATAACTACGCAGGACATGGAACCAACAAAGCCGCGGTTGAAGCGATGAGTCGATACGCTGCAGTAGAGCTTGGTGAGCAAAATATCCGTGTAAATGCCGTAAGTGGTGGACCCATCGATACTGATGCACTTAAAGCTTTTGTCAACTATGAAGAAGTCAAAGCCGAGACCATTGCACGTTCAGCAGTAAACAGAATGGGACAACCTGAAGATATTGCAGGGTCTGTTTATTTCCTCTGTACGGATGAAGCCAGTTGGATTACAGGTCAAACCATCGTTGTTGATGGTGGAACAACCTTTAGATAAAAGGTACTATGTGAACTATATCTACCAAATGCTGCAACTTCAACAGCAACTCAATGATGCAACCAACGGTGAAGAGTGGGAAAAAGGCATTACTAAAAATGGTAAAGAGATCAATTGGCGACGCTGTATCTATATGGAGAGTGCTGAGCTAATCGAGAGCTATCCATGGAAACATTGGAAAAGTATTACCGCTCCTGCTGACATTGCCAATGCTCAAATTGAGGTGGTCGATATTTGGCACTTTGTAATGAGTTTGGCATTGGAAGATTATAAGATTAATCTACGGGGTGATATTGGCTATCTCTCCAATGAGATTGAAAAGATAGAGACTCTACAACTCCTTAAAGCCCATGTAGCAATCAATGAAGTACACAAAGAGGTCATTGTCAATATCGAAGATATGCTTCGTGCCACGTTTGCTCATAAAAACTCTCTTAAAATCATGGAAAAGTTTTTTGTAATTGCTTCTGATGTGGGACTCAGCCTAGAAGAGCTTTACAAGCTCTATATTGGCAAAAATATCCTCAATCAATTTCGCCAAGATCATGGTTATAAGAGTGGAGAGTATATCAAGATATGGAATGATCAGGAGGATAATGAGGTGATGCGAACTATCCTTGATAAGAATGCACACATTAGCCCGGAGTTACTTTACAGCGAACTCAAAGCCATCTATGTGACACTGTAGTTAGAGCCTTATGCTCTAACTAGGCTTAACTGGGTATCTTCTTAGGTACTTTCATATGGGGTTGCCATGGAGTAGTAAAACGCGTGGTTTTGTATTTAGGTATATAGCCCTCTTTATTCAAAAAGACTTTGCGCTCATCCATACTCAAATAACGTCGGCAAAGCTTCATTCGCTTTTGGTAGCTTGTGGAGGTATTGAGATTACTGTACATTACTTTTCGCATACCACTACTAGCGTGGGCAAACCATCCTCCTCCAATGTAGATTCCCACATGGTTAATTCGTTTGCTTCGTTTACTTTTATTCCCAAAAAAGATCAAATCACCATAGGCTAATTCACTAGGTTTGATAATTTTACCTACTTTGGCTTGATCACGTGCCACTCTTGGCAACTCGACACCCATCTTACCATAGATATTGTAGGTTAGCCCTGAACAATCAAAAGCATGAGGTCCCTCTTCTGCCCATACATAGGGTTTGTTGATGTGTTTGGTGAGTTGTTTTTTGATATTGTCACGTTTGGGTTGATAAGACACGGAAGGTTTGATGATGGCATAATTGGGATAACTGTATCCACTGCCACAACTATTGAGTAAAAAAATGCTCAAAAGTAGAACAATCGCAATATATTTTGATTTCATTAGGTAAGCTCCAAAAGTTGGTGTGTACGTATTTGTAGATGTACTATTATAATATTTAAAACTTTTAAATAATGTTAAAAATACAAATTAGTTCTTTAGGAAATGTTATAGGATAGTTAGAGAAAAAATTACTTATCTATAGATAAGAATAGTGTAACAATAGAGAGAGTGTTACCTTTTGTAGTAGAATGCATTTTTTGAATCAATTTTTACTAGAAAAAAATAGTCGTATACTTAGAGTTACTATAATCGAGTTGGATTTAAATCACTGATAAAGGAAATATAAAGATGAAACAGATGGTTATGGTACTTGCCTTATTGGTCGTGACAACAACGCTCTCAATGGGTAAAAATAGAGTTGTAAAGTGTCGAATAGACACTCAAGGATACACAGAGTATAAAGGAAAATGCACCTTTATACCTGGGGCTAGAGGGTCGTTTACTTTGGCAAATCGTAATGTGAATCGACCACTTACCAATGAGATTTCGACAGTGAGTTTATATGTTACATCTCGGGGACGTGGCGAAGTGAGAGGTTTAACACGTAATGGTATCAATTCAAGATGGGGGCAGGCTAAGCGTTCCAAAAAATATCCAGCTTGTTGGAAAGGTGCAGATTTTAGAGTATGTGCTTGGTAAAATAGATCTCTAGTTCAATATACTCTCTTTTTTTCATTCCCATGATGTTGTGGGAATGAAAAGATAAATCACTTTCTATCTCTACTTTTTATACTTTGAAAATAGCTCAAAACAAAACAACCTTAATCAACATTTTATGGTTATAATATTTAAAACTTTTAGATATAATCAAGAATTTAATTTGGATAATATATGAAGCATAATTTTTTAGCCCCTCAGGCAGGGCGACTTGATAAAGTATTGAGTAGTGTTTTAGAGCAAAGTCGCAATCAAATAGAAAAGTTGATCAAAGAGGGATTGGTATGGGTAGGATCAAAGCAGATCACCAAATCCTCTTTTAAGGTTATTGAGGGCGATAGCATTGAATATGAATTTAAAGAAGCTCAGAGTAAAGAGCCAGTGGCAATAGATTTTGATATAGAGATACTTTATGAAGATGAAGATATATTGGTAGTCAATAAACCTTCAGGTTTGGTCGTCCATCCTGCCCCTTCAGTCAAAGAACCCACATTGGTTGATTGGCTTATTCATAGGGGAATATCGCTCTCAACGATCTCAGGGGAGGAGCGTCATGGTATTGTGCATCGTATTGACAAAGAGACGACAGGAGCGTTAGTCGTAGCTAAAAATAACCAAGCCCATCAAAAGCTTAGTGAGCAACTGCAAGATAAGAGTATGGGGCGTTATTATCTTGCCATTATTGATTATCCACTCAAAGATGACTGCATTGTTGAACAACCCATTGGTCGAAACCCCAATAATCGCTTGAAAATGGGAGTCAATATGCAGGGAAAAGAGGCAAAGAGTGCTTTTAAAAAACTGCTTGTGGGTAAAGATGATTTGGAGCTTATCTCAGCCAAGCTTTTTACGGGGCGTACCCATCAGATTCGAGTACACCTTAATCACCTTGGTCGTCATATTGTAGGGGATGATTTATATGGCTTTAAGAGCAAAAAAGATAAAATATTTAGAGTACAGCTACACGCATATTTACTCTACCTAACGCATCCTATCAGTGGAAACAAAATTGAAGTAGTCGCACCTCTGTTTGATGATATGCAGAAGTTATTATCATCAAAATTTGATCACAACGAGCTTCAAAGCGTTATTGAGGCTCAGGGTCTAATAGAAAAATTTCATACACTATAAGGGTTTTAATGCCGCACATTAAAGTAGAACCATTTAATAAAGATATTTTAGATACCAATAAAGCATTTAATGAGTTTGTTTCGTTTCGAGCTATAAGTGATGATGAACTGTTTGCTGTTGCTTATGAGGGTGAGGAGTTTTTATTGACTCTTAAAAGTGACAGTGATGGTAAGTTTTTGATTAAATACGATAAAGTCACGCGTCCACTCAAAGTTGATATTCTCAAAAATGCCATTGCCAAATTTGCTGAGATTTTGGACTTAAAAATTATTCACTCAAATATTAGTTCTATCAAATCTAAAGCTCCTTTGGCTTCAAGCTATCAAAAAAGTATCAAAGATTTTGAAAATATTAACTTTGGAGAGCAAAAAGTCTCCCTTGAAGTGGGGTTTGGAAGTGGTAAACATATTCTCTATCAAGCCAAACAAAACCCTGATAAGCTCTATATTGGTATTGAGATCCACACTCCTTCGGCTCAGCAACTCCTTAAACAGATCACTTTACAAAATTTAGACAATATTTGGGTGGTCAATTACGATGCACGCTTACTCCTTGAGATGATCGATTCCAATACCTTGGATGAAATTTATGTGCATTTTCCTGTCCCGTGGGATAAAAAGCCACATAGACGGGTCATTAGTCCTAGTTTTTTAGCTGAGTCGATGCGGGCGTTGAGAGAGGGGGGTAGGTTGGAGCTTCGTACCGATAGTGATAAGTACTTTTGGTACTCTTTGGAGACTTTTTTTGCCTATCCCAAGATTGATGTTGATGTTCGTAAAAACAGAGAGCTTGAAGTAGTCAGTAAATATGAAGCAAGGTGGCGACGACAAGAGAAAGATATTTATGATGTTTATGTCAAATGCGAAGAGCTGAGTCAAAAACAGGATAAAGAGTATAGCTTTGATTTTAAAATAGATAATTTTAATCTTTCGCTTAAAGACTCGCTGCCTAAAGAGAGCCAACTCTATGAGGGATATTTTGTGCATGTTGAGCGAATCTACACTATGCGTCAAGAGGAAGGTTTACTTATCAAAGTAGCCTTTGGGAGTTTTGATCGCCCTGAACATAAGTTTATTGTCTTGACCCCAACGCAGGCTTATTATATGCCCTCACGCCCTGTTGCTACGTCTGCCAACTATCAAGCACATCAAAGATTGCAGGAGTTTATGAATGTCTAATAGCAGTGTAATTAATGCCTCATTTTTGAACTTATCCTACGATGATGGGACAACAGAGATTATTAAAGATGCTAATTTTACAATTAATAAAGGGGATTTTGTTTTTATTACGGGACCAAGTGGTAGTGGAAAATCAACACTTCTCAAAGCCCTCTATGGTAAACTCAAACCTTTTAATGGGGATTTGATTGTTGGGGGACTGGATCTTAATCACATCGCAACCAAAGATCTGCAAAAGCTTCGTCAAAATTTGGGGATTATTTTTCAAGATTATAAACTTATCAATGAGTGGAGTGTGGAAAAAAACGTCGCATTGCCACTGATTATTGCAGGATATTCCAAAGATATTCAACATACCCAAGCCAAACGACTGCTCTCTCACGTCAAGCTGCTTGACCATATCCATAAAAAGCCCCTAGAGCTTAGTGGTGGTGAGCAACAACGTGTGGGGGTGGCAAGAGCTTTGTCTAAAAATCCTTTTTTAATTCTTGCTGATGAGCCTACAGGAAATCTTGATGAGTATTCCTCTAATGTAATTTGGGATTTGATGGAAAATGCTTGTGAACAGCTCAATACCACGGTGGTAGTTGTCACCCATAAAATTCCTTCTGTTTTTACCATTCCCTATCGGCACTTGATTATTGAAAATAGGGGGATTTATGAAATTCATTAAAAACCATATTACTTTTATTTTTCCACTCATGGCAATCTTGATTGGGTTGGAGTTTTATTTTGTCTTTGAGCGAACCACCAAAAACTATGAAGATGGGCTAAAAAACAACTACTCTATGCTCATTATTGCACATGATAAAGTTGAGATTAAAGAGCTTCAAGCACTCAACAAACACATCTCAACCATTGAAGAGGTGAAAAAAGACTCTATTGTTGATGAAATATCCAAGGGACTTAAAGACTCAAGTAAAAAATCTCTCTCCAAACTGCTGCCACATTTTTATAATACCAAGCTTGATACCTATTTGAGTATGGAGGATATTGGCACGATTAAAGCTGATCTTGAAAAGAGTCGTAAAATCAAAAGTGTGGAGACTTTTGATAACTCACATGACTCAACCTATAAATTGTTTATCTTTTTAAAGTTTATTTTTAAAATTTTTATTCTTTTTATTGGAATTGTAAGTTTCTTTTTGATTGTTAAGCAGATGGAAGTATGGAGTTTAACCCATCACAATCGAATGAGCATTATGGAGATATTTGGAGCTCCTCTCTTTTTACGTAGTGCGGTGATGTACCGTATTGCTATTATTGATGCCATTATCTCATCGATTTTGATTTCGTTAGTGTTTGTCTATCTCAAATACAACTGGGTGGACAGCAGTGGGATTGAGATATTGATGAACAATAGAGAGTTGATATTTCAATTTTCTGATCTTGTAAAAATGCTTGGAATCTCCATTGTCATTGTAATTACGTCAGTCTATTTGGTGGTTTCAAATCTAAAGGATGAGAGTTGAGAATTCTCTTTTCTTTTTTCATTTTGCTCTCAGTGATGCATGCAACAAGCATTAATACTAAGATTAAAAACTCCAAAAAAGAGCTTGATAGAGTGGAAAAGAAAAAAAGCTCTACCTCTGCGAAACTCTCCAAGATCATCAAAAGCATTAAAAGAGCCCAAAATGATAGTAAGCTCTACGATAAACGTATTAGTAAACTCTCTAAACAAAAAGATAGCAATGAGTTATTGTACAAAAAATCCAAAGTAAAACTTAATGAGTACAATAGGCTGTATCGTGAAACCGACCGTGAAGTCAAACAAAAAAATATGCGATTTTTATCACTGCTTTCCAATCAATTTGGTGTTATTTTTGCCATGCAAAAGATTGAGAAAAATACCAAAAAATCCGTTGTTTACAAAGAGATTTACAAACATTATAAAGTGCAGAATATTAAAGAGCTACAAGAACTTAAAGAAGAGATTTCAAAGTGGCGAAACAAACAAAATGCCATCACTAAGAAGAGAAAATCAATTAAAACTACGATGCGAAAGATTGAGAATCAACGCAGAGAGTATAAAAAAGAGAAACAAAATAAAAAAAGATTACTCAATAAACTGGCTATTGATGAGGAGCTTTACCGTAAACAGCTTCAATCGATTATTGATAATCAAGGCTCACTTCGGGGAACCTTAGCAAGACTTAATATCTTGAAGAAAAAAGAGGTGGCAAAAGCCCGCAAAGAGGAGCTTGCAAGAAGTCGAGCCCTGCGTTCAAAAAAATACAAAAAATACAAAGGTTCAAGTAAACTCTCCTACTACAAAACCAATGTTACACGTTACAGAGGAAGTAAGACCATCCCACCCCTTACCAATGCTAAGATTGTCAAACGTTTTGGCTCTTATACTGACCCTATCTATAAAATCAAAATTTTTAATGACTCTATCACTTTAAGGTCTTCTAATAGTAATGCAAAAGTCAGCAGTGTACTCTCAGGTAAAGTCGTCTATGCAGGACGCAACTCAATGCTAGGTAATGTGGTAGTGGTTGCCCATAATGGAAAGCTTCATACCATCTATGCAGGACTCTCTCAAATAGCTCCTACTATTCGTGTAGGCAAACATCTTTCAAAAGGTTATGTTATTGGAAGGGTATCAAGAAAGTTGATTTTTCAAGCGACCAAAAACTCAAAACATATTGATCCCTCACAATTGATTCGCATCTAGGGGTAAAATTTGCTATAATAGTAAAATAAATCTATTGTTTACAGATAAAAAGGTTATCAATGAGAGTTTTAATTATGCTATTATTTGTCATTACTTTGTCATTTGCTCAAAAAACAGAGTATATCTCTTTGGGTGCATATAGCTCTCATATAGAGGCAAGTGATGCGTTAAGTGCCGTTGATAATAATCTTTTGATTCAAGAGTTGGCAAAACGTTATCAATTTAAAGTGACGTTGCAAAAAATTGATGGTGATTTTAATATCATCGTAACCAATTTTGATGATAAAAGTGCTATTTCCACACTTTATGATCTATTGCAACGGGACTATATTGGTATCAAGACCAACTACAAAAAAGTTGATAAAAACAAAGTATCTGAAATGGTTTGGTTTATTATGATTGTTATGCTTTTGGTATTTGTCGCTTTGTGGACGATGAATAAATCTTCTAAAAAATATACAGAGCTCAAGGAACAGTACGATAGGGTTAAAAGTCTTAAAGATCAACTGATGAGCAAGCATGATGAGATGTTGCATAATCTTGGGTACAAAATTGAGACCTCCACACGTGATATGATCACTGAACGGGATAAAATTATCAATGAACCTATCAAAGAGTTTACCAAAGAGGTGGTTGAAAAGAAGTTTAAGTCCATTCAAAGTACTGATAAGATTCTTACGGATACTACCAATCAGATCATTGATTTCTTAAAAGCCAAATCAGGGAAATTGCAACTCTCACATAAACGTTTTGATCTTAATCGTCTGCTTGAATCGGTGACTAACTTTGTATCGCAAAACTATAAAGGTCAATCCGTAGAGTTGATCTATGATGTAAATCTTGATGTCCCACGCTATATTATGGGAGATTTTAATCGCATGAGTGAGATTTTGATTAATATTATTGATTACTCCTTTAGCACGACAAGCAAAGGAAGTGTTAAACTTGTGATCTCAAAATTTGATGCAACTCAAAACCCTATTCTTGAATTTAAAATCCTTGATAGTAGTGTAGGGCTTAAAAAAGAGCAGTTAAGTACCATCTTTACGCCTTTTAACAATAAAAACTCAAGTAAAGGGGGACTCTTTATTGCTAAAGAGCTTGTAAAGTTGATGGATGGTAAATTAGATCTCTTTACTCGTTATGGAAAAGGCAATACCTTTGCTATTAATTTGCCTTTACTCATTGATAAAGGGAGCAAACAAACCTATACACTTTCAAACGACGAAAAACTTAAAAAAGAGCTTGAAAACAAATACATTGGTATTATTGACAAAGACGAAGAGGTTGCTAATGCCATTAAAAAGACCTTTTTGCATTTTATTAAGAGTGTTACTATTATCCCACACTACAGTTTAGCAGATGATGATGTGCTTAACCGTTTTGATTTTATCTTGATTGAGGCTTCAATGATTAGCGTGGAGCTACTTGATCGCTTTAAAAATATACAGAAAAAGAGAGATTTTCGTATTGTTGTGATGCACTCCATACTCTACCGAGATTATCATGAGATTGTCGATAGCTCCATTGCTAGGTATACCTTAAAACCATTAAGTCCTTCACATGCACTTAAGGTCTTTTTGGATGAGTACAGCACGCTTAAAGTAGTCTCTAGTGAAGATGAGGTAGTATTGATGGAGAGCATGGAGGAAAACTTTCACAGCAATCTTCCCAAGCAGTATGCCAATCCTCTTCCTCCTACCAAAAATGCAAGCAAAGAGTTTTTTAAAGACTTTTTTGGGAGTTCTCTCCTTATCGTTGATGATAATTTAGACAATCAAGAGAGTTTTTCTGAGATGTTTGAAGAGAGTGGTATTCGTTATGCTCTTTCAAACAACAGTACAATGACCATGGATCAACTCAATAAATACTACAACAATTTTTCCCTAATTTTTATTAATTTTTCTGTTGATCGAGGACATGGTTATTTGATTTCAAAAATGATTCGTTCAAGTAGAAGTTATGATAAAATCCCTATTATTGCAATTGTCAATGGCAATGAGGAGACAGGAGAACTTTTAAAAATAGGCATTAATGCTCATATTATCAAGCCTATGGAACTCTCGACAATCTATACTGCACTTGAAGAATTTTTGGATAAAGCAGATTTGACCGACCCCTCACTGAAGCTTTCTCAAAGTGAGAATATCTTAGACATTACACGTGGGATTATGCAAGCCAATCATGACTACCATCTCTATATTGAGATGTTAAAAGAGTTTCATGATGCTTATGGTGAGAGTGCATCACATTTTGAAAAACTGGTCGAAGAGCAAAATTATCCAAAGCTTAAAGAGCTTGTGATTAATATGAAAGGTTTGAGTGATGTTTTGGCCGCAAATAATATGTATCAGTTACTCAAAGACATAGAGTTGGTTATTCAGCGAGAAAAGTATAGTGAACTTGACCAATATGCACAATACTATTATGAAGAGATAGGAAACCTCAACAACAATATTGAGATTTATCTTCGGAGTACACAAAGCTAATATTTAACTACAATTAACCTTTGTGGGTTAAAATTTTTGTGAGCATTAAATAGCTCATAAAAATTTATATAGGAGTATACTGATGAAAAAAGTATTGAAAAGTTTGGTCGCTGTATCGTTGTTGAGTGGTAGTTTGTATGCATTTGAATCCAATGATTTTGATGATGAGTTTAGACGCATGCAACACTATATAAACACTGTATTTGATTCACATTTCTCCTCATCGTATCGTCATGGACTCTACCCAAAAGCCAACTTCTATGACAAGCATGATCAATATATATTAGAGTTTGAGCTAGCAGGTGTGAAAAAAGAGGATATTAATGTCTCGATAGCTAAAGAGAATCTGCTCAGTATTGAAGGAAATAAAAAAAGAGAAGTTAAAAGTAACTCACGTACACATCTAAGAGAAGAGATCTATTTTGGGAAATTCAAACGTGTGGTGGAGTTGCCCAAAAACTCCAATAGCGAAAAGATTGAGGTTAAACATAAGAATGGAATTTTGACCATTGTAATTCCTAAAAAAGCTCCCCAAAAAGCAAAAGCAAAAATAATACCGATCAATTAAGAGAAATTTTATCATCTATTTGATACAATTCCTCTATTAATAAAAATTATTACCAAGGAAAAAAAGAATGTTAGTAACAAAAAAAGCTCCAGATTTTACAGCAACAGCAGTATTGGCAGATGGTCAAATTGTAGAAGATTTTAACTTAATGGAAAACTTAGGTGAAAAGGGTGCAGTACTCTTCTTCTATCCATTAGACTTTACATTTGTATGTCCATCAGAAATTATTGCATTTTCTCACAGAGCAAAAGAGTTTAGAGAAAGAGGTATCAATGTAATTGGTGTTTCTGTTGATTCACAATTTAGCCACTTTGCATGGAGAGAAACAGCTGTAGAAAATGGTGGTATCGGTAGAGTGGATATGCCACTTGTTGCTGACCTTAGCAAGCAAATTGCAAGAGATTATGATGTTCTTCTTGACGAAGCGGTAGCACTTAGAGGTTCTTTCTTGATTGATGCTGATGGTACAGTAAGACACGCTGTAATCAATGACCTTCCATTAGGTAGAAATATTGATGAGATGATCAGAATGGTAGATACAATGCTCTTTACAAATGAGTATGGTGAAGTATGTCCTGCTGGTTGGGTCAAAGGTGATGAGGGTATGAAGGCTGACACTGCTGGTGTGGCTGAGTATCTTGGAAAGCACGCAGAGGAACTCTAAGCAAACTTGATACGCCCTTGGGGTGTATCGATTAGGAATAATTATGAAAGATTACGAGAGCCTACTCAAGGCACATGGAC
>Ga0193954_1001414_pt1 | contig 12187 bp, 3 predicted proteins | sample BB_5_MG_FD_140340 | JGI IMG/M metagenome (GOLD analysis project Ga0193954, IMG submission 140340) | Microbial mat bacterial communities from the Broadkill River, Lewes, Delaware, United States - BB_5_MG | ecosystem: Environmental > Aquatic > Freshwater > River > Microbial mats | place: USA...
AAACTTGCATCAATTGTTTGAGGCACAGCATAAGAAGTGTCAGGCTTAACACCTAACGTGTCCGTTTGAGCATAAGTATTTAGGCCGTAAAATGGCAACACCAATATTGCAACTAATCTGAAGTAGAAGTATTTCATAGTGATTAAATATCTGGTATGACAAAACTAGGGAATTAAGTCCCAAGGACAAAAAGTTATTTAGAATTATTTTAAAAAAGCGCTAAATATCTCAGTAATAAATTTTTAATCCTTGAATTTTTGAAGATATTTGTGAGACTTAAACTAACCATTTTTAGATATGAAAAACTTACTCTTAAGTTTGATTTCCCTTTTATTTTTTACGTCTTTTTCTGTTGCAATTGATGTGTATTGGGTAGGTGGTACTGGTGACTGGTCTGACAACACAAACCATTGGTCTACTGCATCTGGAGGCGCTCCTGGCGCCGCATTACCTACAAATATAGACAATGTTATTTTCGACAATAATTCAGGCTTAGCTTCAATAGCGAATACAGTGAACATGGATGTCGCTGTTACAGTTTTGAACTTTGATTACAGTGCAGTTCCAAATGTTTTTACTTTTGCTTCTACCCTGCCTTCTATTGAAATTCAAGGGTCATTAATATCTAATGGATTAGCAAATTTCACTTGGTTTGGCGACATTAACATGAATGCCGGATCTGCACAATCTATAACATCAAACGGCCAAAACTGGAATCATGACTTTTACTTTATTGGAACAGCCGATGTTTCGTTAATTGATGATTTATCAAACTTGAAAGACATCTATCTAAATCAAGGAGGATTTATTGCTAATACGATAACAATAGATTGCAATGCGTTTTATTCCAACATTGCAAATACAAGAAACATTGATTTCGATAACACTATTGTAAATGTAACAGGCACTAACTGGGACGTTGACCCAACCACTCTAACTTGGACTGCTATTAACTCTACAATTAACCTAAACAATACCGGAACCATCAGTTTTAACGGAGGGAATCAGGTGTACAATGATGTTATTGCATCTTCAACCATACTTCAAATATCAAATGATAATTCATTTTCGCTGTTACAATTACCCCCTTCCACTCAATTACTTTTGGACAACAGTTCATCACAAAATATTGACTCATTATCAGTTTCTGGAAATTGCACCAATGCGTTCTTAATCAATTCATTTGATGACCTTTCAACCCCAGCAACCATTACCAAAGGAGGTTTTCCAATTCTTTCCGCATCAAACCTATCTATTACGAATGTAAATGCATTAAGTCCAACAGGGCAAGTTTACAATGTTTCGCTTTCTGATACCACAGGTTCATCAGGCTGGACTTTTGTAGGCACAGCTTTTTATTGGATAAACAATTCTGGAAATTGGACGGATCCAGCACATTGGTCTCTAAGTTCAAATGGACCATCAGCAGTTTGCATGCCTTCTTATTCTGACAGTGTAATTTTTGATGCGTTATCTTTTAATATTTTAGGTCAAGAAGTATTAGTTGATGACAACTCTTATTTTGGATATATGGATTGGAGTACCTCTTTGAATAATCCAACTTTAAAACTTGACTCCAACCTTTTTAGTTTTGGAGATGTTATCTTTCAACCTAATCTATTCGTTACTCGAAGCAGCATTGATTTGAGATTAGAATTTAATGCCGGAGCTAATTTTAATCCTGCATCCAGCACGGTTGATTGTAACATTTCAATCTATACACAAGACGACTCAGAAACTGTTGATTTAGTTAGTCAATTGAACATGACAGATACTACATCGATCTATCTTTTATCTGGCGGATTTAATACAAATAGTCATACTGTCAACTCAGGGTCGATTCAAGTTTTCGAACTCCCAACCTTGGAAAATAAATCATTGGATTTTGATGCATCTGAAATCAATTTAGCTATTGGTTTTAGTTCTGAATATGTCACAGCAAATTTCACATTTAACTCTGGGACTTCACAGTTAAATATTGGTTCAGCTACAAATGAAAATTTCTTAACAACAAATGATTTAAGCTTCCATAATGTAACGTTAGACTTTTCAACTCTAGGAAGTCCTCAACGCGTTTCTGGAGATAATAACTATGCTAAACTGAAGATTATTAAAGGCAGTGAAATTCAATTTGATTCGCTTTCTGTTCATACAATATCAGATAGTTTACAGATGATAGCTAATTGTAAAGATTCGATCTTTATACGTTCTAGTAACCCTGCTTTTCCTGCTGTTTTTAACAAAACAACAACTGCAGATGTGATCTCAGAATGTGTTGAAATCACCGGAATAACATGTGGAAACGCAGCAATTACAACACTTTTCTCAAATGACAATGGTGGAAACACCAACTGGGATTTTAGCACAACCCAAGCAGTGACAGCTAGTTTCACTGTAGATGGACCCTTCTGTTTTGGTGATACAACTATGGTCACAAATAATTCAACCGCAATTTCTGGAAACTCTGCAGATATAACTTCAATTTGGTATTTTGGAGATGGATCAACGTCTTATTGGCAATCAACAGGGCCATCAGACAGCACCTATATCAGCTATGAGGCAGATACTAATCAGCATGTATTTATAACAAGTGGTGATTTTGATGTTGTTCTTGTTTCTACCTACACAAATTTTTGTACTGACACTGCATCAGTTATCGTTCATATTAATAACCCATCAGTTTTCCTTTCAACAACAGAGTTGGACACTACAATCTGTCAAGGAGAAGAAGTGATTTTTGAAGCTTCGAGTGCAACGAATGGCGCTACATTTGAATTCTTCTTAAATGGTGTTTCTCAAAACACTCCTTCCGTCAATGATACCTTGTATGTCACCTCATCATTAAATAACAATGATAGTGTGAGTGTTGTGGCCTACGAAAATTCATGTCCAAGTGATGGATGGTTGACTTTTCAGTATGTCGTAAATGATTTACCAATATTTGATTGGACCTCATCCGATTCCGATACCACCATTTGTGAATTGGATGCGGTCACATTTAACTCTAGCTCACTAGACCCATTGGTCGATTTCCAATTTTTAATAAACGGGACTGGTGTGACTGGTTATTTAAATCCAGGGGTTTATAACACTACAGGAATTGCAAATAATGACACAGTGATGGTTGTTGGTAAAGATGACATCAATTGCACAGATACATTATCTATGATTTTTACAGTTCATCCCCTGCCATCAACAACCCTTTCCGAATCTAGCGGTGGAAATGTTATATGTGAAGGTGATACCATCACTTTTACAGGTTCTGGAGCAGAAACTTATGAATTTTTTATAAATGGTGTTTCTCAAGGAGCCCCTGGGGTCAATACATTTTCTACAAGCGAGCTATTGAATAGTGACACCGTTACTGTAATAGGATATAGCATTGAAAATTGTGCGAAAGAAGCTCCAGAGTTTTTCACCTACAGTGTCAACCAATTGCCTAACGTCTCGATGAGCGTAAATACCAATGACACTATATGTTCGGGCACCAACGTAACTTTTAACGCTGGAGGCGCTTCCCTATTTCAATATTTCATCAACGGCACTGGTCAAGGTTCATTGTCCTCTACAAGTACATTGAATACGTCTTTGTTAGTTGATGGTGATGAAGTTTATGTTTTGGGAGACTTTAGTGGTTGTTCGAATAACAGTGACACAGTTGAATTTACCGTTTTCACTTCACCGACTACTACTTTAAGCTCTAATGATCCTGATCAGTCTATTTGTAGCGAAGATGAAGTTATTTTTACTGCGAACGGTGCATCAAACTATGAGTTTTTTATTGATGGTGTTTCTCAAGGGGCGGCCTCTCCTGTCAATACATTTACAACTTCTAACCTGTCACATGGGCAAGTAATTTCTGTCTCTGGAGAATCAAATACATGCTACTTAAACGATAATTTAACTTTTGATGTGTTACAGATCCCAACGGTTGGTGTTTTTTCCAATGATCCAGACAACATAATTTGTGAAGGTGACCCAATTACAATTACTGGGGCAAACGCAAATTCATATGAATTATACGTCAATGGAACTTTACAAGGGGGGCCACAAGCTTCAAACTCATTTAACCCGGTTTTAGCAAGTGGTTCAAATGCAATTTATATAATTGGAACGGCTTTTAATGGATGTAGTGATACAAGTCAAACAACAATTAATGTTACTGTAAATCCAATACCAGTTATTACTTTATCGAGTTCAGATGTTAATGATACTATTTGTGCTGGTGAATCAATAACTTTCTCCGGTGTCGGAAGTGACATGTTTCAATTTTTTGTCGATGGTGTTGCTCAAGGCGCGATGTCAACAACAAATTCATTCTCTACGAACAGTCTAACTGATGGTCAAACAGTTCAAATTACGGGAACAACACTTTCTTGTCCTAGTAACTCAAACTCAATAATAACTGCTGTAAATCCCATACCTGTTATTGGTGTTTCAAGCACTGATATCGACAATGTATTTTGCGCAGATGCTTCTGTTGATTTCACTGCTAGTGGTGCAGATAATTATGAGTTCATTATAGATGGAATATCACAAGGCCCTTCATCCACTACAAACACAATAAACTCAACAGGGTTTAACACTGGAACTTATAACATTGACATAATAGGAGAACAATCAAATTGTATTAGTTCTACCTCTATTAGCATTACAGTGAATGGTTTCCCAACAGCAAATTTAGTTTCTTCAGACTTAGATAATATTATTTGTGAAGGTGAAGCAGTAACTTTCACAGGTTCTGGAGGTGATTTGTTTCAATTCGAAATTAACGGTATTTCCCAAGGAACTCCATCACCTGTTGATAACATTACTTTTAATAACCTTACTCATAATGATGTAGTATCTGTAATTGCAACATCAGTGGATGGATGTACAAACGAATTAGCCTATACTCCCATAACCGTAAATCCAAATCCAATTGTTGGATTAACCAGTTCAGACTTAGACCAAAACATTTGTATTGGAGATCTTGTAGATTTTACCGCTTCCGGGAGTAATGAATATGAATTCTTTGTAAATGGAATCTCACAAGGGAATGCTTCATCAACAAACACATTCTCTTCGAGTACTTTGGTAAATGGAGATGATGTGAGTGTCGTTGGCTCTACTTCGGGATGCTTTGCATCTTCACCTACTTTCAACTTCTCAGTTTACAACTACCCTGTAGTTAACTTAACAAACAATGAAGACACGACTTTATGTGTAGGTGAAAACTCAGACTTAGTTGCATCAGGCGCAACAGAATATCAATTTATGGTAAACGGAGCACCGGTGGGTGGAGTGACAAACAATCCAAACTTTACAGGAACATTGATAAATGGTGATGTAGTTTCAGTAAGTGGAATTACCAATGGCTGTGCTACAACAGCTCTTGAAGACTTTACTTTTGTTGTATATTCTTATCCAAATTTAACTTCAAGTACGAGTGCCGGAACCACAATATGTTTGGGCGACTTAACCACTATTACTGGAGCTGGAGCGAATTCATATGTTTTTAGCTTAAATGGAATTGAAATTCAAAATTCTACAAATCCAGCATTAGTAATTAACACACTGGAAGATGGCGATGTTATTGACATACTAGGATACAATGGAGACTGTGCGTCATCACCAAATTCAATCACTTTTACCGTGCACACAATGGATTTAACATTAGATGTTTCGCCTTCCTCTATGGTATGTGAAAACGAAAATGTAACATTCACCGCTGGAGGTGCAAGTCAATACTTGTTCTATATCAATGGCATTCCAAATGGTACCTTTGGGCCAACAAACACATATTCTTCAACAACATTAAGTGATCTTGATGAAGTTACTGTTTCTGGATTCAACAACACAACTGGTTGCACACAACCATTCTCGGATTACATTATAATGAACATCATCCCTGAGGCCACTATTACGAACTTAACCAACGCGACGTTTTGTGAGGGTGATTCCGTAGTACTACTTAGTAGCTCAGACTATGGTAATCAATGGTATTTAAATGGGAACATTCTAACAGGAGAAACAGACACGTCTTTAACTGTATTTAATACGGGGCTATATTCATTAGCCATTAATTCTGGTGGACTTGGTGCAGTTTGGTCAGTTGGTCAGAACTCCAATGGATCATTCGGACATGGAGATAACGTAAATAGTGTAGTGCCGACAAATGCATTAAACGCTACAGATATCACTGAACTTTCCGCAGGTTACGATTTTGTTCTTGCTAGAACCAATGCAGGCACCGTATATAGCTGGGGAAATAACTCAGAGGGACAATTAGGAGATGGCACATATACGAGTACCAACGTTATTAACATCGTTCCTACTTTGAGTAATGTAAAAACCATTGCCACTTCTGAAACCAGTTCAATGGCAGTAACCAATTCAGGAGAATTATATGTGTGGGGGAACAACGATGAAGGTCAATTGGGAACGGGTAATACCTCAGTGATTAACTTTCCATTTTTGAATGCAACAATTTCTGATGTTGATACGGTAGCGGGAGGTTTAAATCATTTCGTGCTTTTAAAGAATGATGGTACGGTATGGACTGCAGGAAACAATGCACATGGCCAATTAGGACATGGTAATCTAACAACCTTATTAGATTTCACAGAGGTGACATCACTAAGCAATATTGTCAGTATCGGAGCTGGCGAATACCATAGTTTTGCCATCGATAATCTTGGAGACTTGTATGTATGGGGAAATAATGGATCGGGGCAACTTGGTTTGAATGACATAGTAAATCGACTTACTCCTACATTATCTCCAATGCGTGATGTATCCAATGCCCAAGGAGGTGCAAACCATAGTATATTTAAAACTAAAGGAGATAAAATTTTTGCTACAGGTGGAAACGCCTTTGGTCAATTAGGTCAAGGGAACTTTAGCGATCAACTTTCTCCAATTGAAGTTCCAATTTCTGGAGTAAAAGCTGTTTCAACTGGTCAGTATACAACACTTGTGTTAAGAAATGACAACTCTGTCTTTGGTTTTGGAAATAATAACGAAGAGCAATTAGGCTTAACGACTGGTATATTGATTAATTCACCTGAACATATTAATTCATTGGACGGAGTAACGTTTGTTGAAGCTAGTAAATCAAGTTCGCATTTTGTTTATGGTGAAATGACTAGTTGTACCTCTTCTGCAATTCAAACGAATATGCTACCAGTCCCAGATGTCGATATCACTGCGGTTGACGACTTACTTTCTTCAACTGTTACAGGAGTATCATACCAATGGTTTTTCCAAAATAACCCAATACCCGGTTCAAACTCACAAGATTATTTAGCAACATCCACAGGACATTATCACGTAGAGGTAACTTTAGCGAATGGCTGCATTGCAACTTCAGACCAATTGTACCATGGCATGACGTTTATTGAAGAAATGACCATAGGAACTATAGTGCTATTCCCAAATCCAACTAAAGAAAATCTAAATTTGAGAATCGAAAATGCACAAGGAAGTCAATTAGCTATTTCAATTGTTGACCAAACTGGTAGATCGATACAAAAATCAAACTATACCATTAATCAATTCATCTCAATAGACCTAAGAGATTTAGAATCTGGTGTTTACTATGTACTCCTCAAAGATGATTTAGGAAATACGGAAACAATGAAATTTATTAAGGCCCGCGATTAATTCATACACTTGGAGTTCTAATTTATATTTTTAACATTCTGCCGATTCAAAAGTTTTTTATTTAACGTTTTGAATCGGCCATTTCATTGTATACATTTGATATAAATCAAGTTTATATATGAAAAATATTCTCGTACTCGGCGCTGGACTATCAGCATCATCACTTATAAGATATCTATTAGAAAACTCTGTAAATCACGAGTGGGAAGTGCGGATTGTTGATCAAGATATCAACTTGGTTAAGTCTAAAATAAATGGTCACGTAAATGGTGTTGCATTAAGTTTTAATGCATTAGACTCTGACGAACGAAGACCAGAAATTGAAAAGGCAGATTTAGTAATTTCAATGTTACCAGCAAGGTTCCATATCGATGTTGCTAAAGATTGCATTGAATTAAAGACAAACTTGATTACACCATCATACATCTCACCAGAAATGCGTGCACTTGATCAAGCAGCGAAAGATGCAGGAATTGTAATCATGAATGAAATAGGTGTTGACCCAGGTCTTGATCACATGAGCGCCATGAAAATCATCAATGAGATTAAATCAAAAGGAGGTACGGTTACTAGCTTCAAATCTTTTTGCGGTGGATTAATCGCACCTGAAAGTGATAATAATCCTTGGAATTATAAGTTCACGTGGAATCCTAGAAATGTAGTTTTAGCCGGACAAGGTGGTGCGGCGTCATTTATAAGAAACGGTCAATACAAATACATTCCTTATAACCGGCTATTTGGTCGTTTGGACGAAATTTCTGTGGAGGGATATGGTGATTTCGTAGGTTACGCCAATAGAGATTCACTTTCTTACAGAAAAACATACGGTTTGGAGGATATTCCAACCATTTTTAGAGGTACATTGAGACGTCCTGGTTATTGCAAAGCATGGGATGTCTTTATTGAGTTAGGTATGACAGACGATACATACGCTTTGGTTAACACCCATGGATTAACTCCTCGAAAATTCCTTAATGCATTTTTACCATACGACGAAAGTAAAACGGTTGAAGAGAAATTCAAAGACTTTCTTCGACCAGAGCGTATGGAAACATACGATCGTTTTGAATGGTTAGATCTGTTTAAAGACGAACCTTTATTAGAAATGGAAAATGCTACACCGGCCCAAGTACTTCAAAAAATTCTTGTTGCTAAATTGTCATTAGAACCAAAAGATAAAGACATGTTGGTGATGGTTCACCAATTTGAATATGAATTAAACAACAAGAAATTTGCTATTTCATCACATATGGTGAACATAGGAGAAGATCAAATGTACACTTCCATGTCAAATACCGTAGGAATTCCTGCTGCAATATGTGCCAAGATGATTTTAACTGGTAAACTCCATAAAAAGGGAGTCACTTTACCTGTAGAAAAAGAAATCTACACACCAATTTTAGCAGAATTGGAAGAATTTGATATTCGTTTCGTTGAGTCCGAAAGAGAACTTTAAATTAGAGCAAACATTCCCACTTCTTATTATTAGCTAGCATCAAAGGCTTTTAGTAACTTTGCGTCAATTAATTTCATCATTTCGAAATGACAAAAGAAAAATACACCGTTACGGCAGCATTGCCTTATGCTAACGGCCCCCTCCATCTAGGACACGTCGCAGGCGTATATTTACCTTCTGATATTTTTGTACGTTTTTTACGCATGAACAACCATGATGTTGCTTTCATTTGTGGTAGCGATGAACATGGTGCAGCAATTACGTTGCGCGCTAAAAAAGAAGGAATTACACCTCAAGAAATAGTAGATAAATACAACAGTATCATCGGAAAAGCTTTCAATGATTTTGATATCTCATTTGATATTTTTCATCGAACATCAAGTGAAATCCATCATGAGACTGCGCAAGATTTTTTCAAAGTTTTAGACGATAAAGATCAATTCACAAAGGAAACGAGTGAGCAATATTACGATGAGGAATATGATCAGTTTTTAGCTGATCGATACATTACCGGGACTTGTCCTAGTTGTAAAAATGAAAATGCTTATGGCGATCAGTGTGAAAAATGTGGTTCAGCTTTAAGTCCAACGGATTTAATCAACCCGAAATCAACATTGAGTGGTAAAACCCCCGTAATGAGAACGACATCGCATTGGTATCTACCGATGCAAAATCATGAAACTTGGCTCAAAGAATGGATTAAAGAAGGAACTATTGATGGTGTTAAACAACACGACCCTTCAAAATGGAGAAACCAAGTAATCGGACAATGTATGTCGTGGATTGATAGTGGATTACGTCCACGCGCTATGACCCGCGATTTAGACTGGGGAGTTAAAGTTCCAGTTGAAGGAGGTGACGGTAAAGTATTATATGTTTGGCTGGACGCCCCAATTGGTTACATCTCAGCAACAAAACAGTGGGCTTTAGATAACAATAAAGATTGGAAGGATTACTGGACTGGAGATAGAAAACTAGTCCATTTTATTGGTAAAGACAACATTGTTTTTCATGCCATAATCTTCCCTATTCTTCTGAAAGCACATGAAGGCTTGATTCTTCCGGACAATGTTCCAGCCTATGAGTTCTTGAATTTAGAAGGCGATAAATTATCCACTTCTAGAAATTGGGCTGTTTGGTTGCATGAATATATAGAAAGCTATCCTGACAAAATTGATGAGTTAAAATACGTCCTCACTTCAATTGCACCTGAAACAAAAGACAGTGAGTTTACTTGGAAGGAATACCAAACACGTGTTAATAGTGAGTTGGCAGACATCCTTGGCAATTTCGTTAACCGAGCACTCGTTCTCACACAAAAATATTACGACGGTAAAGTTCCTGCTGCAGGAAGCCTTAGCGAATACGACAAGGAAGTCATTGACCAGATTGCAGCAATACCTGGTAAAATTGCCGATTTATCCTACAAATACAAATTGCGCGAAGCTCAAGCAGAAGCAATGAATCTAGCTCGACTTGGTAACAAATATCTGGCTGATATGGAACCATGGAAGTTGATTAAGACAGACCCTGTTCGCGTAGAGACAATAATGAATATTGCGCTACAAATTACAGCGAATTTGAGTATTGTATTGCAACCCTTTTTGCCTGCAACAGCCGAAAAGCTTTCTGAATTCTTAGATTTTAAAACAACAGAATGGAATGAAGCAGGTAAAATTGACCTTTTGAATTCTGGTCATATTACACAAAAACCGACGATTCTATTTCAAAAAATAGAAGACAGCATGGTTGAAGCTGAAGTTGAAAAGTTAGAAGCAACAAAAACAGTTGAAACAGTATTTGAACCTCAAAAAGATGATGTTTCATTTGAAGAGTTCTCGAAAATGGACTTAAGACTTGGAACAATCCTGGAAGCGGAAAAAGTAAAAAAAGCGGATAAATTACTAAAACTTACTGTTGATACTGGAATCGATAAACGAACAATCATATCTGGAATTGCTAAACATTACACTGCGGAGGAAGTAATCGGTAAAACCGTTACTGTATTAATGAATTTACCTCCTCGAAAAATTCGTGGTGTAGAATCTCAAGGAATGATTTTAATGGCAGAAGACGCAAAAGGGAATTTAAGTTTTATGTCGCCAGAAAAAGATTTTGAAGCAGGAAGTGGAATTAATTAAACGTTAACATTTAATTCCATTTAAACTGAACCGTATGTCTTAACTTTGTACTCAAATTGAAGTTGTTCTCCTTGAAGTAAATTGAATTTACCGAAACCAGCTTTTATTATATTGACCTTTTTATTGAACATGTTTGTTTCAAAACTGATAAGATTAACGTTCGTTTTTATTTCCTTTACTTCGTTTTCACAACAACTATTAATTAATGAAATTTCTCAGGGTTCTGCAGCAAAAGAATATGTTGAGTTTGTAGTAGCAGGCAGCCCAACATGTCTTTCAAATGTTCCTTGTCTTGACTTACGAGGAGTAGTAATTGACGATAATAATGGGTATTTCGCCGCAGGTAGTGGTACTGGAATTGCAACTGGAGCTGTTCGTTTTGCCGACGACGTGTTTTGGAGCTGTATTCCTCAAGGTACGTTAATTCTTGTGTATAATAATACCGATGTTAATACTTCGATACCGCCGGACGACCTTACTATGACCGATGGAAATTGTGCATTAGTTATACCAATTAACTCCGTTTTATTTGAAGGACAAAGTATTTCTCCTTCTAGTTCTGTAAATACCTATCCCGCTGCTGCTAATTGGATCGCAGGAAATGGAACTTGGTCGCAAATTGCAATGTCTAACTCTAACGATTCATTTCAAATTAGAAATTCAATTACTAGTGGAACTCCAAACCATTCAATAAGTTGGGGAAACAACAACATGAATACTCAAATCACTTTTGCCTCTGCGTCAGGCAGTGTATTCTCAATGACAAATTCTGTGGATGATAATTCATTTACGCAGGCCAATTGGACACTTGGTAGTGTTCCGAACGATGAAACACCTGGAGTTTACAATAACACTCAAAATGGAAATTGGATTTCGGCAATGAATCCACAATGTGGAATATCTAATCCATTAGCGATAACAATAAGCTCAACACCAACAGGATGTA
>Ga0193954_1001415_pt1 | contig 12186 bp, 6 predicted proteins | sample BB_5_MG_FD_140340 | JGI IMG/M metagenome (GOLD analysis project Ga0193954, IMG submission 140340) | Microbial mat bacterial communities from the Broadkill River, Lewes, Delaware, United States - BB_5_MG | ecosystem: Environmental > Aquatic > Freshwater > River > Microbial mats | place: USA...
CTCTTGCTGATCGTCTCGTTCTTGGTCAGCACCTGGCACCACCCTCTGAGCCCGGCCCTAGACCTGGGCGTGCACGTCATCTTGGGCGCGTGCATCATCGTCATCTGCCCAGTACCGCCCTCCGTCACAGCGTGGCTGGCCGGCCTACTACTCATCGGGGCGGCGGGCTTTTTGCGTTTTCGGCACCATCAGGCGCACGTCGAGGTGACCCTGCTCACGCTGCTGGCGACAGCATTCCTCGTTCTGACACTCTTGGTGAAGGCCGCCCAACGCACCGCCCGCCGGGGGGCCTACCTTGGCCTGCGCGCCAGCGGCGCCGTCAACGAGCAGCTCACCGCTCTATTGGATCGGCTGCAGGCCGCCGAGGCGGAGGCCCGAGACTCAGAGACCCAGCTCGCTGCGGTCTTCGAAGCCGCGCCCACGCCTTTGGGCGTGACCGACATGCAGACCGGCCGGCTGCTGCGCACCAATGAGAGGCTGCGTGCGCTCTTGGTCGGTGGCGGCCAGCAGCGCCTACCCGAGATCTCCTTCGACTTTCTCCAGGACCCCTCAGATCGTGGTCGAATCCTGGCGGACCTGAAGGCGACGGGCACTTTTGAGGCCTCCGCCTTGCCCATTCAAGACCTCGAGGGGGCCCTCAAGCTGGTGCGCATCAACGCGACCACGGTGCGCCACACCGCGGGAGTTCGAACCGTCGTGAGCCTCGTCGACGTGACTAGGGACCACGAGGACGCCCAGCTGCTTCGGCAGGCTAAGGAGGACGCAGAGCAGGCCAACCGCGCCAAGAGCCGCTTCTTGGCCAACATGAGCCACGAGATCCGCACCCCGATGAATGGTGTGCTCGGCATGGCAACCCTGTTGAGCACGACGGCTTTGGACGGCGAGCAGCAGGGCTACCTCGACACCATCCGCGGCAGTGGTGAAGAGCTGCTGCGCATCATCAACGACATCCTGGACCACTCCAAGATCGAGGCTGGGCGCTTCGACCTGGAGGAGCGCAACTTCTCCATTCGGCGCAACCTCAACGAGTTCTCGGACCTGTTGGCCCCCCGAGCAGCTGCCAAGGGCCTAAAGTGGCAGATGCAGGTGGATGACGATGTGCCGGATGCCTTGCGTGGGGACGCGGGCCGAATCCGACAGGTGCTGACCAACCTCGTTGGCAATGCCATCAAGTTCACGAGCGAGGGCTCCGTGCGGCTGCGGGTCGGCTTGCTGCAAGCCGAGACCGAGCGCGTCAAGCTAGGTTTCGAAATCCAAGATACGGGCATCGGGTTCAGCAAGGAGATTCAAGAGCGCCTCTTTCAACCCTTCTCGCAGGCCGATACCTCGACCGCCCGCGAGTTCGGCGGGACCGGGCTCGGCCTCTCCATCTCTCGCAGCATCGCGGAGCTGATGCAGGGCGACCTCATCGCGGAGGGCGAGGCTGGAAAGGGCGCGACCTTCACCATGGTGGCCTGGCTGGGTGTGGCGACGGCCTCGAAGATCGTGCGCCGGGCTGACCTGCTGCCGCCCGCTCAGCCCCTCACGCACGCGGCCAAGGCGCTCTTGGTCGAGGACAACCTCGTCAACCAGCGCGTCGCGAGCAAGATGTTAGAGCGCCTCAACGTCAGCTGCGATGTGCGAGGCGACGGTGTGCAAGCCCTCGTCGCGCTCAACGAGCGCAGCTACGACATCATCTTGATGGACGTCCAGATGCCCGTCATGGACGGGCTTGAGACAGCGCGCCGGGTGCGAGCGCTGGAAGAACAAACCGGCACACGGATCCCCATCGTCGCGATGACCGCCCACGCCCTGGCCGAGGACCGGGCCCGCTGTCTGGAGGCGGGCATGGACGATTACATCTCCAAACCGGTGGATCCTGTGGCCTTGGAGCAGGTCATTAAGCGCTGGTCGGGCGTGCTTTGAGTTGGTGACTCAACTCTGCGTTACGATCTAGGCTGGCCCCATATGGTCGGCCAGAAGATGGTGCCCAAGGTCATCCTTGAGGGCACGCGCCTCACGCACAAGACGGACCTCGCCTTTGCGCTCAATGAGCACTCGGGCGTCGTAGGGAATCGCAAATACCGCTACCACTCGCCGATTGTGTCCGCGGAGTGGTGCGGCTTCACCAACGCGCCTTGGGGGCGGGGCCTCATAAACTTCGGCCAGGAGGAGGAGGCTCAGGCCTTAGAGACCTATGAAACCTGGCTGCGCATGTTCGAGTTGCAGCGCTACTACTCGTGGATTGTCGATCGCTTTCACATCTCCACGCAGGCCTACCAAGTCCGCGAGCGGCAGCGGCGCATCGACTTTTCGGACCTTGAGGCCCGCCTGAGCGCGCTTAACTTCAGGCTCATCTTCGTGACCCGAAAGCCCGAGGCCTTCGAAGCGGCCCGCGCCGCCCGCCTGCAGGTCTCGGGCAATCCAGCTCAGTACGATGACCTTTCGGTCTTCATCGAGGAGCAAGAAGCTATGCGTGGGCTGGTGTCCAGCTCCCTGCTGCAGACCTTCGAAGTCGACATCTCCGACGATGACGTGCCGCGCGCCGCGGACCAAATCGCAGACTGGCTTGCGCAGACCGGCGGCCTTTGGCTGGAGGATTGAGTCATGACGCCCTATCGAGCCCTCGGCCCCCTGTGTTGCCTCTTTGTGAGCTGCGGCGGCACCGAGGCCATCACCCCGCCCACCGCCTCCCCCTGCGAGCTTGTCGCTGCGGCCCCCGATACGCGGGCGGCCTTTGAAACCCTTCTTGCATGCACACGCCTTGAGTCCGGTGAAGCCCAGCGGGATATGGCCATGCAGGCCTTGGTGCAGCGGGTGCAGGCCGAGCGCGGTTTTCCGATGCTGCACGGTGATGAGGTGACCTTTTTGTACGTCGCCGCGCCCCAGTGGGATGTGCAAGACGACCGGCGCACCGGCGAGTCCTTCGACCCCACGCTGCGGCACGGGCCTATCACTGTGGTCGGCCCCTTTAATGATTGGGACCTCGATACCGGTCTGATGATGACCGAGGAGCCCCAAGGCCTGTTTCACCTCACCGTGCCACTCAGCGCAGTGCAGGGTCGAGGCTACCGCTTTGTGGCCCGCAACCGGGCCGGCAACGGCATTCGCTTCAGCGACCCGCTGTCTCGGCGCTTTGATTATGACTCTGACGGGCGCCGTTCTTTGATCAAGGGAGAGCAGGCACTGGGTCACCTCGAGTGGGTGTCAACGCTGCCTGCGGCGGCCCTGCAGCGCCCTCGGCCGCTCTACGTATGGGTGCCGCCCGGGTACGAACAAAGCGCTGAGCGGTACCCCGTCTTGTATATGCATGATGGCAATAACCTGTTTGACCGTGATCAGGTGCAAAGCTCACCCGGGGGCACCTGGGACGCCCACACCGTGATGAGCCAGCAGCTTGAGCGAGGGCACGTGCGGCCGGCCATCATCGTCGGCATCCCAAACAGCGAGGCTCGGCTGGATGAGTATACGCACGTCGTCGACGAGCGTGGTTCCGGGCCCATCGGTGGCGACGGGGACGCCTACGTGGATTTCTTGGTGGATGAGGTCAAGCCGGCCGTAGACGCGCGCTTTCGCACCCTGCCCGACAAGGTCCACACCGGCATCATGGGCTCTAGCTTAGGCGGCCTCATCTCCTACTATGCCGGGTACCGACACCCCGAACTCTTCGGCTTCGTGGGCGGCATGTCCTCGACTTTTGTTTGGGGTCGCATCGGCCGGGACGGCCCCACGGTCATCGATCTGTACGCCGAGCTGAGCGATCTTCCGGACCGCGAGCAGGTCTTTTACATGGACAGCGGCGGTGGTCCCTCACCGGCCTGCCCGAATGGAGAGGATAACTACTGCGAGACGGTGCAGATGAGAGACTTGCTTATCACCAAGGGCATCGATCGGCAGCCGGCGGACCCGGACGCGACGCCCCTGCCGGCTGATTTGAACCTCTTTTGGTATTGGTCTGAAGGCGCCCAGCACAACGAATCAAGCTGGCGGCTGCGCCTGCACCGGCCTCTGCGCCTGTTCCTACCGCCTCAGTGAGTCTCGCCCCAGTACTTGGCGATGAAACGATCACGGCCTGAGCCCGAGCGGTAGCGCTTGTAGTGGGCGACGTCCTTTTTGTAGAAGTCCTGGTGATAGTCTTCTGCAAGCCAGAATGCGCCCGCATCTGTGATGGGCACAACGATCTTCTTCTTGAAGGGCCCCTCAGCTTGTAAAGCTGCCTTGCTCTTTGTGGCCGACGCACGCTGCGCCTCAGAGTGCACGAAGATCTCCGGTCGATACTGTCGCCCTCGGTCGACAAATTGCCCGCCCAGATCGGTGGGGTCCATGCTGCGCCAGAACACCTGGAGCAAGGCCTCATAGCTGACGACCTTCGGGTCAAACACGACGCGAACCGACTCGGTATGGCCGGTGCGGCCGTAGGCAACCTGCTTGTAGCTGGGGTGCAGCTCGGTGCCGCCGGCGTATCCGGACTCGGCGGACTTCACACCAGGTACCTTCTCGAAGGGCGGCTCCATGCACCAAAAGCAACCGCCTGCGAAGGTCGCCACTTCAAGGCCAGCCGCGACCGGTGGCGGCTGCACGGTGCCGCCCTTGAGGTCTACGGCCTCCGCGGGCTTGGCCGGGCGACTCGCCGCCCCGGGCTCATCCGGTGTGGGCTGACTGGCGGAGCTTGATTGGCAGGCCGCGAGGCCAAGGCCGAAGAGCGTTAGAACAAAGGCAGGGGCTCGGGTAGGCACGCGCATATCTCTTAGTGAGGTATGGCCAAAAGTGCACGCTGTTACAGCGAGGCGCGGATCAGGCCCGCTCGCGCTCGCCGGATTCGGGCCCCGAGACCTGCACCGGCTGGGCCATGGGAAGCGTGGGCGGCTCCGGCGGCTCCTCCGCCTCCTTAAGGCCGCGCATCGTACCGGTGGTGGGCGGCTCCGCGCGCTCCACTCCGCTGACATCGACCCGCTCGACGCGGTCCGGCTGCTCCAGCGCGGACAGGATGGCGTTTTCTAGGTCGTGCTCCGCGGCGATGCGCGCGCGCGCCACAGCCTGATCAAACTTGTCGAGGCTGTCCTTGCGGCAAGCGGTGGTGACCAGGTCTGCAAACTCCCGGCGGCAATGCTCGGGGTCGTACTCCAACAGCACACTATCCAGCGCGTGCGCGAAGGCCTGCGCAGAGAGGTATCGGTCCTCGGGTTTGAGTGCGGTGGCCCGGGCGTACACCTTGTGAAGTGGCTTCGGCAGGCCAGGTTGCGCTTCATCCAGGCTGGGCACATGCGCGTTGGCCACTCGGATCATGAGCTGGGCTACGCTGATGTCATCGTAGATGCGCCGACCCGCCAACAGCTCCCATAGGAAGATTGCGGTGGCATAGACATCCGCGCCCGGCCCGACCGCGTCCCCGCGTATCTGCTCGGGCGCCATGTAACGGAACTTGCCTTTGACATTGCCAACCTCGGTCTTAGCGAGGCGGTTCTGAGCCCGCGCGATGCCGAAGTCCACCAGCTTAATCGCCCCGGAGGTATCGACCATGATGTTGCCGGGCGAGACATCCCGGTGCACCACGTTGAGGTACTCGCCCTGCTCGTCCTTGGCGTTATGCGCGTAGTCCAGGCCCTGCAGCACTCCGCGCACCATGTAGATAACGAGCGGGTGGCTGAGCTGCCGGTTGGTCTTGTTGAGATGGCGGCGCAGTCGACCGGCGTCGATGCCATCGACGTACTCCAAGATCAGCCCCAGCTGGCCGGAGTCTTCGACAACTTCCACAACGCGATTGATGTTGGGGTGCACCAGGGTCCGCGTGATCTCGGCTTCGTCCCGCAACATGTTGCGGAACTCGGGGTCATCATCGCAGTCCGCCCGAATGCACTTGAGCGTGAAGAAGGCGCCGTCGCTTCCTTTGCGCACCCGATACAGCTCAGCCATGCCGCCGGTGGCGACTTTGGCGAGGACCGTGTAGGGGCCGAATCGGTCCAGATCCCCGCGCCTTCCGCCCGCAGATGCCGGCGACATATGGTCCAAGATATCGCTCACGCCTGTTGGACGATTTTCTACCCTTGCCGTCCGTGATTGGCCCGTCGGTCAACGATCCGACCGGGCACTTGTCTGGGCATAAACCCTCGACGACGATTCGCAACGAGGCGCTGGGCCTACCTGATGGAAAATGGTAAGCCGAGGGCACCCGCAGGCGGGTAGCTCAGTTGGTAGAGCGTCGCCTTTACACGGCGAATGTCGCAGGTTCGAGCCCTGTTCCGCCTATGCTCATCCCCCCTCACCGGGTCTGATCGAGCGCAAAAGCCACCATATCCGCCATTCTGGCCGCATAGCTGGTGCGCATATCGGAGCCGCCATGGCCCGAGTTCTTCTCGATCCTTAGCAGATTCACCGCCCCGCCCGCGTTGGCGTGCTCGATGGCCGCGACAAACTTTCGCGCGTGCATGGGGTCCACGCGGTCGTCCGTATCCGCGCTGAGCATGAGCATCGCGGGATATTCCACACCCGCCTTGACCTGGTGATAGGGCGAGTAGGCGTGCAGCCACCCGAACTGCTCGGGGTCTTCGGCGCTACCGTACTCGGGGATCCAGGCTCGCCCCACCCCGAAGAGGTGGTAGCGCAGCATGTCCAATAGCGGCACGCCGCAGATGACGGCCGCGAACAGCTCCGGCGCCTGAGTCATGGCCGCGCCCATGAGCAGGCCACCATTGGAGCGCCCACGCACCACCGTGCGACCGGGGCGAGTATAGCCGCTGGTCTGCAACCACCGCACCGCCGCCTGGTGATCGTCGAAGACGTTCTGCTTGTTGCCCAGCATGCCGGCCTGGTGCCAGGCCTCACCGTACTCACCGCCGCCGCGCAGGTTGGGCATGGCGTACACCCCGCCCCGCTCTAGCCATGGAATAATCCAGGCTGAAAATGAGGGGGTGAGCGGAATGTTGAAGCCGCCGTAGGCGAACATCATGACGGGATGCTCCCCAGTCTTCGACAAGCTACCTTGCGCATCTTGGAGCTTCTTATCGTAGACCAAGAACATCGAGACCTTCGTGCCATCCTTGGAGGGGTAGAAGACCTGCTCCACCACAAAGTCCTCACTCTTCACGGGCACCTTGACCTCCGCGAAGAGGCTGGTCTCACCGTTGGTGATTGAGGTCTGGTAGATCTTGGTCGGATAGTTAAACGAGGAGAATGTGAAGTAGGCGACGTCGTCCTTGGCCGCGCCCGTGAGACCGGAGCTGGTCCCCAAGGTTGGCAACTTTACTTGACGCTCCAAGGTACCATCGAGCTTGTGAAGCATCAGCTTCGAGGAGGCGTTGTGAAGGTAGGTGAGGCCCAGCTTTCCGCCTACGACGGTCATATGCTCCAGCACCGCGCTGTCGTCCTCAGCGATAATCTGCGTCCAGTGCTCCCGCTGCAGCTTGCCCGCCTCAACGCGGAAGACCTTCCAGCGAGGGGCCTCGTGGTTGGTGGCCACATACAGAACACCCTCATGGGCAATGACCTGATAGTTGCTCTTGGTGCCCACCGCCAGCGGCGCCCATGCCGCGTCTTTGTCGCCCGGCTGCATGATGTACACGTCCTGCTCAGACCAGCCCCGGGAGATGGTGAGCACCAAGAAGCGGCCATCCTCAGATAGTTCCGCGCCCTGCCATCGGGTGGCATCCCCCGTCTTGGCGCGCACCGTCTTGTCCTTGGAGGCCGCCGTGCCCAGCGCGTGGTAGCGCACCTCCGCGAAGGCCATACGCTCAGTGGAAGCAATCTTGGGGTCCGAGGGCAGCCAAGTATAATAAAAGCCGTCCGCCTTCGGAGTCCACGAGGGCCGGGTGTAGCGCAGGTGCTCGATCGTATCGATGGTCGAGACCTCTCCCGAATCGACGCTCAAAACCCGCAGGGTCGACTCATCCGCGTTATTGGCCTGCTCCATGTAGGCCACCTTGCGCCCATCGGGAGACGGGATCACGGCGTGCACCGACACCGACCCATCGGCGCTCATCGTATTGGGATCCAGCAAGACCTTGGGCTCACCGCCCTCAGCCTGCCAGTAGTAGATGGACTTTTCCTGGTCCGCCGGCTTCACCTCGAAGAACAGGCGGTCCCCCTTCTTCTTGGGCGCGGACCGACTCTCCACGTACAGAAGCTGCTTGTAGCGAGAGAACAGAGCGTCCCGGTCTTTGAGGCCGCCCAGGTGAGCGCGCGCGTGCGTATCACGGGCCTGCATCCAGGCTTGCACTTTCGGGGACTCAACATCCTCCAACCACCGGTAGGGATCCTGGACAGCCACGCCGTGCAAGGTGTCCACCTGTTCTTGTCGTTCCGTCTTGGGCAAGGGCGCGAGCTTCGACACCTTAGAGTCTACCTCCGGCGTGGGGGGCGCATGCGCGCAGCCCACCATCAAGGCGAGCGTCAAGAACCAGGACGAGCGTCGACAGAGCATTGAGGCCGGGTAGCACGAGGCCACCGGGTTGTGAACCGAGCCGCCATCACGCCGAGCACCGACGCGCCCACCACCGCGCCCACGGCATCGGCCGCCACGTCCCCCACAGAGGCGTCCCGACCAGGCACGAAGCTTTGGTGCCACTCATCGCTGATCCCGTACAGAGTTGCCGCGGCGGCCGCCGCGAGCACTACCCACCGGGCTCGCCAAGGCGTGTCAAACCAAAGCGAACGGGCAAAGACAGCGCCCATCACCGCGTACGCGACGAAGTGCACGACTTTGTCATTTGTGGGCGGGGCTGGAAGGCGGCCTTGGTGCGACAGAAAGAAAATCAGCGCCGGGTAGGCCACGCTCGGCCCATGGAGCCAGATCCAGCGCACACCGTGGCTTTGTCCGAGCGCACGGGCCCGGTCAAGCCTGCTAGTCTGCGCACGTGCGTACGGCGCTTGTTGCAATGGCCATCCTCGGCTTGGTGGCCTGTCAGAGTGGAGTAGAGCTTCAAATCGAAGCCAATGAGGGAGACCAGATCGTCGTCGTCAGCAGCATCGATGGGCGCACCACGCCGCGGCTGTACGCCGCGACGCCGGGAGCGCCGCTTCGTGTGGATGGCGAGGGGCCTTTCTTCACGTGGGTGCTCAGACCGAAGGAGCACATCGACGCCCTGGGGGAGCCGTTGGCGGCGGAGATCCTGGCCGGCACCACGGTGCGCATGGCCGCAGATCGACGCGACGCCAATAGCGACAAGGGAGGTTGCGATCGCTGCGTCGCGCCCACCGCGTCGTCGCCCACCGTGGTGCATCCTGGAGACAGCTGCCCCCTGCCCCGCTTCAACCGGGGGGCCCTATGGACGGAGCAAGATGGCAAGTATACCTGCGCTGGCGCGGAGGACAGCACCGTGTGCCGAGCCGGCAGTGCAGCTCAGAGTGAGCAGATTGAGCAGATGCGGCAGCAGCTCCGTCTCGACAGCCCAGGGACCTGCGTATGCCCCAGCCCGGCGGCCCGGACTTCCCTTGCGGACCTAGAGATTCTGCCCTTCGCGCCCCAGGAGAGCCCGTTGCCGCTGACCCATTTTGCGGCCAATGACGCCGGTCAGGTGGCCGCGTTCTCGCGCGTGGGGGCCCTGCTGTACGATCCAGCCTCGGGTCAGACCCAGACCCAGTCCTTCCCCGGCGCTGAAGACGTCACACGATCAGCGGTCGCTCTGCGCAACGGTAACTTCTTGGTGGCCTCCAATGTGTTCAACTCAGGCCCCTACTCACAGGTGACTTTTAGCGAGTATGTGACCCAGGACGGAGTTCTGTCTGCGCCCCAACCCATCTCGACCAACTCCCCGGCGCGCCCTCAACGCATGAGGTACCTCGGCGGCGAGGACGATGACTTTCCGCTGTATCTGATCGGAAGTGTCATCGCCCCTCTGGGCCTGGAGCCCGCCGTCTTCGCCTGTTCCGACGATCGGCTTGCGTGCCAACAGGTCAACTTCAGCGCCTGCGCGCGCCGAGAGGACTTTGAGAACATTGATGATGCCATCATCGCCGACACGGGCTTCGGCTTGGGCGTGGCCAAGAACGCGCTATATTACAAGACCGCGAACCCGCCGGGCACCCTCAACCCGGCCCCCAACGACGACTGGCGCTGCGCTCAACCGCTGGGGCCCTACGAGGACCTAGAGCCCAGCGCGGGCAATTATAACCTGGAACGCTTCAATACTATTGGTGCCACCGAGGGGCGCCTCTTCGTCTGCGGGATCGAAAAGGTTGAAGCCTGTGACTCCGCCCGGCCCATAGTCTTGACGGCGAGCGCCACGGTGAGTGACCCGACGTGGCAGGTCGCGTACCAGGGGCCTGAGGGTGCGACCTGCGGTCAATTCCTCCCGCGCAGCGCGGGCATCGGCCTCATACTATCTGGAGCGCGCCTCATTGACTTCGATCGCTCCGGCCAGCTTCGCAACGAGGGCACGCTCTTCGAGGCCTTTGGTTCCCTCGATGGGATCTACAGCACCTATTCACTGGGTCCGGACGTGGTGCTCTCCACGGCCGCCAACAATCGGCTCTTTGTGGCGACGGCCAGTAGCAGCTACCAAGCGATCTACGGCCCCACAGACCGCACCCCGCGAACCTACCGTTGTGCCCTGCCCCGACCGGGTGGTGGCTTCATGGTCTTTGGGGACACCCGAGGCCCGGTTGAAGTCGACGCCTTGGGACAGCGCTTCACCGAGCTATCGGATGACCCCGTCGCGGGCGTCACCAACGCTCACATCTACGCGGTGGCCTCCGGCGAAGGTGAGGCTTCGCAATACAGCTTGCCAGTTCTGATCGGGGGCGACAAAGACAACCGGCCCTACCTCGCGCACGCCGTGGTAGACGCCAATGGTCTCACCGACGTGCGCCCCATCGAGCTGCCCCCGGATGCGCTGCGCGTCACCGACATCGCGCGCATTGGCCAACGTTGGGTGGTCGGTACGCTGGGCACCCGTCTGTTTGAAGTGCGGGGCGACACCGCCCAAGAGGTGCCCCTCGACTGGGATGACCCGAGCACCGAGGTCATAGAGCGCAGGCCCGCGGACCCCGTGGACGGCTGCAGCGGGGGCTCCAACCGCCAGGACCTTTGGTACTCGATGTTCGGGGCGGAAGGCGTGGCCTGGGCCACCGGAAAAGATGGCGTGGTTTTTCAGCTCACGCCAGGCGCTGAGGGCATAAGAGCGGAGCGCTTCTTAGTGCCGGAGGGCACGCTGGTCGCTGCGGGCATGGCCCAGTGCTCGGCCGAAACCCTGCTGGGCGTGCGCGGTCGCTCCCTTGATGCGGGCGGCAATGAGTGGATTCGGCTGAGGCTGCTCGGCCTTCAGAGCATCGACGAACCCCGCCGCGGCGAGGCCGCCGCCATGACGCTCGATCCGCGTCGTCAGGGCTTTGCGCCTACCGCTGAGGACAGCGCCTTCCAGGTCCTCAACGTCTTCGACATCATCTTCGGCACGCCGGTGGCGGTCCTGCCCGATGTCGCGCTCAATGGGAAACCCAGCCAGGCTGTAGTGCTCAGCAACGGCTATGTTTTTCGCGTCGCTAGCGGTCAGACCCGCGTGGAGCACCTGAGGGTGCCTTTTGATGTCGTGTTTGCGGCCCAGGATGAGGCCGGCACGATCCTCTTTGGCGCAGGCGAGGGCCGCTTGGCGGTGGGTGCGCCAGCGATCGGCCAGTCTGGGCGTTGACAACCCCAAAGGCGTGTCGTTAGTGCCCGCGCCATGCATCCGATACTGGCGATTCGTGCGTTCTTCGCGGCCCTGTTTGGGGGCACGCTGCCGAAAGAGATCATCCCGGCAGGGCTGATCGCCGCGCCGGAGCCCGAGACGCCTGACGCCCCGGAGCCCGCGCCCGCGCCGGAGCCAGAGCCGGTGCCCGCACCAGAGCCAGAGCCGGAGCCCGTGGCCGCCGCCAACCTGGAGGGCGCGGCCGCGCAGACCCTCGGCATTCTACAGACCGGTGGACGCCTACTGGACTTCCTCAGCGAGGACATCGAGGACTACGAGGACGCAGACATCGGCGCCGCCGTGCGCGAAGTGCACCGCGGCTGCCGAAAGGCCCTCGACGAGCACTTTGACCTTGAGCCTGTGCACAGCGCCGAAGAAGAGGACATGGTCACCGTCAAGGAGGGCTTCGACCCCCACGAGGTGCGCCTGGTGGGCAATGTCGTCGGCAAGCCACCTTTCTCTGGCACCCTCAAGCACAAAGGTTGGCGCGCCAAGGCGGTGCATCTGCCTCAGGTCCCTGACGGTGACGCGGACCTGGTCGTGGCCCCAG
>Ga0193954_1001421_pt1 | contig 12173 bp, 11 predicted proteins | sample BB_5_MG_FD_140340 | JGI IMG/M metagenome (GOLD analysis project Ga0193954, IMG submission 140340) | Microbial mat bacterial communities from the Broadkill River, Lewes, Delaware, United States - BB_5_MG | ecosystem: Environmental > Aquatic > Freshwater > River > Microbial mats | place: USA...
CTGTATGAGGACGGACGTTTCTTCGCCGTAGACCCTGACTCCGGGCAGCCCCTTTGGCAGCGGGAGGTCGCGGACGCTGAGCCTGCGCCGGTGCGCTTGGCCGACGGGCTGCTGGCCCTGCTGACCACCAAGGGTGTGACGGTCATCGAGACCAAGACGGGCACCACCGCCTGGAGCGCAGCCCTGACAAACGCCTCTGCCGAGCTGGTGACCACCCGCGGACTGCTGATCATCAGCGGGCGCGAGCGGGTGCACGCGCTGGATCTGCGCACCGGGCAGCCACGGTGGAGCTACGACGGGCTCTCCCGTCCCGCCGCCGGGCCGATCGAGGTAGGCGGTCGGATCATCGCGCCGTTATACAGCCGGCTGGTGGTTCTGGACCCGCTGACGGGCACGCTGATCCGGCAGATCGAGCTGGGGGATGAGATCGCAGCCCCCCTGCTGCCCGCCGATGACGGCCAGGTATGGGTGGCGGTGGGCGCGGACCAGCTGATGAAGGTGGATCCCAGGGCGGGCAAGATCACCTTCCAAAGCCAGCAGGCCTATGGCGCCGCGTGGCCTCCGGCGGTGGTCGCGGGCCGACTGGTCGCCTTTTTGAAGTCCGGGCGAGGCCGCACGGAGTTGGCGACCATCGACCCTCAAAGTCCGAAGAGCCCACGCCAATATGTCTCAGGGCTCATGCCGCCGCTGATCGGCCTCAGCGACTTCTCGGGCTTTGTTCACCTCAGCCGACGCCCGTGGTCGATTGTGGCCCGCAACCTCTCTGGCCAGGTGCGATGGCAGACCCGCATGGGCAAACCGGTGCGTGCCCTGTCGGCGCCCGGAGACTTGGTCGTGGCCGGCGTTGGTCGCAGCGTCGTGGTGCTGGATCGCAAGCGAGGCACTCGGCTGTGGCATAGCGACTTCGAAGCCCCCGTGCTCGACGTGCACTACGAGCAAGAGGGCGGACTCGTGGCCCTCGAAAACGGCGCCCTATACGGCCTGCCCGGCGCGGGCGACCCGCGACTGGCCGCAGACCTCGAGCAGGCCCGGCTGGAGCTGGCGAGCTGTCAACTCGACCTGCGCCAGTACTCGGCCGCACAGACAACCGCGGGGCGTGTGCTCGCCCGTGACCCGGGGCAACTCGACGCTCGGGCGCTGCTGGCCCGCATCGCCAGCAAACAGCGCAGCTCAGAGGCGACCGCCCAGTGGCTCAAGGTGCTGCACGAGGCCCCCTCTGCGGATCCGCTGAGGGCCGAGGCCCGGGCTGCGCTGGAGCAGCTCTCCGGTGTTCAAGGATTGATCACGCCCCAGCGCGCCCTGTCCAAGATCGATGGGCTGCACAAGGGCCAGGCCTACGGCCAAAGCGCCACCGGCCCGGCCCGGGCATCCCTGCGTACCGGCGCGGTGCAGGACGCCGTCGCGCCGAGCCCCACCGCGCGGCTTGAGGCTGAGCCTGAGCCCCGGCTGGTGCACGACCTCGGCGCCGGGCTGCCTTCGTGGAGCCTAAACTTGGCCGAGGCCGATGTCTGCCAACTGGCCCACGGCTTCGGCGTGGCGGTGCTCACAGGCACCACCGCCCAGGGCCAGACGTTGCTGGTACAGCTCAAAGACGGGGCCCGCCGCTGGCAATCCAACCTGCAGACGCCGATCATGAGCGCCTGGCCAGGGCCAGAAGCGGTCTTGGTGAACACAGAAAAGGGGCTGTTCGGCCTAGATGCTCAGGACGGCAAGCAGCGCTTTCGCCGCCCCGCCCTACCCCAAACCGCCATCGTGTGGGCGCACAACAAGGGCTGGCTCACCGTGGATGGCACCCAGGTCAGCGGCCTGGATGCCCAAGGACGCAGGCGCTTTGCCTTGCGGCTGAGCGCCGAGCATCGGGGGCTCGCGATCGCGGCCGAAGCGGGCCTTGCCTACCTATGGGGTGAGGACGGCGTGCAGGCTATCGACCTGGCCCGGGGCCAGAAGAAGGGGCGCCTGACGGGGCTCAATGTGCAACGTATCTTGCTTGATGGCGCGCAGGGGCTCATGGTCCTGCAGGACGGGCGCTTGGTGCCCTTTGACGCCACAAGGGCCTTCAGCCAGCTTCGCTAAGTGCGGTCGCCGGGGCGCCACAGCACCTCGTCGTGGCCGCGCTGCACAGCGGCTACCCGTCCCATGACAAAGAGCCAATCGCTCAGCCGGTTGAGATAGACGAGGACCTCATCTCGTTGGGGCTCTTGTTCGTGCAGGTCGATGAGCCGACGCTCCGCCCGACGGCAGAAGGTGCGCGCCTGGTGAAAGAGCGCAGAGACCATGCCGCCACCCGGCAAGATGAAGGAGCGCAGTGTCGGCAGCCCCTCGTTATGGGTATCCAGCTCCTGCTCAAGGCGCGCTCGGTCCTCAGCGCTGATCAAGACCTGCGCCTCGTGGCGATCCTCGGGCAAGACGGCCAGCTCACCGCCCACATCGAAGAGCTCATTTTGGATGCGCAAAAGCGAGCGGTGCAGCACCTCATCCACGCCCTGCAACTCGCCCTTGGCTTCGTCGGCGAGGCGCTCAACGAGCACGCCCATGACCGCATTGAGCTCGTCGATGGTGCCATAGGCCTCGATGCGCGGGCTGTTCTTGCCGACCTCTTGGCCGCCTGCGAGGCGGGTCCGACCCTTATCGCCGACCCCGGTGTAGACACGGTTGATTGTAATGCTCATTGCGGACTCCCAGGTGCGGGCTGCTTCAGCAGGGCCGCCGCGACCTCTTCATAGAGATCTACCGACGCACGCAACTCTTGTTTACCCACCTTTTCGTGCGCGGTGTGGGCATCGTGAATGGACCCTGGCCCAACGAGGAGGGTCTGCCCCAACTCTGCGAGGTACGGCACATCCGAACCGAAGCGCACCACCTCCCCCGTCTTGCCGTCCGGCACGTGAATTCGGTGCGGATCACTCATGGAGGTGACCTCAATCTCGACCTCGGGACCAAGCTCCGTCTTGACCGCGTCCAGCACGAGCTCAGCTTCGGTGCCCAGCCGGATCATCACTAGGGCCTCGGCCTGGGGTGCGAGCACGTTGGGGGCCAGGCCCCCACTCACCCTGCCGACGTTGACCGTCGTGGGCCCGTAGAATGGATCGTGCGGCAAGGTGCAGGCCACGAGCCGAGCCAGCGAGTTGACCAGATCATGCACCGCGGAGTGCCCCAGCTCGGGGTAGGCGGAGTGGCAGGGCTGGCCCTTGGCCCGCACCGTCAGGGCCAGGATGCCCTTGGCCCCGGAGGCCGGCTTGCTCTGGGTGGGCTCGCCATCCACAATCCAGCCGGCCTTTGGCAAGATAGCTTTCACAGCCTTGGCGCCCCAGGAGTCGGTCTCCTCACCCACCACCGCGAGCAGCGCGATGCCGGTGTGACCAGCCTGCCGCAGCCGCTCGGCCGCGCACCACTGCGCCGCGAAGATGCCCTTCGCATCGCAAGTCCCCCTCCCGTAGAGGTACTCATCATCTTCGGTGCAGGGCATGAAGGGCGGCACGGTGTCGATGTGGGTCGTCAAGACAACCTGCGGCGCCTCGTTCGGATCTGCAAGGGCGAGCACGTTAAGCCGCGGCAGCTTGGGCTCGGCGCCGCCCTCCGGAGGAATCTCCTGGGTACGCACCGTCCAGCCCTGGCGGCTCAGCGCGTCGATCAGGTAGGCGGCGACGGCGCCCTCATCGTTGGTCACCGAGGGCATGTTGACGAGGGTCCGGGTCAGCTCGAGCACGTCCACGCGCCCATCGACGCATGTCGGAGGGCCGGCGCACAACCGATTTGACCGCGGCCTCGGCGGCGTTCAGGCTTGCCCGGTGCACAACACCGTCTATCTCGCGATCGGCGCCAATCTCGGTGAAGCCCGAACTACGCTGGAGCAGGCGGTGCATCGGCTTGAGGCCCCTGATCTGCGCGTGCTGGCCCGTTCCCGGATGTATCGCTCCGCGCCTGTGGGCCCCCAGGATCAGCCGGACTTCTTCAACGCGGCGCTCAAGGCCGAGACGAGGCTCGATCCGCGCGGACTCCTGCAGCGCCTCAAGGAGATCGAGCGGGCCATGGGCCGCACCCCCGGCCGGCGCTGGGGCCCTCGGGTTGTCGACCTCGACATCATTCTATTTGGGCAGGAGCTGGTGAACGAGCCCGACCTCATCATCCCCCACCTTCAGACCGCACACCGTGCGTTCGTGCTCGCACCGCTTTCAGACCTGTGCCCCGAGCAGGTCGTGCCCGGGCTCGGGGCGAGCGTCGCCGAGCTGCTCGAGGCCCTGCCGCGCACCGAGGGCGACCTTGAGGCCCTGCAAAGCTGGACCTGAAGACATTGACACACCTTCCGCCACCCTAGGATGGTCGGGGCGTGAAGGCAGCGGGTCTCGGGATTCAATGGGCGTGGCTGGCGGCGGCGGCGGTAGGCATCAGCGGGTGCGACCTCAAGCTCGACGCCTCCCGCGAGATCCCCTCGGGCCTCGCCAACCGCATCGCCCAAAAGCAGGCCGAGCTGATGAGCAGCCCCGACGCGGTGGCCCTGCACGTCGAGCTGGGCCAGCTCTTCATGGAGGCGGAGCGCTACTTCGACGCCGCCGAGTCCCTGCAGACCGCCAAGAGCAAGGGCGCCGAGACTTCGGCGCTTCACGCGGGCCTGGCTGAGACCTACCTGGAGCTGGGCTACTTTCGGCCCTGCGCTGACGAGCTGCGCGCCTGCTTTCAAAAGAACCGCGACGAACCCGGCTGCCTGTACGTCTTCGGCATGCTGATGGAGGGCATCGAGGACCGACAGGCCCTCATGGAAGCTCAGCGCGCCTACGGCCGCCTGTTGCAGGTGGCGCCGGACTTCAGGAAGGCGAAGCTCGCCTCCAGCTCCTTGGACCAGGTCAACGCGCGCCTGTCCGCCATGCCTCAAGCAGCCAGCCAACCCGCCCCCAAGGCCGCAGCGCCTGGTACCGACCCGCACGCGGGTGTTCCGAATGCGCCCCCGGTGCCCGCCGCTGCCCCGGCTGAGCCTGCCGCACCCGACGTACCCGGGCATACCTCCAAGGTGGACCCCGCCACCGGCAAGGATGTGGGTGAACTCAACCCCTTTGGGGTCGCCATCATGAAGGCCGTGGAGGCGGTCCGAAAGAACGACGCGCCCGCCGCAGAGGCCGCCTTCGCCGAGGCCCTCAAGATCCACCCGGATGAAGCCTCCGCGCTGGCCGGGCTGGCCGAGGCCCAGATGGCCCAAGGAAAGACGGACGCCGCCGTGGCCAGCATCGAAAAGGCCTACGCGGTGGATGCCAAGGACCCGCAGGTGCGCTGGGCCTTCGGAAACATCATGCTTCAGACCCGAAAGCGCACCGAAGAGGCCGTCAAGGCGTGGACCTCTCTCGTGCAGGACGAGCCGGAGTACGCCAAGCAACTCGGCATCCCCGCGCGGCTCGAAGCGCTGTCGAAGTTTGGCAAGTAGGCCTGCGCTCAGCCGCAGACCAGCGCTAACGATGCGAGCTGCTCTTTATTGAGCCCACTGACCCGCTCGGGCGCCATAGCCCGCGCGATGGTCGAAATGCGCGCCGCATGCTCCAAGATCTCGAGGCGGTCGTAGGCCCGCGTGAGTGTGGGGCCTACGCATAAAGAGCCGTGGCGCTCCAGCAGCAGCACATCGTGATCCACGATCGGCGCTTCCAGCGCATAGGGCACCTCGTGGGTGCCCGGGGTGGTGTAGGGGATCGTTAGGATCTCCCCCAGCTCGCAGTAGACCTCGGGCATCAACGGCTCCGAAAGAGAGATGCCCGCCAAGGTGTGGGCCACCGCGAAGGGCGGGTGCGCGTGCACGATGGCGTTCACGTCGGGCCGCTGCTTGTAGACGATGACGTGCATCGCGGCCTCGCTAGAGGGCCGGCCGCGCTCGCCGCGCACCGGCTTGCCCTCGAGGTCACACAGCACCATATCGCCGGGGCTCAGAAAGCCCTTGCGCGCCCCGCTGGGCGTCAGCAGCAGGCGCCGCTCGCCGATGCGCACGGAGACGTTGCCGTCTCGGGCCGCGAGCAGCCCGCGCTGGTGCATCAGCTGGCAGATCTCGACGATGCCACGACGCGCCGCAGCAACCTGACCTGCGTGTTCGAACTCTGGCGAGATCTCCATGGGGCTCCTCTACCTCGTTCCCGCGCCGCGGTCCAAGGCCTCGACCCAAGGCGCGGTCTGCTCCCGAAAGCGCTGCATCTGCTCAGGGGGGATGGGCGGCGCGGGCGGTGCGGCCACCGAGAGCGGGTTTGTGTGGCGGCCGCCCCGCAGCACCTCGAAGTGCAGGTGGGGGCCCGTGGCGAGGCCGGTCTTGCCGACATAGCCGATGACCTGCTTTTGATGCACCCGTGCACCGCGCCGAATGCCTTTGCCGTAGCCTCTGAGGTGCGCATAGCGGGACTCCAGGCCGTTGGCGTGGCGGATGAACACCACGTTGCCATAGCCCCCCCGGCGCCCCGCGAAGCTCACGACCCCGTCGCCCACGGCCCAAATTCCGGTGCCGGAGGGCGCGCCATAGTCGACGCCGCGATGCGCCCGCGCATACTTCAAGATCGGGTGCCGGCGCAGGCCATAGCGGCTGGTGATGGAGGCGAACTTGATCGGGCTCTTCAAAAAGGCCTTCTGCACCGCGGTGCCATCCTCCCGATAGTAAGCCACCTTGCCGTCTTCAAACTCATACCGAAAGGCGCGAAAGCGCTCGTTTGGCTCACTGAGATAGTACTCCGCGGCCATGACTTCGCCGTAGCGAAGGAACTGCCCCTCATGGGATCGCTTTTCAAAAACCACGCGGAAGCGGTCGCCCACCCGGGTCTCGGTGAAAAAGTCGATGTCCCAGGCGAACATGTCGACCATCGTCAGGGTCAGCCAGGGGCGCTCGCCGGCCGCGTCCACGGCCAGGTAGAGGGAGTGGTCCACGACGCCCTCAATGGCATGGGTTGAGGTGTCGATGGGCATCGGCTCCTCAAAGGCCTGCCAGCCGCTGTCCTCGGTGCGGTACGCAAAGACCACATCCGCAGGTCCCGATGTATAGCGGAACTTCTGCAAGGCACCCTGCGTATCCTTGTAGATCTCGAACCAATGTCCCGGGCGGCAATGCCGCACCTCCAAGACGCCGTCGAGGCCGCGCGCCAGGGCATCTACCTCGGCGGCGCCGACATCGAGCCGAAACAGGGCCGTCGATAGGGAGTCACCACGGCGAATTTCACCCACGTGGTACTCCACGAGCGGTTCCGGCTCCGGACCGATCGGAGCCTCGTGATCCATCACGATGACCGGCGGTGCGGCAGGAGGTGGGGGCTCCGTCGTGGACTCCGCACAGGCGAAGATCGCACACGACAGGCCGAGGACGGCGGCGCGCTTAAACAGACTCACTTCGGACAGCTACAGGGCTCCGTATCTCTGCTGCGTGCGTCTGTCATGCGTTTCCGGTGGGCCTCACAGGCCCGCTCGCTGTCGAATCCGCGGGTCCGGCGGCGCGGCGCGGCGACCGGGCCCACCCGCCCAATGTCATCGCTGAGGCGGTACCAATAACGCCAACAGCCCGCCGTCTTGGTCTCGTTGAGCACACCGCCCAATCCAAAGGGCCGCCTCAGCTCCGACGCCTTATCAGCCTGCGCTCGGCACTCATTGAAGCCCTTGCGCACCACGGGCACCCGCTGGGCAAAGGAAGGGTGCGACTTGGTCGCGACGCTCGCCAAAGCCCGCAGTGCGTTCTCCAGCTCGGCCGAGGTCCGGCCGGCGCGCCCCAGGGCGCAGCCGGCCATGTAATCGGCGCGCAGCTCCTCATTCCAATTGGACTCCCCGGGCGAGCGCATGCCCAAGGCCGCCGTGAGGTGATGCCCCACCTCGTGGGCCAGCACCCCAAAGGAAGCCCCAGGACCGAAGCTGTCGCTCAGCGCGTTCAAAAAGCGCTTCGAATATACGATCTGCACTTGGGTGCGGGGGCCTTGATTGAGGCCAGAGACCCAGGTGGCCGCGTTCATGCCCATGGTCGGGTTTTCGAAGATCTGCCCATCGCCGCAGTTCTTGAGCGGGCAGAGCGCATCGTAGGCGGCTTGGATCTCAGCGAGAGCGCGCGGGCTGGGGGCCACATTCTGTTTGGGATCGTAGGCGCCGACGGCCCGGCCCCGACACAGGGGAGGCGGCAAAGCCACGGGCAGGCCTCCGAGGGCCGCGAGGATCGCTACCGAAAGCACGTACCGCTCCAGCCTGACCGGCGCGCACCGCCCTCGTCAAATGTGTGCGCGCGCCCGCTTTAACCCGCCCCCCCGTTGCCGCGCTGCTCATTTTTAGGCACACCCCATACAGATGCATCGCACCGCCGCCTCGTTGACCGCCTGCCTCTGCGTGCTTGCCCTGAGCGCCTGCACCCAACCTGAGCCGCCCGCGGCTGCGCCCCAGCGCGCACCGACCGCAAAACCCGCCTCGAGCCCGCCCAAGACCCAGGCCATGACCCTGCCCCTGCAGGCGGAAAAGACCTGCAGTTACACCCTCAAGGATGTGCGCACCGAGTCCTTGGGAGATCAGCTGGCCGCAGGACATGAAGCGACGGTGCAATATGACCTGCGCACCCAGCTCACCGAGACCGGCACCCTGGCCTACGTGCTGAAGGTGAAGCACGTCAGCCTGAACGGCAAACGAGAGGCCTACCAGGTCAAGCTAGACTCCAACGACCATGGGCAGATGGTGCGAGCCCGGGGGGGCGCCGATACCCTCTTGATGTTCGACGCGGTGCTCTACCTCGCGCTCTTGGACCAAGAGCTGACCTTCGAGGTGCATCCCAGCGGCAAGCTGCTTCGAGTCAAAGGCGCGGTCGCCGCTCGCGAGGCCTACCTCGCGATGCATCCGCCCAAGCCGCGTAAAGCCCCGCACCAGATCGCGCGCGTCGCGGTGGCGATGTCGGACGATAACCTCGCCCGCCGCTTCTTGCCGCTGGCCGCCTTGGCGCCCGCGAAAGACAAATTGCAGCCGGTCACCACCTCAGGCACCAAGGCGCCCTTTGACTTCGCCGAGTATGCGGCCGACAGCCTGACCGCGGTCCGCGTGCGCTGGGTCAAAGACCAGCTCATCCTTGAAGAAAAGCGGGCCTTCGCGCCCAGCGCTCGCGCGCCCAAGTACCCCGCCCACGTGGGCTTTCCGAAGGTTGAGTTGCGCTCTGCGAAGGGCCAAGCCACCGTCGCCTTGGACCCCGAGAGCCCTTGCTTCGTGAAAGCGGCCACCCAGTATTCGATCAACCGCAGCTGGACCGGCATGCTCGAGGACAAAGAGGTCACCACCGAACAGAAGGTGACCGGCACCTGGTTGGTGGACGCAGCCCAGCCCCGCACGCCCTGACCCGATGGGTCGGTGCCTCAGGACCAAGCCGCGGTGTCGCCCGGAACGCGCTTGAGGCACGCCCGAGGCCTATCCACCCCCGTCAAGAACCACTGCTCGGCCCGCGGCAGGGTCATCGCTGAGCCCCGCCCGCGCGGGGTGCGAGCCAAGATATGATCTCTGTGCCGAGGGTCAAAACCGAGACCCGCCAGGTAGCCGCCCAAGTGCGGCGCGCTGGCGCTGAGCACCAGCGCTGCGCTGTGGGTCTCGTGTGCGTACAGCAGGCACTGAACGAACAGGGGCAAGAGCCAGGTATCTCGGCTCAAAAAGTCCACCAGCTCGCTGACGAAGGTGCCATTGCGAAGATGAGTGCGGAGCACAAAGTAGCCAACAACCTCCTTGTGACTAGCCATGTAGACTCGATGCAAGACCTCTTGCCCATCATCAAAGCGATGAGCCAAGGCCTCACCCGACCGCTCGGCGATCACACGATAATCATGCCGCGCGCTCTGCCACAGACCATCCACCCGGTCATCGAAGCGCGTGACGACCTCCAGCTCTAGGTGCGCGGCCTGAGATAGAGCCTCCAGGCCAGCGCGAAAGACCAGCCGCAGGGGCGCGGTGCTCATACGGGCGCGACTCTTCCAAGAGGGCCTTCGGCCCAGCCAGCGCTCAAATGCCCCGGACTGCACATCCCTAGCGTAGTGCACCAGCTCTGCCGCCGGCCTCCATCCTTGGGCCCGCAACTGGGGCGCCACGGCCGGCGCACGGACCAGGTCGAGGTGCGGCCCCGGAACCGCGGACAGGTATTCATCCTCGGCCAGCTCAAAGGGGCGCTCATCAATAAGCAACCTTGGTTGCGCGGCGTGGTCCAGCATCAGCCGTCCCCCTCCTCCCAAGGCGCAAATGGGCGGCGGATGGAGGTCACCAGCCCTCGAACTTGACGCCGCCATTCGCTGCTGACGGTCTGCTGCGGCTCGAAGGGCCCGTGCAGCTGCATCGGCTCGACCTGGTCCCGCATCCAGCGCCTCAGCTCCGGGCTCAGCCCCACAAATCGAAACGCGCTGTGCCAGGCTCCAAAGACGCGCCACTCACGCACCGCGACGCCCCACAGCTCAATCAAACGCTCCCCCAAGATGAAGCTCAGGCGCGCGAGTCGTTGTCCCACCTCGAAGGGCACACCTCGCACGCCCAGCCCGCCCGGACGCAGATCCGTCGCCTCTACGTCGGCTTCTTGGCCTGCGACTCGAATCGTCACCGGTGACGCAAAGGGCACGCGCGCGCTGTAGCCAAAGGGTGTGCCCAATAGATGCGATAGCTCCGCCATCAGGCCACTGACATCATCACGCCGTACCGCGGCGGCACCCGCCAACAGCGCGTCTTCGGCCGGCGCGCCCTCCAACCCATCGACCAGCACCACGCAGGGCAGCGGAGGCGGCACCAATCGTGTCAACGTAGCCAGGAGCTGGTCAGCGTGGCCGTCGGGCAGGGCCCAGGGCGTGACATAGGCGCGACAGACATCGTCGCGATCCAACGGGCTGGCGGTATCTGTGTCCGCCGCCGTGAGCACCTCGATCGGCCGATGCCGCAGCAGTCGCCTCAGGTAGAGGCCGCAGTCTCCACACACCATCACGCGAGGTGAGGCTACCGAGCACAGCCCTGGTGCTACCGGCGACGCCGGTTGGGCTACGGCCCGGGACGGTGTCGGTGAGGGCGCAGGCAGCACCACCAAGTCCGCCGCCGCGCCGCGGGTCGGCGGATTGAGCGAACGCATCGCGGGCCGTCCCCTTTTCTTTGCGATCCCCACCGGCAATTTAGACTGCAAACGGCATACCGATCCCGCCTGCCTTCCGCGCGGCGAGCTACGCCTGAGGTCATTTGACGCAGGTGAAACCGGCCGCCGCGCGCCGTGGACGTTGCGAACTAAATGGGTCGATACGAAAGTCGGATTGCATTGCCGGTGCGTCCAACTCGGCGGCGCCAAATCAGTGTGACAGCAATCGCCTACATCTCAGGGCATGTACTGATGGGTAGGGTTTGGTAGCATTTTCACGGCAGCACGTCCGAGATCGGTGACGGCTGAGGCCGGCTCACCCGCCGCAGTAGGCGCCGGAGCCGTAGTCGTTCGTGAATGGCGTGCAGACCGGCTTTGCGGGATAGTTCTGGCAGTCGCGCCGGACGATCACCCCGCGCTCGCAGGCTACCACCTGGCTGCCCTCGCAGACCGTTTCTACGTCCGCATCGCAGACGGTCAGGGGCGTGGCGTGGCAGCGCGCTTCGCCCTCGACCAGCCCACACACATTGCTGTCTGCGGCGCAGTCCGTGGCCACCTCGAAGCCGTCCTGGCACTCAATGCGCAGGTCTGCCTCGCAGCGCGGCTCCGCGTCCGACGTGCAGGTGCGTGCCTCGTCGATGGCGCACAAGGCGTTGAGTGTATCGACGGTGATGCAGACGGGGTTCGGGCCTTCGCAAGGGATGCTGCGCTCGCTGGGGCTGCCCACCACCTGGTCCACACCCAGGCTGCAGGTCAGCAGCGTATTGCCATCACAGGTCTCGTCATAGGGACAGCTGGGGCAGCCATACAGGCCGAGGGCCGTGGCGACGAGGGTCAGGTGCATGAATCCACGCATCGTCATGCCTGTTACTACGGCCGACCGGCTCCCGTCGCCCCCAGTGTGCGCGCCCTCATAGTTTCGGGCGCAGCACCGCGCTCACCGGGTAGTGATCGGAGGGCCACTGACCGCCGGGGCGTGCGCGCAGGATCTGAGCTTCAAGCACATCGAAGTGCGGCGTACAGAGGATCCAATCGATGCGGTGGGGCACAAACATCTCACCCCAATTGTGAAAAGTGCCTCCGGACTCCTCACGGTGCAGCTCGGCATAGGCATCCCGAA
>Ga0193954_1001422_pt1 | contig 12172 bp, 8 predicted proteins | sample BB_5_MG_FD_140340 | JGI IMG/M metagenome (GOLD analysis project Ga0193954, IMG submission 140340) | Microbial mat bacterial communities from the Broadkill River, Lewes, Delaware, United States - BB_5_MG | ecosystem: Environmental > Aquatic > Freshwater > River > Microbial mats | place: USA...
AAGCTTCATCATTAAGCTTAACCACTTATCTTTTCGAATTGCTTTCTTATCCACCTATACAGTCCTCGCGATTTATCTGGATCAATTGTAAAGGGCACCTCGCTTTTTTTATATAAACTTTGGTGCAAGCGCCTAAAAATCGATCATCGTCTGTTCCTGTTAGCCATCATCTTTCTGTTATACTTCTTGGCCTGATTAATGTCGCTAACGAGGGAAGACCCATGCCCGCATACCGCTCTAAAACCTCTACTGCTGGTCGTAATATGGCAGGTGCCCGCGCGCTGTGGCGTGCCACTGGCATGAAAGATGAAGACTTTCACAAGCCGATTATTGCTGTAGCTAACTCTTTTACTCAATTTGTACCCGGCCATGTTCACCTAAAAGACATGGGGCAACTGGTCGCCAGAGAGATAGAGAAAGCAGGTGGAGTCGCCAAAGAGTTCAACACCATTGCTGTCGATGATGGCATTGCTATGGGTCATGATGGCATGTTGTACTCTTTACCTTCTCGCGACATTATCGCCGACTCCGTTGAATACATGGTAAATGCTCACTGTGCTGATGCATTAGTCTGTATTTCTAACTGCGATAAAATCACACCGGGTATGTTGATGGCAGCCATGCGCCTGAACATTCCTGTGATCTTTGTATCAGGCGGCCCAATGGAAGCCGGTAAAACCAAACTATCCGAGCATAAGCTAGACTTGGTTGATGCAATGGTTATTGCCGTAGATGATTCCGCATCCGAAGAGAAAGTCGCTGAATACGAGCGCTCCGCCTGCCCTACGTGCGGCTCTTGCTCTGGCATGTTCACGGCCAACTCGATGAACTGCCTAACTGAAGCACTAGGCCTTTCACTACCCGGAAACGGCACCACATTAGCAACACATAGCGATCGCCGTCGTTTGTTCGAAGAAGCGGGCGAGCGCATAGTAACGTTAGCAAAACGCTATTATGAGCAAGATGATGAGTCCGTATTGCCGCGTAACATTGGCAACTTTAAAGCGTTTGAAAACGCTATGGCTCTGGATATCTCCATGGGAGGCTCTACCAATACGATTCTGCATCTATTGGCGATTGCACAAGAAGCTGAAATCGACTTCACCATGAAGGATATTGATCGTTTGTCTCATGTTATTCCACAGTTGTGTAAAGTTGCCCCTAATACACCGCAATATCACATTGAGGATGTACATAGAGCAGGCGGCATTTTCGCGATTCTTGGCGAGCTGGATCGCGCAGGTAAACTTCACACAGACCTTCCAACTGTCCATAGTAACTCTTTAAAAGAAGCGCTGGATCAATGGGATATCATGCGCAACCCGTCACCTGAGGTGGTCGAGTTTTATAAAGCCGGGCCTGCAGGCATTCCCACTCAGACCGCATTCAGCCAATCTACTCGCTGGCCAACGCTGGATGGTGATCGAGAGAATGGATGTATTCGCTCAATAGAGAATGCTTTCTCCCTTGAAGGTGGCTTGGCTGTACTCTATGGGAACATCGCCCTTGATGGATGCGTTGTAAAAACCGCAGGTGTTGACGATTCCATTCTGGTATTTGAAGGACCCGCCCATGTCACTGAATCTCAAGATGAAGCAGTAGCTAATATCCTAAACGATGACGTAAAAGCTGGTGACATTGTTATTGTACGTTACGAAGGCCCGAAAGGCGGCCCCGGTATGCAAGAAATGCTTTACCCAACCTCGTACATTAAATCAAAAGGCTTAGGCAAAGACTGTGCACTGCTAACCGACGGGCGCTTCTCTGGCGGCACATCCGGACTCTCAATCGGCCATGTTTCCCCGGAAGCGGCCGCAGGTGGTGCAATAGGCTTAGTCGAAAACGGCGATATGATCCGTATCGACATACCGAATCGTACTATTAGCTTATTGGTTTCTGATGAAGAGCTTACAGCTCGCCGTGCAGCAATGGACGCCAAAGGCAAAGATGCGTGGAAACCTGTTAAGTCCCGCCCACGTAAAGTATCAGCGGCATTAAAAGCCTATGCACTATTAGCCACTTCTGCGGACAAAGGGGCCGTGCGAGATCTGTCTAAATTAGACTAAACGCCCCTAAGATTAAGGCAGCGGATAGCGCTGCCTTAATCCTCTCAACAATTCACAAACTCTGCATTACCTGCCAAAGCAAACGCATAGCCAGCAAGGTTACCACCACTTTGTAAATCTGTTTGAACAACGCCTCTGGCACACGATTGAGTAGCTTCAACCCCACCCAAGTGCCCACTAGGCCACTCAAGATCATTAAGATAATCATCGGTAACCACTGCCAAAATGAAAAGCCAATCGCGGTAAAGACCAGCATTTTCAAAAAGTGTTGCAAACTCATACACGCTGCAAAGGTGCCTGTTGTTTCAAACTTACTGTAACGCTGACGATGCACAAAGCCAGCTACTAAAGGACCCGTCGCTCCGACAAACATCGAAACAACGGTTGTTACAGCACCAGCGAGCACATGGCCGATATTAGATACTTCGTGTTTATATAACTTAGGCCCCCACACCAAATACAGTATGAACAGAGCCACGCTCAATTGAATCCAATACAGCGGCAACTGCACAACAATCGAGGAAGCGATAAGCGCACCTAACATCGCACCGCATCCAAAATAGATCACCATCGACTTATCAACATATTGTCGCATCAACCAAGCTCGGCTTCCGTTAGAGCCCAACTGCACAAGACCATGGACAGGAATAAGCGCATTAACAGGTAATAACTGCGCCATAGCCGCTAATAAGAGGACTCCACCACCGATACCTACAGCGGCCGTCAGCATGGAGGTAATACCACTGAGCACCACCAAGCAAGCGGCCTCGGGAATAGATAAAGACTCAGGTAAGAACTCAAACATGCTGCAGTGCTAATTGTTCAAACAATTCATCCAGAGACACGGGCTTACTGAACAGATACCCTTGGCCCACATCACAGTGATGCTCTTCCAAAAAAACCTTCTGTACGTCGGTTTCAATGCCTTCGGCAACCACTTTCATTTTCAGACGATGTGCCATGGAGATGATAGCGGCGGTAATCTCCATATCATCCAAATGATCAGGAATGTCTTTGATAAACTCCCGATCAACTTTGAGCACATTGATAGGTAAGGTTTTCAGATAGTTAAACGAAGAATATCCGATGCCAAAATCATCAATTGCAACCGTAACACCTAACTGCTGCAGTTCAGTCAAGGTACTAATTGCCAAATCAATATCCTGCATCAGCAGCGTTTCTGTAATTTCTAACTCTAACCGAGCAGGGTCAATGCGGTAGCGGTGCAAGGCTTGCCGAATCATATTAAGCAGTTCTGGGTCACGAAACTGCCGGGAAGATAAGTTAATAGCGATACGCACATCATCATATTGCAAATCCGACAGCTCACGTAATGCTCGGCAAGCTGTTGATAAAACCCAACGTCCAAGGGGCACGATAAAACCTGTTTCTTCAGCAATAGATATAAAATCCAGAGGAGAGACAATACCAAGTTCAGGATGATTCCAACGCACTAACGCTTCGACACTGATAATTTTTGAGGTTTTCAGATCTACTTGAGGCTGATATAAAAGATAAAAGTTCTCATCCTCGAGTGACTTAGGCATTTCACGAGAAAACCGGATATAGGTTTGCAGCTGCTCATGCAAACTTTCGGTAAAGAAACGGAACTGATTGCGCCCCATCTCTTTTGCTTGATACATCGCAAGGTCAGCATGTTTGAGTAATGCCTCGGGGGACTGACCATCTTTAGGTAACCATGCCAGCCCTAAACTGGTACTGATCTGTACTTCATGATCATTAATTAAGAATGGCCTCGATATCTCTGCTAGGATTCGCTGCGCAACACGCTCAACATGACCGGCCTCTTGTACAGGGTGAATCAAAATCGCAAATTCATCACCGCCTAAACGCGCTGCTATATCATTATCTTGCAGCGTATCAACCAGACGCTGCGCAACCTGAATCAGCAATTGGTCGCCGACACTATGCCCTTGCGTGTCATTGACTGTTTTGAAGTAATCTAAGTCCAGCAACATCACCACAGATGGGAACTCTTGAGTATCTTGCTCAAACAGAGCAGCTAGCTCCCTAAAGAAGAAACGCCGGTTTGGCAGCCCAGTCAATTCATCATAGAGCGCCAAGCGTTCCATTCTTGCATGCGCGTCTTTTAACTCAGTCACATCTTCACAGACAATGACAAAGTGCGTTAATTCACCATATTCATTGTGAATAGGCGATATAGATACCAACGACCAGAATGTTGTCCCATCTTTACGCCGACTCTGTAGCTCTCCCCGCCAATGCTTACCTGAGAGAATAGATTGCCATAATGCTTCATAGCGGTCGGGGCTAATCCACTTACGGCTTAATAACTCAGGCTGATTACCTTGTATGTCCGCTAAGCTATACCCCGTTGTCTCTGTATACTTCGGATTAACATATTCAATTGTGCCGATTACATCGGTAATCATGACACTCGAACCGCTGTGAGTAATTGCGCTAGATAACTTTTGTAAAGACGACTCTATGTGTTTACGATCAGTGATATCTTGGCACGTGCCCGAGATCCGTTTTAAATCGCCTTTCGCGTTATGCACCACATGGCATATCAGATGCACATGTCGATAAACGCCCGTTGGGGTAGATACTCGAAAATCGATAGTTCCTGCTTGCCCCTTATTCAACATGTCCGTGAAATGGCGCATCACTTCGCTTCGGTCAGCCGGATGTACCCGCTGAAAGAGACTCTGAGCATTTTTAGGGTACGCTTCTTCTATCAGCAAAATAGCCTGCAAACTGGTGGAGACCCAAAAGCGCTGCTCCTTTAACAGCCACTCCCAGCACCCTAACTGAGCAATTCGGTGAGATTCATTGAGCCTCTCTTCGGCAAGCCGACGCTCCTGAACCTGTGACTCCATTTGGTGCTGCTGCTCTAATAACGAACCGCGCATGGTTATAAAAGAGCGTATGAGCGGTGAGAGAATGGAGCGATGAGTCACCGCAGGAAATGGGAACTCAGAACGCCCTGATCCTAGGTGTTCTGCCGCCTCAATCAACTGTGTCATGGGCTTGAACAATAACCAGCGCTGAAGGAGAGCAATCACAAAGAAGGTTAGTAATGAAGAAACTATAATGAGTGACTCCGTCCACCTGAATTGCTTTGTGACCTCCTGTGCAATAGCCCGCTTGTCCAGCCACGCATCAGCAACATACGCCCCGACCTCAACCGACAGATGTACCCGTTCTCTATGAGTAGTAAAACCAACAGGTGGGGAGGGTACACCGTTATTTGTACGCCGAAACGAGACACGTAGCCATGACGATCTGTCGGTAAACAAGCGCCCACTAAGACTTTGTTGCAGAGCCGTTTCAGTAGACTGATTATATTTCACTAACTCAGCGAGTAAGTTAAGCGTCTCTCGCGTGTCATCTACTTTTTCATTAACGGCGTCACTGACTTTAAGCGGCAACCAAACCAGCTCAGCGACCAGTAAAAAAACACTTAATATGCCCGCAATAGGAAGCAGTAACTTAATGGTAAGTCGCTTCACTGAGAAGTACTCACACAACAGGAGATCTGGGCTAAGTGACCCGACAACATATATCCATCCTTTATTCTTAGTTGAGCAGTGCAGACATAACCTGATCAGCCCACTTTAAGCTATGTCGGTAAGCCACCTCATAAAACGCACGATCAATTCCGCGAGACAGCTCTTCAAACTGGCCTCGTTCATAGTGCTCAACATCACTCAAAACATCGCCGAGCGTTCCCGTATAGTGCAATAGCGCATTCTTAATCTCGCCACTTAGAGGCACTTCCGTCATCAGTTCAGCCATTTCAATATCGAGCATCGCATCCAGTTGGGATAACAAACCGACGATAAAGTAGTTCATACCATTGGGGTAACCATTAATCTCAGCTAGCAACTCACACATACGTCCTCTTACCAGCATGGTACGTGTCAGTTCATTAGGTCGTCCATCCGCTGCTGTCGTCAGAAATAGCATAATCCAACGACGAATCTGCTCCATGCCAAGCAAGGTGATCGCATGACTCAATGAGCCAATTTCTTTGGGTACCGCAAAGGCGGCTGAGTTAACAACCCGTAAAATTTTATAGGTTAAAGCAGCATCATTAATCGCAATTTGCTCTAGTGAAGCGCCTGTTGCTTGTTCATTATTTAGCTCGGCCAGCAGCTGTAGCAGAATAATTTTACTACCACTGATTTTTTTGCCTTTTACGGGTTCAGGTCGACTTAGGAAATAACCTTGATATAGCGAAAAGCCCATCTCTAAGCACTGACGAAACTCTTCTTTGGTTTCCACCTTATCGGCAAGTAGATCGAGCTGATACGGCCGCAGCTTTTGAATAATCCCTGGCAGCGCGCCCAGTCCCAGCAATTGAATATCCAGTTTGATAACATGAATGACGTTTAAGAGGGGCTCAAACTTAGGATCATCAGGATTATAGTCTGCTAAAACAATACGATAGCCTTTAGCTGCAAACTCCCTCACTTTGCTGACGAATTCTGGCGATATCGATGATCTGCCCAAAATTTCCAGGGAAAACAGAGCTGGGGGTAATTCTGGCAAGGTACCTGTCAGCAGCACTTCATCAGTGACTTTCAAATAGCAGGGTAAGAACTTTTTGCCACCATCCGCTACGATGTTGGCGTAAGTGTTAACGACGACATCAAACGTCGCTTCTTCATCTTTGATCGCAGACAGGTCTTCACCGCTTTGCCCCCGAAAAAGTAATTCGAACGCCACAATATCTTGGCTTTTGGAGTAAATGGGCTGACGCGCCATTAAGACATCCAGTCGTTCCTCTCCTTCAAGAATCTGATCTAAATCTGTCACACAAAACTCCAACCGCTATTTGCCATCAACATTAAAGAGAATAACATAACGACCATTCCCCCAAAAAATTGAGAATGATTAAAGTTAATGTTAGCACTCTATTATCATTTCTGACTAACGAATATCTATTGGAGCACTACCCTTTCAAAATGGTATGGAGAAAGCGCGCATATCGATCACTTCGTACTGTGCTTTTTCAAGGGCGCCAATGGGTCTGGCAGATGACTAAATACGCTATTCAAATGCGCTAGGGAAGGCCGTGGGGGCAGCAACGGTCGTATCCATTTCATGGGGGAGCTTTCATCCATTTGTTCTTCGGTTAACGACTGCATGATCCATTTTTTAACCGGTACAATGTTATTCGCAAGCCTCAAGGTCGCCTTTCTCGCCAGTTTAGCTGCAAAGGTTTCATGGGTAAAAAGCCCTACCACGACATTGGTACCGTGATACAACACCCGGGTCACTTTAATATGATCACGTTCGTAGGCCTTTAATACCACATCCGAACCGATATCCCGACCATCCGCAATAGCTTCCGCAATATGCTTTGCTAGGGATGCCTGACCGCGAAGACCTAAATTAAAGCCATGCGCAGTAACAGGGTGCATACCTACAGCTGCATCACCAATCACAGCAAAACGCCTCGCGACAAACTGATTGGCGTGCACAGCCACCAACGGATAAACATGGCGCTTACCCAGTAAAACCATATCCCCTAACATGCCATTCAGTTGCTGCTCTATACATTGATTAAAGTGTTCTGGCGACATCTCAACATAGCGCTGAGCATCACGACTGTTGACCGTCACCACGATCGACGAGCGATTACCCGTCATTGGTAGAATTGCGGTGGTCTGCCCATAATGAAAACACTCAAATGCGGTCTGTTGATGAGACTTACTATGTGACATACGGCACACAATTGCGGTACGGGAAAAATCTTTCATTGTCGCCGAAAGCCCCATTTTTCTTCGCATATCGGAAAAACGCGTATCTGCTGCAACCACTAGCTTCGCAGTCACCGTTTCACCGTTTACTAAGGTTACAACGCCGAACTCAGCCTCAGTCGCTACGCCTTCTACCGTTGCCTCTGTGCGCAGCTCTATATTACTTTTTGGTAAAACGGACTCATAAAATGCTTTACGAATTAAATGATTAGGCACCAGATAACCTAACGCCTCTAACTCCGTTTTATCCCGTTCAAAGTTCAAGCTGTACGACGACTCGCCGTCAAACACTTTTGCTCCTTCGATGGGGGAGACCTCCTCCTTCGGCAAACGCTCCCATGCACCTAACCCCTTCATCAACGAAACGGAAAGATGTGTTAGCGCTATTTCTCTACCATCCTCTGGCGGGTTTTGCAGGGTTGCCAGCGACGAGCGTTCCAGAATTAGCACCTTTAAAGGAAGCTCGCTCAAAGAGCGCGCAAAGCTTAACCCTGCAGGCCCTGCTCCAATAATGACAACATCATAATCTTGCGCCACGACACACCTCTGCACCCTAGTTCATCAGAAATCTCATCCTACGGATTCTCAGGGCTATTTCCTCGACATATATCAACAAATCTTGGGATAATCAGCTAATCTTAAATGAAAGCCATTCTGCTCAGCGAGCAAGGAGTATTTATGAGTCAGCAAGGGAGCGCCGGAAACGTCATTGCGGCACTGTGTAATATATTCATTCCGGGACTGGGCCACTTAGTTCAAGGCAGGTTACTCGCCGCGTTCTTTTTCTTCGTTACAACAGCCGTCGGCTATGCTCTCTACTTCCTTATCTTCCCAGCAATTTTCGCTGCAATTATTCACCTTATTAGCATTATCAGCGCAGCTCGCTATAAACCCGATCCGGGTAGTTAGAGAACATTCATTGCCACTGCGGACATAGCCATGACAAAACCGATACCGACCCCTCAACAAACTGAATTAGCGATATTGGAAGCGCTAGAGGATTTAGTATCGATTGTTGACAATGAGTATCGCTATCGCGCCGTCAGCCATGGTTATACGCGCTTCTTTGGTTTACCCGCGCGGTCTATCGTAGGAAAAACTGTTGCTGAACTACATGGCACTGAGCGGTTCGAGCAACATATCAAACCGGATTTGGATAGATGTTTAGCTGGCGAAGAGGTAAAGCTTAGCTTTTGGGGGCAAAACCACCTAGGGGAACCCCGCTTCATCGATAGCCGACATACTCTCTACACCGGCAGCCTAGTGGAAACCACGGGGGTAGCTGTTGTAGCAAGGGATGTAACCGACCTGATTGAAGCACAGAACGCTCTAGAAAAAGAGCGCTATCTGCTGACGCTAATGGCCGATGCTCTGCCCGACTTCATTTTTGTAAAAAACCTGAGCGGCGTCTATCAACACTGTAATAAGAGCTTTGAAGCTTTTCTTGAATCAAACACCGAAGCGATCATCGGAAAAACCGACGCTGAACTTATGTCCAAGCGATCTTCCAACTACATCAGGGAGCGCGATCAAGAAGTCATCCAAAGCAAAAAGCGCAAGCGTAAAGATGAATGGGTAACCTACAATGATGGCAGTCGACGACTGATCGATATGCTAAAAATCCCCATCCTGAACCAGCAAAACGAAGTAGAAGGTCTTATTGGTATTGGCCATGATGTGACGCGAGAACGGGAGACTGAACGCAAACTACAATTAGCAGCCCTTGTCTTTGAAACCACCTCAGATTATTGCTTTATTTTATCAAGCAAAGGGGGGATCGTGTCTGCCAACAGTGCTGCCAAATCAGAATTTAATCCCCTCAATGATACTCAAAACATATCGATTCACGACCTCTTTCACTGCTTATCTCCAGCCTGCGACCTCGTAACCATCCTAAACACGCAGCTTAGCTGGCAAGGAGAGCTATTATCACACTCTCACGCTCCATATCTGGCTACACTCAATGCCGTTCTGGATAGGGGAGATGTCCCGGAAACATTCGTATTAACCCTTAGGGACAACAGCGAACACAAAGCCCTAGAAAAAGAGCTGACAAGCAAAGCCTATAATGACTCGCTAACCGGTTTACCTAACCGATTACTGCTACATACCAAACTGGAAACCGCCATCATCAGGGCCGAGCGTCAGCGACGTCAAATAGCCGTGTTATTTATTGACCTAGATGGTTTTAAGCCCGTAAACGACATGTACGGCCACTTTGAAGGGGATAAGATCCTAGTTGATGTAGCACAACGGCTCAAGGGTAATCTGCGTCAATGCGACACTGTTGCCAGACTAGGTGGTGATGAGTTTGTCGCACTGCTTGATATTTCACTACCTGTTCATGCCGGTAAAGTTGCTAATAAGTTATTAGCAAGCTTAGATAAATCATTTACTATTCAAAACAACCAAATCAATATATCGGCATGTATTGGTATTAGCCTCTTCCCAGGCGACGCCAGCTGCGCAGACGAGCTGTTACAACATGCCGACAGCGCCATGTATCGCGCAAAAAGCCAAGGCTCACGACAAATCTCTTTCTACGGCGACCTATAGGCAGCCTTAACCGATTTCTAACGTACCACGCAGTAAATCCTGCAAAGCCTTCAGCAGAGCACCGACCGCATCAGCATCACCACTAAGTTCAGCATAAACCTTGTTATCATACGTTAGCGTTATTTCTACCCCGTGCGTATCAGCTTGATGCCTAAGCAAAGACTCAAACTCAAAACCAACACGAATTCTAACGTTGGACTGAGGCTGAACCTCAATCCACTGGGCTTCAGTCAAACATTCACTAACCGCCTGCGTATAAGCTCTAACCAAGCCACCCGCCCCCAACTTTACACCACCAAAATACCTGACCACTGTCGCCAATATATGATCCGCTCCCTGATGCTGAAGCACATTTAACATAGGCCGTGCGGCTGTTCCGGAAGGCTCACCGTCATCTGACTGGCGCACCTGCCCACCAACTAACATTGTAAAGCAGATATGACGAGCATCAGGGTGAAGCTCCCACAACTGCGCCACTTTGCTTAAACCTTCTTCATGGGAAGCAACCCGCTCCAAACGCCCTAAGAAGCGCGACTTTTTTATCTCAATGGCAGACTGAGCTGGCTTTGCGAGGGTTTTGTAATGTTTCATGGCGTTACCATGACAGAATAAGAAGATGATGTAAAAAATGGCGCGCCCGGAGGGATTCGAACCCCCGACCAACAGGATCGGAACCTGCTACTCTATCCAGCTGAGCTACGGGCGCAAAATCAGGAAGTTTTCAGGCCGGTAATGATACGGAGGTATGTGCGTTTTGCCAAGCGCCCATATTGTTTTTATTTTTTGCCACTGTTTTTCATCCATCCGTGTTTGAGCCACGTAGGGATCTATGGCAAGGTAACAAAACAGCATTAGCACCTTCTAATTTATCATGGAGATCCTATGGAAAAGGTTGATATTGCAATTCTCGGTGCAGGCACAGCGGGCCTTGCCGCTTATCGGGCAGCTAAAGCATACACCCCGTCGGTCGTACTGATAGACGGTGGCCCTTACGGTACCACCTGTGCCCGTGTTGGCTGCATGCCAAGTAAATTATTGATTGCCGCCGCGGATCGGAAACACCATATTGATCATGCATACCCTTTCGGTATCTCAACCACCAGCAGCGTTGATGGCGAAGCTGTCATGAAGCGGGTTAGAGATGAGCGGGATCGCTTTGCAGGGTTCGTTGTAGAATCCATTGAAAGCTTCCCTAACGAAGACAAAATACGCAGCTTTGCCCAGTTTAAGGACGATCATACTCTCCAACTAGAAGATGGGCGCTTATTGCACGCCGAGCGTATTATTATTGCCACCGGATCACGACCCAGCTACCCCGAGTTTTTTAAGCAAGCAGGGGATCGACTCGTCATTAATGACGACCTGTTTGAGTGGCAAACACTTCCCAAGTCTGTTGCCGTGTTTGGCCCAGGTGTCATTGGGCTAGAGTTAGGGCAAGCACTATCCCGGCTGGGCGTACATATTCGTATGTTTGGCGTGGGCGGAAGCGTCGGCCCAATCCAAGATTCGGAGATACGCCAATATGCCCTTCAAACCTTTAATGAGTCCTTCTATCTCGATCCAGACGCGAAGGTAGAAAGCATTGAGCATCGTGATAATCAGGTTGTTATTCGTTTTCACGACGTTTCAGGTCAGCTGCAAACCGAGTCATTTGATTACTTACTCGCCGCAACAGGCAGACGCCCTAATGTCGATAAGCTAACCCTTGAGAATACCTCCCTAGAGCTGGATGAGCGCGGCATTCCTACATTTGATCCTTATACACTGCAAAGTTCATTACCGCATATTTTTATTGCGGGC
>Ga0193954_1001424_pt1 | contig 12170 bp, 10 predicted proteins | sample BB_5_MG_FD_140340 | JGI IMG/M metagenome (GOLD analysis project Ga0193954, IMG submission 140340) | Microbial mat bacterial communities from the Broadkill River, Lewes, Delaware, United States - BB_5_MG | ecosystem: Environmental > Aquatic > Freshwater > River > Microbial mats | place: USA...
AACGATTACAGAAATTACTCTTCTTATATTTTCCATGATTAATCCTTATGCTCTAACATCATATTGTATAACGCACCACCTGCTGGAACCATAGGAAGTACATTCTCTAATCGATTGACCGATACGTTCATAAAGCAGACTTGCTTCTTCTCAATAGCATCCTTGAGTGCTTTATCAAACTCCTCTTTGGTCGTAACATCATAGCCAATTCCACCACAGGACTCTGCTAGAGCTTTGAAGTTTGGCTGATAACTTAAATCCGTTTCAGAGTAGCGCTTATCGTAGAAGAAAGTTTGCCATTGCCTTACCATACCAAGATAGTTGTTGTTAAGAATCACATTAATAACAGGAATCTTATACTCAGAAGCAGTGACCAACTCTTGCATATTCATCAAAATTGATCCATCACCTGTGATATTAATGACTACTTTATCAGGACATCCTACTTTGGCTCCAAGAGCTGCAGGGAAACCAAAGCCCATCGTTCCTAGTCCACCAGAGTTAATCCACTGACGTGCCCGATCAAATGGGTAGTGTTGTGCTGCCCACATTTGGTGTTGCCCAACATCTGAAGTGATAATAGCATCTTCGCCCACTAGCTCACCTATACGTTCAATTGCCCATTGTGGCTTGATCACCTCATCGCTGTCTTTAAAGCTTTGTGGATGGAGGTTATCGTATCGCTGGAGTATCTCTCTCCAGTTTTGATAACTATTAGGCTCTACTTTATCTTTGAGTTGTGATACTAGTTTATCAACGACAATCTTTACATCACCAACAATTGGGTAATCGACATCAACAAGTTTACCAATATTAGCAGGGTCAATATCAATATGAATAATCTTAGCATAACGAGCAAACTCTGAAAGCTTACCCGTAACCCTATCATCAAAACGAGCCCCTAGTGAAATAATCAAATCGGTCTCAGACATCGCCATATTAGAGGCATAGTTACCGTGCATTCCAAGCATTCCTAAAAGCAGTGGATTTTTAGCCCCCATTACGCCTCGTGCCATAAGTGTCTCAACCGCAGGAATCTGTGTAATTTCAGCTAACTCTCGCACCAACTCACTTGCATCGGAGAGGACCGCTCCACCACCAATATAGAGCAGTGGCTTTTTAGCATTGATAATTGCATCCGCTGCTTTTTTGATCTGTCGATCATTTCCTTTACATGAGGGTTTATAGGTCTGAATATCCACAGAATCAGGATAGATAAACTCACCAAACTCTGCGGTAATATCTTTAGGGATATCTACAAGGACGGGTCCAGGTCTTCCACTTTTGGCAATGTAAAATGCCTCTTTTAAGATACGTGGTAGATCGGCTAAATCCCGTACAAGGTAGTTATGCTTGGTACAGGGTCGAGAGATACCTACCGCGTCAATCTCTTGAAAACCATCGGTTCCAATCAGTGCTAAAGGTACTTGACCTGAAATCACAACCATTGGGATTGAGTCCATATAGGCAGTTGCCAATCCTGTAACAGCATTGGTAAACCCAGGACCACTTGTCACCATTGCTACACCTACATCACCTGTAGCTCTAGCATATCCATCTGCCGCATGAACACTTGCTTGTTCGTGACGGTTTAGAATATGTTTAAAACCATCTTGTTTGTAAATCTCATCGTATACATTCATGATAGCTCCACCAGGATAACCAAATACTACTTTTACATCCTCGCGTATTAAAGCTTCACAAACCATCTGAGCACCATTTATCTTCATGGTTGTACTCCGTTTTTTAGTAAATTTTGTTGATTATATCAAAAAAAGATTATATAAGACTAAAATAGTCCCCTATTAAGACTACTTTGGTGGAATAATAAGTTTTTGACCAATCTTTAAACCACGGTTATTTTTGATCTTATTGGCTTTAAGAATTTTTTTGTATCCCTTACTACTTCCATAAACACGTTTTGCAATTTTATAGATGGTATCACCACTTTTAACCGTAACACTGTAGGTAATATTTTTTTGTGACTTTTTATCTTTTTTTGTGCTTGCTGTCTTTTTCTCTTCTACCTTATTTTTGTTTTGTTCTTTTTTGATCTCTTTTTTTGCTTTGGAGTCATCAAACTTTAAATTGATCTCTTCCACATTTTTTTTGATGGTCGCACCCTCGACACTTTTGCCCATTGAGGTGAAAAAAACTTTTTTCTCACCACGATTAAAGACAGCGTCACTGCTATTGTCTTCAGAGTTGTTTTTTTTGAGTTTTGAGGTTTCAACAGCTTTGGTACTCCCGATAGGGGAAGGAGTGGTGTTGACTTTGTCGCTAGGCTTTGTAAGCGTCTTTTCAATGTTTGGCTTAGGAACAATGCTCGCAACACTTTTGTTTATCTCTTCATTCTTAATGGGCTTTTGAACTACCACAGGGGAGGTTGTCGCTTGAGTAGGAGTTGTTGGTTCGTCTTTGATAACAGACTTAGGAGCGGAAGGTGTTGTAGGTTTGTTTGTAAACCAAAAAATCCCACCACCTATGAGAGAAAGTGCAATTACTGCAGATGATATTTTGGCAATTTTAGTATTTTTTTCTTTTTGACATTGGTCACATTCATAAAAATAACCCAACTCTGGGGAGTATTTAAGTTCACCCTTTTCTCTATCATACATCTATTAACTATCCTTATCTTATTTCAGTAAAGTGTATTATAGTCAAAAAAAATAAATAGGGACTTTATGAGATGCAATCGGAATATTGTTATAATTGCATAAAAAGGAGTATATAGCCATGATACAAGAGATCCATCATCCCCTAATAACCCATTACATTAGTGCCATCAGAGACAACACAATCAATGCAAAAGAGTTTCGAGGTTACATTGCCCATATTTCCAATTTACTCTTTTATGAAGCCACAAAAAATGAAACGCTATCTTCAAAAAAAGTGCAAACATGGAAAGGTCAAAGAGAGTTTGCAAGCTTTGATGAATCTCAGTTTGTCATTATTCCTATTTTAAGAGCGGCTTTACCTATGATGGAAGGGATTGTTGATGCCTTACCCAATGCTGTCTCAGGATTTTTAGCGATGAAACGTGATGAAGAGACACTTGAACCTCATATCTATTATGATCGTATTCCTGATATTGAAGGTAAAATTGCCATTGTTGTGGATCCAATGGTCGCAACAGGTGGGTCACTCATTGATGCAATTGAGTTTATCAAAAGTAAAAATCCAAGTAAAATCATCTCTCTCAATATTATTGGAGTCCCAATAGGACTTGAAAACGTCCAAAAAGCTCATGATGATGTTGATATTTATGTTGCCCAAATTGATGAAAAATTAAATGATGATGGATTTATCATCCCTGGTATTGGGGATGCAGGAGATAGAGCTTATAATACCTTGTAGTATAAGAAGTGGGTCAAAATTACCCACACTTTCCTGGTTCGCATTTCATACCTCCACACTTGCCTTGCATCTTACTACGCAGTGAGCCTTCATTCATCTTATCTATCTCTTTTTGTGTAGCGATAGGATCGGCAACGAAGAGGTAGCCTTTGTATAGGGTGTAGATACCATACGAGATGACCAATAGAGAAGCTAGTTTCATCATTACACTTCGTAAAGAGCCATTTTGCAATACTTTGGTCAATGTTGCTAGTGTAAACATTGTGGGAATGGTTGCTAAGCCAAAAATTGCCATAATAACAGCTCCCCACATCATCGAGGCACTACTTGCCGCAAATACTGCAAAAGAGAGTACCAAACCACAAGGAATCATTCCATTGAGTACCCCCAAGAGATAAAAACTTTTGAGTGATTTAGAAGCGATGAGAGATTTAAATTTTTGAGCATACCAACGGTTATGGGATATCGAAAACTCTGCAGAGTTGAGAAACTTACTTCCACCAATAAGTGACAAACCTGCCAATATCATCAAAACTCCTGTGAGTAAAAACAACACTCCCTTTGTTGTCGGGGTAAAAGCAATCACTTGACCTAATAGACCAAATACTGCTCCAATAGCACTGTAGGTTGTCACACGTCCCAAACTGTAAACTAAATGAGCAAAGCTTTGTCTCCCCCAAGCATCACTTTCATCCAATTTAGCAGAGCTGTAAGCAATAACAATCCCTCCACACATTCCTACACAATGCCCAATACTAGCAAGCAGTGCAGTCGTTATAATGATAGTGAGATCAATATTTTCCATAAATTTCCTATTTTTTGAGTAAATATATAATAATTTTGTTAAAATAGTGTTAAAAAACAAGGCAATAATTTTGATTGGTAGTATAAAACGACGAATTACTAAAATGTTTAGGGAGTTTTTGGTCTATCATAGTGACTCTTTAGAGTTTCGAGCCAAAATCTTGACCCTTGCTATGGCATCGGATAATGAATATTTGTCATGCAAGACAAAAACGCTTGAGAAGATTGCTCAAATGACCTACCCTAATGACTACAATCGTGCAGAACTCTTGGTGGAAACCGTCAATGAATATATTGAAACAATCCAACATGATAATGGTTTGGACTATGAACACCTTATTCTTTCTGTAGAAAAAGAGATCAAAGACTCCAGACGTTTTGCAGAAAAAATTGATCTTACGATCCTTGAACTCTTCCAAGTCTGCATTGAAGATGAGGACGATAAGCGTTATCAACAAAAAATATTGGATTTTTTACGTCAATTGAAAGAGGGGCATTAACACTACCCTTAGTATTAAATGCTAAGATATAAGTAAACTTTATAAAAGGATGGCTTATGTTCGTGATGATTCTTTTTGCAATAGTTGGATGGATAATTGGTGGAGCTTTTTTTTACTCAGAAGTTTTGGGTTTATTTATTGGTGTTTTGAGTGCTATTCTCTACAATGCTACCCAAAAAATATTCAAGCTTGAAGAACGCCTCAAAGACCAAGAGGAGATTCTTGAAAACTTACTAGATAAACAATTTTATCCTACAACCCCTAACTATGAAAATTATGAAAACAAGGTCGAAGAGTCTATTCAAACGTTATCAAAAGAGGATTCTATTCTTGACCCCACACTCAACACTACTCTCAATGAGGAAGTTATCGCCACACTGCCCATTAAAAATATAGAGAAGATAAAAGAGATACAATCTCCTCAACCCTCTCCGAACAAAGAGCAAAATTCTCATTTGTCTGAGTCTCTTATGCGTGTATTTATTGGGGATAATCCCATTGTGCGTGTGGGTGGAATTATCCTCTTTTTAGGACTCTCCTTTTTTGCTAAGTTTTTGATTGACCACAGTATTATTACCCTTGAGATGAGATTGGCTTTTATGGGACTTGTAGGCATTGGATTTATAATGCTTGGATGGCGATGGAGAGAAAAAGAGGGGGATTATGGACTGATTTTACAAGCCATTGGTGTAGCCACACTCTATCTTGTTATCTTCTCTTCTGCCAAACTCTATCATCTCATCGATCTCAAATCTGCTTTTGTTTTAATGCTTGGGGTAGTATTGCTTGCAAGCTGGCTCTCTATCATACAAAAATCCTTGCCGTTGATTCTTTTTTCCATTACAGGTGGATTTTTAGTCCCTATTCTCACATCAAATGAGAGTGGCAATCATATCTTGCTCTTTAGTTATTATGCTCTGCTCAATAGTGCCATTGTTATTATCGCCTACTTTTACTCATGGAGAATCCTCAATCTTGTTGGCTTTGCTTTTACCTTTATCATTGCGACTTTTTGGGGAGTACAACACTATGAAAAAGAACTGTTTATCACTACGGAACCTTTTTTAATTCTCTTTTTTATCTTTTATCTTAGTATTAATGTGCTGTTTACCAAACATCTCAAAGCACTCAAAATCAAATACGTTGATACTACCATTACCTTTGGTTTGCCTTTTATCGCCTTTTCTTTTCAAGATGCGATGATTGGCTACAATGATAATATAATGGCTCTTAGTGCACTTGTACTTGCACTTATTTATAGTATACTAAGCATAAAACTCTACTCTCATGAATATAGCAAAGACCTCTCCCATAGTTTTTTTGCATTAAGCGTTATTTTTATAGCCATTGCAGTGGGCTATTATTTTGAAGCTGAAATTTTGTCTATCATTTGGGCAGTTGAAGCCCTAGGCACAATATGGATAGCCCTCAAACAAAACAGACTCTTTACCCGTACTGTAGCCCTTATTCTGATGCTCTTTTCGCTTTTAGTGAGTATTGAGAATATCGCTTCAGAGGAGAACGCCCTACTCTTTTCGATGCCATTTATTTCAACTCTTTTGGTACTAGGTATACTCTTTGGCATACTGTGGCTCTATCACCACTACCAAGACCACTTACAAGACTGGGAAAAAAGCCTCGCACCCTATATGCTAGGATTTGGATTTTTTATCTATCAATTTATAGGATTTTTGAAGTTTGATATTTACAATAGTGAGAAGGCGATTGATTATTTTATTATCTACACCTCTATCGTTTCGCTGATCTTAATGAGAGTAGCTCTACGAAGTAAATGGAAACACCTCAAAAACTTTTTGAGCAGTTTTTTTGTCATTGGAGCAATTTTCATTCTTCTTTCAGGGCGACTTGAATCCCCACACCCTTTGTATGCTTTGGGAATTATCGCCTTGCCACTCTTTTTTATTACTTACCATGCACTTGCTTACTTTTTTGAAAAGCAGTGGAACAATGCCACAGTATGGCAGGTTCTAAGCTCTATTTTGATCATCATTATACTCTCTTTTGAACTCTACTACCATGCCCATCAGTACAACTTAACTATGCTTTATCAAGATATTGCATGGGGGATCACCGCCCTACTCTCTTTTGCTCTGGTCTATCTAGGCAATAAATTAGACCTCTATCCATTTAAAAGACATCAAAAGGGATATGATCTTTATTTCTTAGGTGCGATGAGTCTCTATATCACGTTTTGGTCAATAATTCTTCTATCGCATGTCAACACAGGCTATATTCCACTGCTTAACCTCCTTGATATCTTAGCAATTGGCGTATTTGTAGCCCTCTACTCCTACATCAATCAAAATATAGAAGCAAAAGAACTCCCTTTGATACTCCTTGGTCTCTATGGAGTCATCTTTATTTCTATACTACTGGCTCGAACGATGCACAGCTTTGGAGGTGTGGAGTACAGTATTTCTATACTTGATAATATGAGCTATCAAATGGGACTCTCTATCATGTGGAGTGTGGTGGCTTTTGGACTTATGATACTCTCTCTACAACTCAAAAGCCGTGGTGTTTGGATAGCTTCTATGAGTCTTATTGCCATTACGGTCTTAAAACTTCTGCTCATTGATATGGCAAACAGTGGGACGATGGAGCGAATTATCTCGTTTATTGGGGCTGGTATATTGATACTTATCATAGGATACTTTTTTAAGATACCTCAAAAAAATACAAGCCAAAACTCAAAAGGTTAGCATTTAAAAAGCTTGATTTAAAATAGCCTTTGTATCATGCTTTGCTAATGTCAGCCATCTCTCAACATCCTCTTGGGGGATACCGATAATCTCAATTAAAAACACAACCATCTCTTCAATTACAGAGGAGCTAAAAGAGGATTGCAGGGTGTTGATAATCCCTTTGGATTTATCAAGTTCACCATTGGGGTGATAACGACTAAAATCCAAAACCAATACAGACTTGACTCCTGTAACTTCAGCCATAAAATGGCACTTCTCTATCTCCAAGGATTTTAATCTCTTAGTATTTTGTTGATATTGGTTAAGGTTACTCGACAGTTGATGGAGTGTTTGGCTTTGCTTAGAAGCAATGCAGGCTTGAAGGGTTAAAAACTCTTGAAACTCTACTTGATAGTGTGCAATATGCGTAACTATACTCAATTCATGAGAGGCAAAAAGCTCTACTTTACTTAAATCAATATCCTCTATACCTAGTCCTGTCTCTTCTTCCAATTCTGCTTGCAAAGACTCTATAAGTGAGCTTTGTGGCTTTCTCCCACCACCAATAAAGCCCACATTTCCATCATAACGATCCAACATGATAAATGCTGGCATACTCTGATGACGGGTTGCATCACTCGCCTCATCGTAAAAGAGCCACGGTTTGGCATTAGCACACCAAATTACTAAAAATATTGCCTCTTGTTTAGCATTTGGATTTGTACCTAAAGGGATACGCTTCACTAGGCTTCCTCTATGAGTTGATCAACAATGGTTGTCATATCTTTTTGGATGCTGGAGTAGCTTTTAAAGTGAGCATCCAAAAAAGGTTTGGTCACAAGATCAAAACTATCAATATCTTCAAAGAGATTCACCGCCCAATTAAAATCCATATTGTGTTTTTTCAATGCCTCAATGGAAAGCATGGTATCATTGATCATACCAAGACGACTTGGAGTAATAAGCAGTACTTTAGCATTGAGTTCTTTTGCCAAATCAATCATAAAATAATCTTCCAAAATAGGAACCATCAATCCACCTGCACCTTCTATCAAAAGAATATCACAAAGCAGTGAGAGTTCCTGATATTTGGCATGAATGGTTTTGAGGTTAATAAAGCTACTCGCACAAAAGGGAGAGGCAGGAAGCTTAAAGGTATACGCTGTAATGTCTTTAGGTTTAAGTCCTACAAAGTTTTTATTGTATTTGGCTACCTCATGCAACAAAGCAGCCGCATCTTCAGGAGTATCCTTGACCCCCGTCTCAATGGGCTTAAAAACCCCTACTTTATAGCCACGATTTGAGAACTCACTGATGAGCTTGATCGTTGTATAGGTTTTGCCTATATTTGTATTAGTCGCTGTTATAAATATGGGTTTCATATTAGCTTTAACTCCTTTATAATATTTTAGAAAGTACATTAAGATGTACTCTACCTTAAAAGGTAAATACACCTCATTTACCTCATACCATCTTACTATGCAAATATAATTCAAAATATTTTTGCCATATTGCTTTAATCTTTTTTTGATTCTACTGTAACAATATATCAATTTTAAGCTTTGAAATGGACTCTAAATAAAATAATATCGGTATCATTTTTGCCTACTATAGCCCTTTGAATCTAAAGATAGGCAGTGGTTTTTTCAAAATACTTGCTTTTTTAGCTATAATATACTATATTACAAATTATTATAAAGACAATTAAATAAGGAAATTATGAATGCCAAAGATTATTGAAGATTCTAAGACGCATTTAGATTTGGACAAACCCAAAATGTATCGAGTATTAATTCATAATGATGACTATACCACTATGGATTTTGTGATTATGATTTTGATGAAAATATTTCACAAAAGTGAACAAGAAGCAGAGATTATTATGTGGGACGTACATAAAAAAGGCAAAGGGACGTGCGGTATTTATACCCATGAAATCGCACAAACCAAAGTAGAACAAGTCAAACGTCTAGCCAAGGATAATGAGTTTCCTTTGCTAGCCACCATGGAGGAGGAAGAGTAATGATAAGTGTAGCATTAAATGGAGTATTTAAAAATTCAGTGGAGTATGCCAAAGAGCATAAACATGAGTATCTCACCATTGAACATATCTTCCTATCGATTCTCAATTCCCCTGAGGGACGTGAGATATTTCAAACACTTGATGTCGATAGCGATGTACTTCGAGAAGAGATAGCCGATCATATTATTGAAAATACCCCTACGGTTAAAGAGGCATTTGATCCTATGGAGACAATCTCCCTCTCCAACACCATTGGCACAATGATGGCACATATTCGCTCATCAGGACGTGAAGAGGCAAGTGTAGGGGATATGCTCGTAGCGATATTCTCTCAGCCCTCATCTTATGCCTATATTTTGATGCAACGTGAGTCGATTGAGAAAGTGGATATTTTAGAAATCATCTCGCATAGTGATGTAGATAGTCAAAATAGTGGTGTCAATGAAGCTAATGAAGAGAACAAAAAAGAGAGTTTTTTAGAAAAATTCACCATCAACCTTGTCGCCCTTGCCAAAAGTGGCAAGATTGATCCTGTCGTAGGACGTGATAGTGAGATTACACGGGTAATGCAGACACTCTGCCGCCGCAAGAAAAACAATCCCCTTCTTGTAGGTGAACCAGGAGTAGGTAAGACCGCTATTGCAGAAGGCTTGGCACTCAAAGTCTCTGAAGGAGATGTCCCTGAGGTATTACAAGAGAGTGAAATTTTTGCTTTGGATGTGGGAGCATTAATTGCAGGAAGTAAATATCGTGGAGATTTTGAAAAACGTCTCAAAGGGGTACTCAAAGAACTTGATGCCATTGAAAACTCAATTATCTTTATCGATGAAATACATACTATTGTTGGAGCAGGAGCTACAAGTGGTGGAAGTATGGATGCTTCTAATCTCCTCAAACCCGCTCTTGCTCGTGGAGAGATTAAATGTATCGGAGCGACGACCTTTGGAGAGTATCGAAACTTCTTTGACAAAGACAAAGCCCTCTCACGAAGATTTGCCAAGATTGATGTCGATGAACCAAGTATTGAAGATACTTTGGTGATTCTTCATGGAATCAAGGAAAAATACGAAGCGTACCATAAGATCACTTTTTCTGATGAGGCATTGAGTGCGGCCATTGACCTCTCTGTTAAATATATCCACGATAAGTTTTTACCTGATAAGGCGATGGATCTTATTGATGAGGTGGGTGCAGGATTTATGCTACGGGGCAAAAGTGATGTGGAAATTTCTCAAAGAGATATTGAAGATACCATTGCCAAGATGTTACGTCTCCCTCCTGCAATCGTAGGACTTGACGATACTGCTAAAATCAAAGAGTTAGAATCAACACTCCAAGAACGTATTATTGGACAAAATGATGCCATTGAGCATATTGTCTCTTCAATTAAGCGAAGTTATGCAGGACTCAATGGAGATAACAAACCCATTGGAAGCTTTTTATTTGTGGGTCCTACAGGAGTAGGTAAGACAGAACTCTCTACACAGCTTGCAGATGCTTTGGGCATTAACTTTGAAAAGCTTGATATGAGTGAATATATGGAAGCACACTCTGTGAGTCGTCTTATTGGAGCTCCTCCTGGGTATGTGGGATATGAGCAAGGTGGATTACTCACAGAGATGATCAAAAAGCATCCGCATACAGTATTGTTGCTTGATGAGATTGAAAAAGCCCATCCTGATTTAATGAATATTTTATTGCAGGTGATGGATGGAGCCAAGCTTACTGACAATAATGGCATTATTAGTGATTTTAAAAATGTTATTGTTATTATGACTTCTAATATCGGGACAAAAGAGCCAAACGTCATGGGCTTTGAAAAAAACAACGCAACAAAAACACAAAATGCCATTAAAAGTTATTTTGCTCCTGAGTTTATCAACCGACTCAGTAAAGTTGTAGAGTTTAACCACCTAACGCTTAAAGATATTATTCAAATTGTCGATATTGAACTTAGCAAACTTAACACACTGCTTGAAGGTAAAAAGATCAATGTCAGACTCTCCAAACAAGCCAAAGAGTATATCGCTACACAAGGCTACAGTGATGACTTTGGAGCAAGAGATATTGCCCGTGTGATTGACAAGCAGATCAAGGAGCAACTCAGTGATGAAATCCTCTTTGGAGAGCTTAAAGATGGTGGAAAAGTCAAAGTAGGATTTAAAAAACAATTGATATTTGAGTACAAAAAGGGATAAATTTTGGGTTCGATGTTTGATGAAGAAAACTATATCATCACCCAAATAGGGATGGATCATATCTTTCCCAATCCACGTTATGCCTCAGATGAGGGACTTTTGGCTTTTGGAGGGGATCTTAATCCCAATCGTATCCTCACTGCCTATCGCAAAGGGATTTTCCCATGGTACAACACAAATGACCCCATTCTTTGGTGGTCACCTAACCCTCGTCTTTTACTCTATCCTGATAGCTTTTATATGAGTAAATCGTTTCGAAGGAGATTGCGAAATGGTCACTTTAAAGTGGAGTTTGATCGAGATTTTCAGGGTGTGATCGAACACTGCTCCAAAATGTCTCGCAAAGGACAAAGTGGTAAGACATGGATCACCCCTGAGATCATAGAGGCATACAGTGCGTTACACGATATGGGCTTTGCACACAGTGTGGAAGCCTATAATGAATACAATGAACTGATTGGTGGATTGTATGGTATCTCCATGGGGGGAGCTTTTTTTGGTGAATCAATGTTTTCACTAGCAAAAGATGGCTCAAAGATTGCCCTCAAGGGACTAAGCGACACCCTCTTGCAGGAAGGGTTTG
>Ga0193954_1001426_pt1 | contig 12155 bp, 11 predicted proteins | sample BB_5_MG_FD_140340 | JGI IMG/M metagenome (GOLD analysis project Ga0193954, IMG submission 140340) | Microbial mat bacterial communities from the Broadkill River, Lewes, Delaware, United States - BB_5_MG | ecosystem: Environmental > Aquatic > Freshwater > River > Microbial mats | place: USA...
AGAAATGATGAGAAGCTCTATAGAGATTTCAAAAAAAATGGTATCCGTTTTGCCAAGATATACACAGACGAAGAGCCATACCTCAAACTCATCAAGCAGATGCGATAGGAGAGATGATGGAGATAACCCTTTTAAATATTAGAAAAAATATAGATAGCTCTTATTATAAGCGAGGAACGCAATACTATAATCAAGGAAGGGTCAGAAGATGCCTTTTGAAAAAGAGTAGTAATACCTCTGTAGTTTTACTAGGTACGGTCAAAGGCTCTAGCATGAATCTCTATAGACAGGAGATTACAATAAATTCTACTCAAGGTATTATTATACAAGGTGAATGTAGCTGTCCTGTAGGCTATAACTGCAAACATGTTGTGGCTGTATGTATTGAATATGAAGTAAATGGAGCAGAGAACTCTTCAACTATCAACTCTACACCAACAGCAAATAACCTATCTACGGTAGAGAGTTGGCTACAGGGTCTACAAGAGAAGAATAAGCATAGTAGCACTACTACGCCCATATCTAAAAGAGCAAATGAATATTTTTTGACTTACCGTCTCTTTAGTGAAGAGCATTACTATAAAAATGATTTACTATTTTATAAATCAAAACTTCTTACAAATGGTTCTATTAGTCAAGGTTCACAGCTAAATGCGTATCGTGTAGTACATAATTATCATAATGAACTCAAAACTAATGAAGATAAAAATATTTTAAAACTTGCAAAAGGGTTATATATAGAGCATGAATATAGCGGAGGAGATTCAAAGCTAGAAGGTACACTAGGGTATATAATAGTCCAAGAGATACTTAAAACCAATAGGTGTTATTATAACAAGTCCAAAGTAGCCCTTCAATTTAGAGAGGATACTTTTAACCCAAATTTTAGATTGAAACTATCTCAAAAACAGTATAGTATTAGTTCGGATATTAACACAGGTAATTATAGACTAATAGATACAAAACCTGCTCTCATCTTAGATATAGAAGAGAACACTATACTAAAGTTTGGTATGGATATAAAAACCTATAAACAGCTTATGAAAGCTCCTAAAATAGATAAAGAGAATATAGGAGAAGTTTATGAAGCTATAGGTAAATTAGTGCCTAATATAAATATAAATACCCCTAGAGGCATAAAAAAGATTACAATAAAGAGTAAGCCTATACCTCACCTTCACCTTAGATATAAATTAGACCAAGACAAAAGGCTCTTTAGCTCTTTTATAATAAAGTTTAATTATGAAGAGTACTCACTCAATTATAACCCTAGAGAGGCTATAAAAACTATCTATCAAAAAAATAAAAAGATAGATATTACAAGAGATTTAGCGTATGAAAATAGTGTCAAGTCTACTATTGAGGAGTTTGGATTTATAGTAGATAGTTTGAGTGATACACTAGAGGTGGTACTACAAAAAAATAAGAGACAACAGCAACTATCTCTATGGAAAGAGTTTTTAAATAAAGAAGTACCTCTCTTAGAGCAGAGTGGGTGGATAGTAAGCTATGATGAAGAGTTTGATATGAAATTTGAATCAGATACATCCATAGAGGTAGAGAGTACAGAGGAGAATAACTGGTTTAACTTATCATTTAATCTAAATTTTAATGGTGTCTCGCAACCTATAGCCCCATTGGTTGGAGCTATAATAGAGGAGTTTGATAACTTTGAGAATATGCCTGAAGTGGTCAATATAGAGGTCTCACCAAATCATTTTGTAGAGATAGAGACAAAACAGATACAGCCTATTATTCAAACTATTATAGAGCTTTTGGACAAAACTGATAGTGAAGGAAATATCAAAGTATCTGCTTTTGATGCACATTTAATAGGTTCTATAGATAGTGGTGTAGTATGGAAAGGAGAGCGTGAGATATTAGAACTCTCTAAAAAACTTAAAGATTTCAAAGGTATCAAAAAGGTAGAGAAACCTACGGCTCTTAGTGCAACACTTAGAGAGTATCAACAAGAGGGGTTAAATTGGTTAGGTTTTTTACATGAGTTTAAATTTGCGGGGATACTTGCTGATGATATGGGATTAGGTAAGACTATACAGACTCTAGCTCATCTCTCACGCCTAAAAGAGGATGGGAAACTAGATAAACCATCACTTATTATTATGCCTACTTCACTTATTGCCAATTGGAAAAATGAGATTAAGAAGTTCACATCAAATCTAACAGTTCTCTCTTTACATGGAGTAGATAGACATGAGCGATTTAAGCATATAGAAGAGTATGATATTTTACTTACAACCTACTCTTTGATACCTAGAGACCAAGAGTTCTTTGATAAAGAGAAATTTTATTATATTATACTAGATGAAGCCCAAAAGATAAAAAATCCAACTGCTAAGATGACCAAGGGAATTAAAGAGCTAAATGGTGATTATAGATTGGCTCTGAGTGGTACGCCTATTGAGAACCATTTGGGTGAGTTGTGGAGTATCTTTAGTTTTTTGATGCCAGGGTTTTTGAGTGATATAAAGTTTTTTAGAGACTACTATCAACTGCCCATAGAAAAAGGACATAACCAAAAGAGACAAATGCTTCTCAATAAAAGAGTCAAACCATTTATGATAAGACGCACCAAAGAGTTAGTAGCTCATGAACTACCAGCTAAATCAGAAATTGTCAAATATACACAATTTGGCAATAATCAATCACGACTCTATGAGTCTATCCGTGTTATGATGGAAGAGAGAGTAAAAGAGGCGGTCTCTCATAAAGGCATAGGCTCATCACATATTACTATTTTAGATGCTCTACTCAAACTTCGTCAAGTCTGTTGTGACCCAAGCTTACTCAAAATATCTGAAGCCAAAAAGGTTAAAGAGTCAGCCAAACTAGAGCTACTTTTAAACCTAATAGATGAGCTACTCTTAGAGGGTCGCAAAATATTAGTATTTTCTCAATTTACCTCTATGCTCACCATTATAGAAGAGAGTATAAAAAAGAGAAAAATAAACTATAGTAAACTAACAGGTGCAACAAGAAAAAGAGAAGAGGCGATAGAGAAGTTTACTAAAGGAGACGCAGATATATTTTTGATTTCACTCAAATCTGGTGGTATAGGGCTAAATCTAGTAGAAGCAGATACGGTCATACATTATGACCCTTGGTGGAATCCAGCTGTAGAGAATCAAGCTACTGATAGAGCCTATCGTATTGGTCAAGATAAAGCTGTATTTGTCTATAAACTGATTGTAGAAAATAGTATAGAGGAGAAGATACTACAACTCCAAAAAAAGAAAAAATCAATACAAGATGGTATCTATGACAAAGATGGACAAAGAGATGATGTGAAGTTTGATGGTAGTGAACTATTAGAGCTTCTCTCTTAATAAAAAGAGGTAAAAATGAACGACAACAACAACACACTTAGAGATATAAAACCCCTACTTGAGATTCCTGATAATAGTTTCTATATCTATTGGGGATTGATAGGGTTTGGGGTACTTTTGGGCTTGGCTGTACTCTTTTTTGTACTTAAAAGAGTCTGGCAGATGCGTAAAGATAACTTAGCCAAAGGCTATCTTGCTTCACTCAAAGCCATAGATTGGAAAGATGCCAAAGAGTCTGCGTACAAAGCTACACACTATGCGAGACTCTTAGCTACAGATGAACGCAGAGAGAAACTCTTTGAACAGCTTGTGCCTCTGCTTGACCAATATAAGTATAAAAAAGAGGTAGATGCAGTAGATGAAGAGACACTTAAATATTATAACCTTTTTGTGCAGGTAGCCGATGAATCAGTTTAGTTTTCAGTACCCTTGGGTCTTTGTGCTTATTATTGTATTTCTCTTATGTGCTAAATACTGCAAAGAGAAAAGCCGTGCTATCTATTTTCCTCATATAGAGGCACTCCTACTCAAAGAGAGAGGTCTAAGTAGCTCTTTGCTTGTGTGGCTCAAATGGATAGGTATAGTCTCAGCCATCACTGCCCTAGCCTCCCCTATACTCACCAACACCTATCAAAATAGCAAAAAAGAGGGACGAGATATAGTCCTAGTGATAGATGCTAGTGATTCGATGCGACAGAGAGGTTTTGACCCATCAGATAGAAGCAAAAATAAGATTCAGGTGGTCAAAGAGGTAATGCATGACTTTATAGAAAAACGAGTGAGTGACCGTATAGGGGTAGTAACCTTTGCTGATGTGGCTTTTGTGGCTTCTCCTTTGACTTTTGAGAGAGAGTTTTTGCAAGGGATTGTTGCCTATCAACAGTTAGGTATAGCAGGCAAGAGAACAGCTATCAATGATGCACTTGTACAGACTTATGGAATGCTCTCTAAAAGCAAAGCCAAGAGCAAGATAGCGATACTCCTCACCGATGGAAAGGATAATATGAGTAAAATATCTGCGGAGGCAATCGTCTCTGTTATAGAAAAAAGTGATATAAAACTCTATGCCATAGGAGTAGGAGACCAAAGAGACTATGATGGGCGTTACCTACAACTCCTTGCCAATGCAGGAAAAGGGAAAGCCTATGGTGCATACAACAGCCAAGCCCTTAATAAAATATATGATGAGATAGACAAACTAGAAGCCACAAAGATAGATGACAAAAAGGTAGTACAGCTTACTTATCTCTATCTCTATCCACTCTTTATAGCTATTTTGGCTCTACTTCTTTTTATCTATCTTCGTAACTCCAAAGGAGCTTTGTCATGACATTTGTATATCCACAACTATTTTGGGGGATGGTGATTCCTCTGGCTATTTTTGCCTTACTACTTTCTACGAATAAAGATTCTCTCTCTCGTATATTTAATGACAAAGTTCTCCAAAGACTAAGTGCTGGAGATAATAGTGTGCCAAAGCTTCTGCGAAATATACTCTTCTTTAGTGCTATAGCCTTGATGATAGTAGCGATGGCAAGACCTGTAGTTGAAAAGGGTGATACAACGGTAGAGGTCAAAGGGATAAGTCTCCTTACAGCCCTAGATATATCAGGTTCGATGCGAAGTAGAGACCTCTATCCTAACCGTTTGGAGTTTGCCAAGAAGAAGCTTATAGCTCTCTTTGGGGCTTTGCCTAGTGATGAGGTCTCTGTAGTGGCATTTGCCCACTCTTCGTTTGTACTTGCTCCCTTTAGCTCCGATAAAGAGACACTAACGCATATAGTCAAAGGGGTAGATGACAAAAGAATCAACTTTGGCTCTACAGACTTTGATGCTCTTGCAGGTCTTGCTACAAAAGTATTGGAGGAGAAAAAACCTAAGATTATGGTGGTAGTGAGTGATGGTGGAGACAAAAAAGCTCTAAAGGATTTTGCTGAGACACTTAAGAGTTCAGGGATAGTACTCTATGTGATACTCGTAGGTACTAAGGAGGGTGCACCAGTGCTAGATGCCAATGGTAAACCCATAGAGTCCAAAGATGGCACAATAGCTATATCCCAGATGAATAGAGACCTAGGAGAGATAGCCCTCACTACAGGCGGTGCATTTGTAGAAGCAAGTAACGGCAAAGAAGATATCACCCAACTAGCCTCCATCATCCATAACAACCACAAAAGCTCCCAACAAGGTGAGGTCAATATAAAAGATAGAGTAGAGTACTTCTATTACCCACTCGCCCTAGCACTCTTTTTGTTACTCTTGGCTTTGAGTTCATTGCCTCAAAGGAGAGGATACAATTAATCCTTTAACTCTATTGCAACTTATCTTGTTTTAGTATAAATAGTTTGCTATCTCTCTCACATATAAATGTATGTGCTAGAGTTTCATTTGTAATATAAAAAACTTGACTTGCTCCATAATGTCTAATGGTATTATGAGTAGAGTCTTTCTTTACAACAACTCCTTCTCCAACAATATACAAATTGTCTCTACTCATATCTATTACATCACTTTTAGAATAAGAGATACTCTCTAAATCTTTTGACATATCTTTTTTCTCATCTTCTGAGAATTTATCAAAGAAGGTAGATTTTTTTAATATTTGTAGAGATAAACTATTATTTTCTTCAATAACTTTGGGCATAAATATTTCTCTTTGTGGTGTTGCTAAAGTTATATTTGCTATCTCTAAATGTCTCCAAATTCTTCTCCAAGTCTTTTCCTTTAAGATAGCTTTTTTGGAGTAATCATTAATAAAGAAGACTGTTTCATAAATTTGAGAAGAATCACCTTGCCCATGAAAGAGTACAGCTGGTTGTGGCTCTTGAAGAATACCTTCTGTTGAATATATTGCATCTAAAATAACTTTTTCTACATCTTCAAATCTATAATCTGCAATAGTTTCTAGCCGTATCATAAGTCTAAATATACCTGTAGGTCTAGTGAAATTTTCTATTGTTGAGCTTGATACTGTTGTATTTGGAATATTAATAATAGAAAAACTAACAGTTTTTATTTTGGTAGCTTTTGTTGTCATCTCAACAACCTCACCCTCTACATCACCAATTTTAACCCAATCTCCAATAATAAATATTTTAGAAAAGCTTATTCCTAATCCAGCAATAATATTAGATAAATCTATTTTACTAGCTACACCCAACATAATTGCAATAAAACCTGAAGTTGCGGCTAGACTAGTAGTGGTTAATTCAAAAACAAAAGCCATTATTCCACTTAAGGTCAAAAGATAAACGCCAGTAGTTACAAATATTATGAGGACATTTGGTACTGGTGCACCTGTTTTGATTCTCATAGGTTCCCATAGAAATTGTTCAAAAGCTGATGTAATATAATATGCAGGTAGTAACCACCATAATATAGCAATACTATAAGTAAAAAATAACATTAAATTACTCATAGTATCTTGATGACTTTGACCCCAATCTGAATATTTTATATTATATAAAGCCTGACTAATTGAAAATTCTATAAATAAAAGGATAAAGAATATAATAATTAATTGCAGTAACCACCAATATGTAGAGACTGATCTATTTAAATTTTCTCTCTTAGCATATATTGATATTATCAAAATTATAAAAGCTATAGAAATAGACATTATCATCGCAGAAATTTTAATCTCATTATCATTCCCTGGTAAAAGAGTATTAATCCAAGCCTGTATACCTCTTACACTTAAAAAAACATGTTGAATATGATATCTCGTTGTAAATTTCCCAAATTGATTAGATTGTGCTATCTCTTCAGGATTACCAAACTCACTCTTATATGAATACTCAAAATAGGCATAATAGTAATTTAACTCTAGTGAAGGATCATCTATAACATCAAACTTTAATCCATCTATTAAATGTTTATATTTTGTATTTGTAGTATCTTCAAGTGAAAAGAGTCCATTGTTGGTATTAAGAAAATCATAGGCATAAGATAATTCATATAAATTCTTTTTATGATTTCTAAAGCTAATTTCTAGGTTTTGCTTACCTAAAGCGTAATTAGAGATACCCTTTGTAAAAAAATCTCCTTTAACATGGTAGAGGCTATATCTTTTTTTGGCATAAAGCACAGTTTTTATAAGCTCTGCACTCATACTTTTATTTTTATCTTTAGTAGCTACTAGATTTAATAGAGTAGGAGAAGCTTTTGTATTTAGAAACTCAATATTCTCTGCATCTTTGACACCATCTTGATAAACAAACCATAAGAAAAAATCCATAGTATAAGTCATTTTATCCATATTAATATTTGAAATTTTTTTAATGCTAATTCCTGTATGTACAATATCTGTAGGATAGACTTTATTTACTTTATTAATCGTCATAATATTTTTTCTATCTTCTTTGGATATAGAACTTTCAATAACTAAAATAGGGTCTATAGGCATTGTTAATATATGTTGTTTTTCATATTTTACCATCTTAAGAATACCCATAATAGCTTGTTGATTTTTATCAAAAAATAGATCATTATGCAAATTTACTAATATATCTTCTCTTAATTGTTCAATATTTATGATATCTTTTGGCAAGGAGTAGTCAATAATATAAGAGAGAGAATATATAAGATTCATTAAAGGATAAGAGATTTCTGTATCAACCTTATCACTATATTCTTTGACAATTACTGCTTTATTTTTATTCATATAATCCAAGGATATTATTGCTGGAGAAATTATATTTTCTGTAAAATATCCTTTATGATTTTTTTCTTCTTTATAACTATTAAATTTATTACCTATATCTGCTTTATTTAGAAGAATAGGTATTGATATATTCGCTCTTTTTAATGCTACAATTAATGGTACTATATCTTTATTATCACCATCCATTACTATTATACTATTCGTTAAATTTTCATCAACTTTAAATGTATTAACAATTTCCTCTATATTATTATCTATAACTATATTATTTGCAATATTATTATCTAACTTATTAAAAACTTTAATAAATGAAGAGACTAAATTCTCATTATATGACTCTGAATGAATAATATGCACAGATTTTTTATTTAAAATATAATTACTATAAAATGCCATATATTTACCATAATTTCTTGTAGATGGAAGCATTTGAAATAAAGCACTATTATTAATATCTTTATTTATATTTGTCATAATAATAGGTATTTTTTTCTCTTCATATATCTTTAATGAACTCTCATCTATATCTTGTTTAATATCTAAAAAAACTGTTGCAAAATCGTACTCATTAATAATTTGACTTAATAATTTTTTTCCATCATTCTGATTTCCATTATAAAAATAACTTTTAAACTCTAACTCTTTATCTGATAATCCTGTTTTATTATTAATAATCTCTTCATAGATATGCAATAACTCTAATTTATCACTATTTGTTGTTTGATTCCCATCAAACACACATGCTATATAGACTTTATCTCCTTTAGAGATTAGTGATACATACGAAAAAAGAGCTATTACTAGCAAAGTAAACTGTAATAACATTACCCATTTATGTGTAGCAAAATATAATTTTAAATTCATTTAAATACCTTATAAGAAGTTACCCATTATACATTAACTATAATTATAATTAAGGGGCTTTATGCTAATTTTTAGTAAAATATTAATTATATATTAATATAAAGGTTATTTATGAAAGAAAATTTATTAACTTCACTATTACTAGCAGTAATTATGGGAACTTCAGTACAAGCTGAAGAAGCAACAAATGATACTATTACAAGACTATATAGTGCAACATTTGATAGAGCTCCTGATATTGATGGTATTAACTATTGGATACAAACAAACATGCCTTTAGAAGATATTGCAACAAGTTTCTTTGACCAAAATGAAACACAAGCTCTCTATCAAAATTCTGAAAATGATACTACTGAATTTATTGAATCAATTTATACAAACTTATTTAATCACTCACCCGATGATGCAGGTATGGATTACTGGAAAGAAGAATTAGAGAGCAGTACAATATCTAACTCAAAGTTTATTTTAGCAGTTGTCAATGGGGCAAAAGATGACGACAAAACTATTATGGATAATAAAACATATATTGGTCGTATTTTTGTACAAACAGGTGAAAACAATATTACAAAAGCTAAAGATGTTATGCAAGAGATTACAAAAGATAGAGCAAGTGTGCAAGAGGCTTGGGAAAAAATTGATTATATCCCATCATCAGATGATTTAGACTATGTTACAGGTATAAAAGAATTTGAACTAGATAATAATATGAGTTTAGATATTGAATATATTAATGTTGGAAGTTCAGGACGAGCATAGATATAACAGATACTCTTGGCTTTGAGTTGATAGATTTTTGATATAATGATTTTAAAGGGGAAACTATTATGCTTGTTCAATTAAATATAGAAGATAAAGTTTTGTCAGAAAAAATATCTGATTATGTAGAAAGTAAGCATAAAGAGATAAATGAATTAGTAATTGAAGCTTTGGAAAGTTTTCTATCTAAAAATATGACAAAGTTAGATTATCAGATTGAAGATATAGAAAAAAATTCGTCTATTATTGATTTTGGTTTAGATGATAATACCATTGAAGATATTAAATTATTTGAAGAGATTGAAGATATTGAAAAATATTCAAAAGAGTTGAGAGATAATGCTTGGAAATAAAAAAGTATTTGTTGATACTTGTATAGTAATAGAGTATTTAAAAGGTAATATTACACTAAACCTAGGTACCGTGTATTTAATTTCCACTTTTGTAACTTTCTAAAACAATTTTAGAAATAGCAGAATTACTTAGATTTTTCATATCTATAACCATACTATGTTTTAATAGGATTTTGTTCAATATATCTATAGTTATCCATCAAGCAGTAATCATGGATATTGACTTTATATATTTTACATGCATTACACACTATCTCTAAAAACTTATTTTTATCTTCATCTGATTTATAGACATTTCTTCTTTCTATTCCTCTATTAACAACATGATGAAATCCTGCCAAGCCTATTCGTGGTCTTCTTCCCATTTTTTATCCTAGATTATCTTTGGAGCATTGTATCGTAAAAGTAGAAATTCAATACACGGTACTTAAGTTTGTGCCATTGGCAATTGCCTCATCCCATTCTTTTCTACCTGCACTTGCGTCAACCATAGGTATAATAATATTTAATGCTTGACCTTTTGCATCTATAGAACTTAATGTTAGATACCCTTGATTTACAATTATATTATTACCATTAGCAAATAATTCTGCTGATAAACCTTGAAAGTATGAAATAGCATCAGAAGTAGGCTTTATATACCACTCTACTGTACCTTGTGTTAAATTATTATCTTCCATTATTAATATCCTCTTTAATACTATAATTTTTTAAATTTTTTAATTCTCTTTTTGAATATACAGATCCCACTATAGAATTACCCTTAATATTGATAATGATAAAATTATGTGTAATCTCCGTTAAATTATTTTTATTTATTATTTTTAAATAAATAAAATATATCAAATAATCTTAACGGTATTGTTATCCATCCTGCTAGACCATAAATTAGTATATATATATATAATTTATTTTTTATAAGTGGACAACAACCAATTTTTATTTTAAGTATATCATTATCTTTAATAACTAATTTATGATAAATAATTTTATCTTTATAGAAATAAATATTATTATCTTGTTTCTTTAATTTATAAATAGCCCTTATCGTTAAAATAGGAGCAATAATAAATAAGATAATTAGAATCACTATAAATCGAATAGAACTTAATTCATCAATAACTAAACTATATTGACTTTTATCCATATTTATATCCAAATTAGAAAAAACTAACCAAATAATATAAAAAAATAATATAAAAAAGATATACCAAAATAACTTTTCAAATATAAGTTTATCTGTATTATCAATTTTAAATAAATAAACCTCTTTTTTTATTTTTTTTTCCATTTTTCATAACTCCTAATATATTTCTAATTTTTTATTCTCAAAAGAGTAAAATCCAAGCCTCACTCTAAACTAAATTTCACCAACTAATAAAATATCTATAACCCAATTCTTAAATTATACAACCATCATCTAAAAATCAAACCAACCTAAGTACCGTGTATTGAATTTACACTTTTGTAACTTTCTAAAACAATTTTAGAGATAGCAGAATTACTTAGTTTTAAATATTTTGCTATTTCAGTCTGCGTATAAGCATCTTCAACGGCATTGATTATGGCATCATTGCGTTGTTGTTTGGTTTTAGATTTATCAAAATGCTCTTCTAAAGTCTTAGCTTTTTCATATCTATAACCATACTCTGTTTTAATTGGTTTTTTATTTTGTCTTACTTCTAATTCTTTGAGTTCTTTTTTACTTAATCTCATCTCCAAATGCTCTTGTATCCCCTCATACTCTATTTCATTTTTTAATTTTGAATGTTTAGCACATTCTATTATTTCTTGATTGGCACTAAGTATGGTTGCTAATAATGTAAATGGATACTCTCCAATTCTTTTACTCATTTTTGCTTTTATGGGATTTTGTTCAATATATCTAAAGAGGTCATAAAGGTATTCTTCATCACTAATATACCAAGAACTATATCTTCCTTGCCATAAATAGCCAGAGCGTTTATATTTTTTATTGTAATATTTAGCATAATTACTATTGATTTGTCTCATAAATAGTGAAAGGTTTTCACTGGTTGTTTCAATTAATAAATGATAATGGTTATCCATCAAGCAGTAATCATGGATATTGACTTTATATATTTTACATGCCTTACACACTATCTCTAAAAACTTATTTTTATCTTCATCTGATTTATAGACATTACT
>Ga0193954_1001427_pt1 | contig 12144 bp, 6 predicted proteins | sample BB_5_MG_FD_140340 | JGI IMG/M metagenome (GOLD analysis project Ga0193954, IMG submission 140340) | Microbial mat bacterial communities from the Broadkill River, Lewes, Delaware, United States - BB_5_MG | ecosystem: Environmental > Aquatic > Freshwater > River > Microbial mats | place: USA...
CTCCAAACAACGACAAGCCGATTGTCCACCAATCAGTTTTTGATTGATACTTATCATCTAAGTACACACCCAACCACGAAAAAAAACCAATAATTACACCCATTTGAATTCCCAATGCGGAAAAACGTGCGTATTTTGAAAACCCGTTGGGCTTCTTCTTTGTCTTCATTAGTAAACTAAATCCTCTTGAGGTTCAGTTGATTTAATGTTAGAACCTCCAGAAAAGTTGTTCATTCTACAATTCCCTGAAAACTGGGCACCTTCGATCACTTCAAATTTTGAAGTTGTTATTTCACCATCAACGACAGCCTTGGCTCTCAAAGTTAAAAGACCATCAATTTTAAGGATCCCATTAACACGTCCTTCAATATCTGCATCAGAACAGATTAGATTACCTGTGATACTTCCATTTTCACCAACTACCACTTTTGAAGCAGAAGTCACGTTCCCTAGAACCTCTCCATCGATACGAAGATTCGATTCAGTAATCATATCTCCAACCACCTTTGATCCATCAACAATAACATTTAATCGATCTGGACTTTCAAATGATGTGTTTCCTTTCTTCTTCATAGCCTAGTAATATTCTTCGTAAAAGGTCTCGTATTCGGGTAGGTTTTGTTTTTCAAACAACACCTTTAAATTATCTGAAGTTATCATGAGAATTTTTGCGTTTTGCAAATCTAGCAGATACTTTCTTGTTCTTTTATAAACTCGGATATACTCTATTCCATCGGCCTCAGTTTCAAACCCACTCACCAAAATAATGCTTTGTGACGGGCTGTAAATTTTAGAGCTAACTTTCAATTTATCTCGACTAAAAAACTCCCTTTGAAAATCTACTATTTTTGACTTTGCCAAATTCGAATTCTCATCAGGTTCTAAAAAGATGATTACCATTTGCGGTTCACTATCATCATATTTAAAGGGCGACTTACTTCCAAAATCCACCAATTCATTTTTAGAGTACCCATTTTTAATGATATCAATCATTTCTCGTGCTTTATCCGCCTCTAAAGTTTCAGGATACTCGTCTATTACGGCATTCAACGTTGGCAACAAATCATTTTTATTTTCATTGATCTGCCCCATTGATAATGCTTTTAACAACATGTACTTCGATCTGAAAACATTATCTTTTTCATCAGCAATCACTATGTCAGCCTTAGAAATTACCGGATAATACAAACCACGATTATAACGCTCCAACACTTTGACGTACTCTTGTTCCGCTAAGGCATCTCGCTCTTTCTTTTTTATGAAATAATTCGGATCTCTAAGGTAATTAGCATAATCACTATTCGGATAATTATTTAAGATATATGATTTGTGTTCAGAAGCTTTTGTTGGGTCAGTTTCTTCACGCAATTTATACAATTGAAAGGCCGACATTAAATTATGTTTGTTTTCAACATTTTTATTCAATACAGCTTCGAATTCATTGATGGCCAACACATCTTCGTTCAATTGTTCTTTATAAATTATACCAGCATCATATCGCGACTTCAATAACCTACGATTTGATCTTGCCAATAACGAATCATTCATAGGAAGTTTTGAAGTCAAGTACTCAACGGTTAAAGTATCATCGGGAATAACTAATGAATCCGTATCAAAATCTTCTACTTCAATTTCTGTGAAATCCCCAATGACAATTTTCTCGGAACGACGCCAATCGTCTTCGTTTTCACGCGTACCCCAAAGACGTTTAAAATCATCTAAACCTTCCGCTCTTGTTTTTGCGTTATTCCAATACCATTTTGCGCCACCCCCATTTTGAACAAATAGGTTCTCGTTAGCTTGCAACTCTCTCATTCTTGCAGCCTCTTTCTCTTTTCTTCTAGCGTCTTCTTCCTTAATTTGTTTAATCAAACTCTTCAAGAATTCTTCTCGATCACTATCATTTAAGGAAGCTATCCTCTGAACACTATCCTCATATTGCGACGTTTCAACCGCCACTACTAAATCAGCGAGGTTTGTTGCTTTATTTTTAATACCTTCAGCATTTGGATAATCATCTTTTATCACCGTTGCACAAGAATCATAATACTTTTGAGCGCTCACATAGTTTCGTTTAGCAAAACTCATGTCCGCTAATTTTTCATATGCCATCCCTTTTTGACGCGTGTTCTTTGTTGAATAAAAAGCCGATTGATGCAAATATTCGATTCCTTTTGGTTCATTCCCTTCTTTGAATTCAATTCCGGCCAAAGCATAATAAATCTGATCTTTGAATTCTGCATTCTTTGCATCCTTCAACATTTTGTCTAGATCCTTTCTTTTCTTTTCACTGTTCCCAAGGAATGCTTTTTTCAGTCGAGCATTAAAACTCATCTGATAAGGTGCATCTCCCTTTAACACTTTACCGTAATGTTCACTAGCAACTTGGTCATCACCAGCTTCCTCATAAAGTTGTCCTAAAATAAAATGAACACGAGTTTTATCCTTAGATTTTTTCGCAAATTCCAATGAAGATTCTAAGTGTTTTATCGCATCTTCTTTATTCTCTCTTTTCAAAGCTAAATCAGCCTTTGTCTTCTCTAAGTCAAATTTGATTTTCTTTGGAAACTTGGCTATTTCATCTTCTTTTTTCTTTTTCTTTTTACTTTTCTTGGACTTATCCTTCCCGCGTGCTTCTTCATCAAGAATTGCCTTATCTAATTTATCCAAATTAAACTTAGCCTCAGTATATTTCCCTTGAGCGATATTTGTTTTAGCCATCCATAGCTCACCAATATAAATCGAAGGGTCATTCTTAAAGAACTTCTTGATGAACTTAAAATTCTTCATGGCTCCTTCGTAATCTCTGCGATAATAAAAGGCCTGACCAACTGTTGTCCAGTTCTCATCTATCCACCTATTATGTTCATCCTTCTTTTTAGCGGGACGATCATTACTGGGCATACTATGATCTTGAATAACCTTGGTACATTTTGCAATGGCTGTATCAATAGCTGGATACATCCCGATGATTTCCTCTTCATTTGGAACTGCATCAATAGGAAGAATCGAGTAATAGTCTTCTTCTACAGAAGAACGGTAAGTATTAAGTGATTGAATGATTAACTCATTTGCATTATAATATCCATTATAGTGCGCATTTAAACCATGATATGATCTGCTTAACAGTGTGTTTTTCTCCGTTGAGCATGCATAAGTTATTGCAAGCAAAATCGCGGAGTAAACGACATATTTTAATCTTTTAATCATTCTAATTAGATCTATTCAATACTGTTAACAGATAGATGAACTGATTTATTTTCAGTTTATTATATGAACTTACAATAAAAATTGAAGTTAAGCCCTATTCAATATTTGTAAAAACTTGTTGGATATCATCATCATCTTCAATTTTATCCAGCATTTTTTCAATATCGACAAGTTGGTCTTCAGTAAAAGCTACAGGTGAAGTTGGTATTCTTTCAAGGCTTGACTTTGTAACATCAATATCCAATCCTTCCAAAGCAGTTGACAGATCTCCAAAAGCGGTATAGTCACCATAAACGAATACCTTGTCATCTATTTCTTCAATCTCTTCCAGTCCTGCGTCAATTAATTCAAATTCAAGTTCTTCAATATTCATTCCTTCGGTCTTATCAAATTCAAAGACTGATTTACGATTAAACATAAATTCTAAAGAACCATTTTGAACAATTGAACCTCCCGCTTTATTAAAATATGATTTTACGTTAGCAATAGTACGGGTAGGATTGTCTGTTGCACATTCTACAAAAACAAGAACACCATGTGGTCCTTTTCCTTCATAGTTCATTTCAGAAAACGTATCTGCATCTTTACCGTCGGCGCGTTTAATAGCGGCTTCGATATTATCCTTTGGCATATTTTGCCCTTTCGCATTCTTAATCGCCGTACGTAGTGCAGCATTCATATCAGGATCCGTTCCACCTTCTTTGGCTGCCATTGTTATGGCCTTTCCTAATTTTGGAAACAACTTGGACATTTTATCCCAACGTTTTTCTTTTGCGGCTCTTCGATATTCAAATGCTCTACCCATGGTTTTTCAATTAATTCAAACAAAATTAAGAATTAAAAAAGATTTTTCAAGCTCTAAACGGCTCGATATTTGACCTCAAATAATTCATATATTTGTTTTATGAGAAATCTAATAATAATTGCAGTCTTTTTTTGTTCACAAATTGCATTTTCACAACTAACTGAGGGATATATCCAATTCTCAATTGATGTTATTGCAGTTGACACAAGCTTAAAAACAAAACAATCCGCAGGGCTTTTACACGACAGTAAAATGGAGATTTACTTTGCCGATAAATTATCTCGCATTGATTATAAAATGGGGCGATTGTATAACACGGTTATGATTTTAGATGAACGTACACAAAAGGCCATCACATTGACAAACAGTTCTAAGGGGAAGTTTGCATCTATCGCAAGCACAAAAGGAATTGAGGCAACACAAATGAAGAAAGACCCAAAAGCAAAGACAGTGTATTTCAACGAGACAAAAATGATTTTGGGATACAAATGTAAAAAAGCCGAAGTGACATCAGAGGGGTTAACAACAACCTATTGGTATACGAACGATATCAACATTGATGACAAGAATAAATCTATTATCAATCCTAATGCTCCAGGATTCCCTTTAGCATTTAGTCGCGTTGAAAATGGTGTACGGATGTACTTTCAAGCATCAAACATTCAATATGAATTGGTAAATAAGGAGCAAATATTTTCAACACAAATTCCTGCTGGATATCGTGTTATGCAAAATACATTCAACTAGATTTTAGGAGCATATCTTTGGATACGTCTAAACCAGTTTCCACCTCCTCCATTCGTTTCGTACAACTGCAATTCTAGGAATACTTCATGTGATCCGTGTGAGTATTTACCGATATCAGAAATGGTATAATCATACGAGTATCCAAACTTAAACTGTCCGATTTGCGTTCCAGCAAGTAAGGCTACGGCATCCAAGTTTCTGTACGCTAATCCTACCCAGAATAGATTCTTATACGCCACAATTGCATTCACGTCAAACTGAACAGTACCCGTTTCTATTGCTTGAACTAACAACGAAGTCTTTAACATTGTTTTATCCGACGTTTCAAAATCATATCCTCCAAACAGATAGTACGTTCTTGCAAGTGGGTTATATAATGTATTTTCAAAATCGAACAAATCACGGTTTGATTGCACAAGATTATACGCAGATAACCCAATAAAGGACCTTTCGTTATGTCGATAAAACACTCCAACGTTAGCATCTGGAACAAACTTGTTATTATAACCTCGAATCACTGCTGGATCATCAGGTAAATAAGTTGTTAATTGATTTACATCAATGGCATGTTGAGAAAGCGAAACACCCAATCCAAAACCAATATATCTTTTCTTATCTCTCTGGAAGTTAATATGGTAAGCTCCATTAACGTTCATTCCTGTCCTTCTACTAGGTCCAGATGCATCATTAAACAAGTTTCCACCAAATCCAAAACTATTATTAATACTTCCGTGACAAGATGCATTTTGAGTTGTTGGTGACCCTGGAAATGCTGCCCATTGTTTTCTAAAATTTACTTGAACAGGAATAAAATCCTTTCCACCTGTTGCACCAGGATTAACAAGAATTTCGTTAAACAAGTATTGCGAACTCAAAGCCAATTGCTGTGCACTTACCGTACCTGCGAATAAAACTATAGCTATTGTAATTATACCTCTCATCGATTATCTTATTATAGTGATGTTACCTCTAACGCTTTCTCTGTCTTCGTAATTCAAATGAATTATATAGTAATATGTTTCTGAAGGAGCTTGTACACCATTAATTGACCCATCCCAAGGCTCATATTCACCAGACTGTTTATGCACAACATTCCCCCACTTATTAAAAACTTTCATTTCCAACTGTGGATACAAATACATATTATCTATGACCCAAGTATCATTATAATTATCCATATTAGGAGAAAAAGCCGAAACTGGAGTTAAACAGGGCCCATCATTTGAAGTAACAAAAACAGAATCATACACTGTACAACCCAACAAGTCTGTTACTGTCAAGGTATACGAATCACTAATTAAACCCGTATTCACAGATGTTGTGGCACCATTCGACCAGTCGTACATATACCCTCCATTTCCTCCTTCAGGATGTGCGTATGCAACACCATCAAACTGGTCAATACAAGACACAGGATCATGATCAAAGTTCACAACCAAGCTATCTGGTTGAGTAACCTCGATAGATGCGGAATCCAAACAACCTTTTGTATCCGTCACATACACAGTATAAATATCGGCCATTACATCCACAATATCCTCGGTTAACTCACCACTAGACCAAACTGAAAAATAACCAGGGTTACCACCAGTCAAATGACAATCAATCGCTCCGTCAGATCCGCCATAACAAGAAACTGGCTTCACAGTGTAATCTATTCTCAAGCTATCAGGCTCAGCAATTTCCATAAAAACTTCATAAAAGCAACCGTTTGAATCCACCACTTCCAATTGATAGATATCTGCAATAAACCCGATTAAATCTTCGTCTTGTGCTGATAATGTGAATTCAGAATTTAACCATGTATATGAATAAGGAGCCGTTCCTCCCTGGGGAGTAATATTAATTTCGCCATCATCTCCACCTTTACATGAGACCGGAGTAATAACTTCATTTAATGTAAGCGGATTTGGTTCGGGCATATAGATAGAATCAGTAAACAAACATCCGTTGCCATCAAGAACATCAAAGGTATAATAACTGGAAGTCAAATTTACAATTGTAGTACTGTCATCTCCATTTGACCAACTATATGAATAAGGTAAGGTACCACCTGCAACAAATAGATCAATTGCACCATTCGACCCACCATTGCAACTTACAGGATTGACATGTGCCGTAAATGAAATGGTATCATTAGGTTGTGAAATAAAAATACTGTCTTCAACTAAGCAGTTATGATCATCTAAAACAGCAACTAAATAGGACCCAGAAACTAAGCCAGTTAAATCTTGTGTAGTTGCTGCATTACTCCAGTTATAGACATATGGACTAACACCTCCAACTACTTCGAGGTCAATCTCACCTGTATTCTCGCCATAACACAATACATCGATTTTGGTATAACTTGTTTGAAGCTCTAAAGGCTCTGCAATTTCGACTGAATCAATGTAAATACAACCATGATCATCCGTAATTTCAAAATGATATAAATCAGCCACAAAGTCAAGTAAATCTTCCGCAGTATAGCTCAAACTATATGTGCTATTTGTCCAGGCATAAGCATAAGGAAGTGTTCCACCTGTAACTGTCAAATCGACATCACCATTTGATTCTCCAAAACAATTTACATCAGTCACAACCGTTGTTACTTGAATTGGTGCCAACGGTTCATTTACGACAACAGAATTTGTGAACTGACACCCATTTGCGTCTGTCACTGTATATCCATATGTGCTGGCTAATAAGTTAGAAATATCTTCAGTTATCTGACTGGTTGTCCATGAGTATGTATAAGGAATTGTTCCACCTAATACGGATAGATCGATCTCGCCTGTATTATCTCCAAAACATAATACATGAGTTACTTCTTCTGTTACTGAAATCGGTAAATTCGGTTGATAAACTTCTCTCTCATGAATACTTGTACAGCCGTTATCATCTGTAACAACAACAGTATATATTTCTGCAACAAGATTCGTTGGATCTTGATTTGTACTCACTGCTGCCCCTGTGGAATTGGTCCAATTATAAGTATAAGGCAATACGCCCCCAACAGGTGAAATATCAATACTTCCATCAGCTCCACCATAACAACTAACGTTAATATGAGAATCCGTAATCACTAATTCAGCCGGAGACAGAACATCAACATTATCTACATAAACGCACCCTCGATCATCTGTAACTGTTACCTGATAAGTATCTGCAGGTATACCAGTGATCGTAGCATTCGTAGTTGAGTAAAGCGTGGTTGAATTTTGCCAAGAATAGCTATACGGAGAAACACCTCCCGTTGGACTGAAAAAAGCTGTTCCCGTGTCATCTCCGTAACACAAAACATCGGTACTACTTACAGACCCTCCCAACGCATTTGGTTGATTAATAATAAACGGAAAAACAGTGGAGCATCCATTCGCATCAGAAACAGTTACTGTGTAATTTCCTGAAGGAACATTAGTAATGTCTTGTGTACTTTGTCCTGAGCTCCATAAATAAGAATATACAGGAGTTCCTCCCCAAACTTCCAAATTAATATCCCCAGTGGATGTCGCGAAACAATCTGCGTCGGACACAACAGCCGAAGAAGAAATCGGTTCTAAGGGTTCTTGAATAGTATAAATTTGAGAGAAAGTACAACCATTCCCATCAACGACACTTAATGTATAATCATCTGCGGTAACATTTGTTAAATCTTCATTAGTTGTTCCGTTTGTCCAACTATAAGAATATGGTAAAGTACCTCCATACGTAGTTATCGCAATTGATCCTGAGTTATTTCCAAAACAATCAACATCTGTTATATTATCTGAAAACGAAATAGGATCTGGTGAACCAACAACAAAAGCACCAACAACGGTACAACCTGAAACATTATCTTTCACATTAACTGTATATGTTCCCACCGATAAACCAGAAATAGAATTTCCGTTTGCGGTATTTGACCATGTGATAGTGTAATTTCCACTCCCATTAGTAATGGCCACTTGAGCAGTTCCATTTGATTGACCATAACAATCGACATCAGAACCCGTCATTGCGATGGTCGGGCAAGCAGCCTGTCCTTCTTCAACCTCTGCATGTACTTCGATTGAACCAGCCAAAAGTGCAAAAATAAATACTAATTTGTTCAACATCATTTACCTTATGATCGTTATCACTCCTGTGTATTTTTCAGAAGATTCGTTATTTAAAAGAATAATGAAATAGTAAACTTCAGATGGTAAATCAACACCATTCACTTTACCATCCCATGGAATATATTCGCCTATTGTAGTATAAAGCTCATTTCCCCATTTATTAAATATTCTCACCTCAGCATTAGGATATAAATGCATGTTATCGATGATCCAAGTGTCGTTGTAATTATCTCCATTTGGCGTAAATGTATTCGGAATATTCAAACAAAGATCTTCACTAGAAAGAACTTCCAATGCTACAGTATCATCACAACCATAATTATCAATCACAATTAGTTGATACCAACCTGCATCAAGATTTGTGATTTGATCACTATCTTCTCCATTGCTCCACACGTACGTGTATGGTTCAGTTCCACCTGCAACACTTACCTCTAACATACCATCAGACTGATCTGAACAAGTTATTGGTGTTGAATAATGAGAAATATGAATATCATTTGGTTGAGAAATGATCAATGAATCCTCTAGATAGCAACCATGATCATCTGTAACCGAATAGCTATATTGACCCGCTGGAAGTCCTGAAATATCCTCTGTTGTTTCATTGGTACTCCATAATATATCATAAGGTGTCGTTCCTCCGGATACCGTCAGGTCAATACTTCCTGTACTCTCTCCAAAACACAGTACATCTTCAAACGTGAATGAAGACTCCAACAGTGTTGGCTCCGTAATTGTGATTACTTCTTCATAAACACAACCGTTATCATCGATTATGCGTATAAAATAATCACCAACCGTCAGTCCTGTAACCGCTTCACCTTCGGCAGCCATTAATAACTGACCTTGGTTTCCCCAATCGTAATGATAAGGTGGAGTACCTCCAGATGGAACAATCTCAGCTTCACCATCTGCAAAACCAAAACAAGAAACATTGACTACAGAATAAGTCATAGAAATTGCAGTAACTGGTTCTTTAACAACACCACCAGTAATTGCCGTACAACCGTTTGCATCAGTTACGGTTAATGAATATGCACCTGCTACCAAGTTGTATATATTTGCCGTAGTTGCGCCATTAGACCACAAGTATGTATAAGGTGCCGTCCCGCCTGTAACAAACGAAGTCATATAGCCATCGTTCCCGCCTAAACAAGAAACATCAGAAACGTTCGAAGTCGCTACCAATGCCGCACTTGGCTCTTCAATTACAAAACTTTCATTTGCTGTACATCCATTATTGTCTGTAACTTCAATTGAATAAGAACCAATAAATAACGTATTTATATCTTCAGTTGTAGCTCCATTCGTCCAATTAAAAATATAACCTGGTGTGCCACCCGTTGCAGTAATATTTATAGCACCATCATTTCCATCTTTACATGAAACATCATTGGTTACCCCAGACACAACTAAATGATTCAATGGTTCTGTCACCGTTTCAGACGAGCTGAATTGACATCCATGATTATCTGTAATTGTATATAAATATGTTCCAGCAATAACACCTGTTAGTGATTGCGCTGTGTCTACTAAAATTACGGATCCACTTGTTGACCACAAGTAAGTGTAAGGAGATGTCCCCCCTGATGGCGTTAAATCAATTGCCCCAGTTGAATTACCCTTACAATCAACGGCCGTTTCAACTGTAGTTCCATTTAGTGGTTGCAAAGGCTGATCAACAACAATAGCGTCATTTATGACACATCCATTTAAATCAGTTACAACAACATTGTAATTTCCAGCGATTAAGTTCGAAATAGTACTACTTACACCACCATTACTCCATAAATAAGAATATCCAGAAACCCCTCCACTAACTGAAGTTGATGCTTCACCTGTTGCTTCACCAAAACAAAGTACATCAACCTTATCCGAATTAATTAACAACGCTTCAGGTTCGGTTAATTCATAAGTAAACGAAGTGATACAACCGTTACCGTCTGTTACCGTTAAGGTATAAACACCTGCCGAAATCGCATTCAACGCAGTAGTCGTTGAACCATTTGACCAAACATAAGTGTAAGGCAATGTTCCGCCTGAAAGATTAGGATCTATTGCACCAGTTGCGTCACCATTACAATTAATATGTATCAAAGAAGGCGAACTTGTCACATTTGTCAACGGCTCATTAATCAAAATGGAAATCTCTTCTACACACCCGTTCGCATCCGTTACACTAACTGTATAATCGCTCGCTGGGATATTCGTTAGGTCTTCAGTAGTATATGGCAATACAATCCCTAATCCATTTGACCACTGATAAGTATATCCAGGTGTACCACCATTGGTAGTAAGATCAATAGAACCAGTTGAATCACCTTTACAGTTTACATCAATACCTGTGATACTTAACGAAACCGGTGTTGCAGGTTCCTGAACTTCATACACTTCTACACTTTGGCAGTTGTTCCCATCAGAAACGGTAAGCTCATAGAAGCCCGCTGTCAAATCTGTAATATCTTCTACCGTATGGCCTGAATCCCAGGCATAAGAATAAGGCAATGTTCCACCATATACATCTATAGCAATTTGACCATTCGCAGCACCGAAACAATCGTTATGTGTCGCCGCACCAGTTTGACCTAATATCGTTGGTTCAGTAATAGTAACCGTTGCCGTTTCCACACATGCATTAGCATCGGTTACGGTCACAGTATAAACACCTGCCGCCAGACCAGAAACATCTTCCGTTGTAGCTCCATTCGTCCATGAATACGTATACGGAGCTGTACCCCCTTGCACTAAAATATTTATACTACCATCATCTACACCTCCAAAACAACTCTTATTCGTTTTCACAAATGTTATTGTCAATGGCTGAACCGGATGACTAATCGTTGCACCAGTGAACAATTGACACCCATGATTGTCATAAACTTCAACTTCATAAGGACCAGCAGCCAAATTTGAAATGTTTTGAGTTGTTGCTCCATTCGTCCAGTTATAGGTATAAGGTAGTGCATGCGAAACTGCCGAGGTCGTTACATTAATCGACCCAGTTGCATCTCCATGACATAAAATATCTGTAAATGTATTTGAAATACCTAAAGGACTAGCAATCATGGTAAAGGCAGTAAATGTACTATCAGAGAAACCTTCTAAACTCCATGTATCATCAAACCAATCGTATTTCACATAGCCAAGCGGAAATGGTGGCGGATTCCAGAGAGGACCCACACCAAAAGTATCACCAGAATATCCAACCGCAGGAATTGTAAATGCAGGAGTACATGCCCAACCTGAACACCATCTCCATGGTTTACTCCATGTAGGACAAGGCCAAGCAATTGGAACACA
>Ga0193954_1001428_pt1 | contig 12135 bp, 9 predicted proteins | sample BB_5_MG_FD_140340 | JGI IMG/M metagenome (GOLD analysis project Ga0193954, IMG submission 140340) | Microbial mat bacterial communities from the Broadkill River, Lewes, Delaware, United States - BB_5_MG | ecosystem: Environmental > Aquatic > Freshwater > River > Microbial mats | place: USA...
AGGACTAATCTATTTGAGAACCTTATCCAAAATAACGATATGGACAAATCACAACTCCTACGACTCACCCAAAAGCTATGTGATAGGATAATCTTTATACTTTTTGGGGAGGATAGAGAGCTAAAATCTCAAATAGATAATACAGATAAAGAGATAGATAAAATGGTTTATGAACTCTATGGCTTGAGTGATGATGAGGTGGCGATAGTAGAGGGTGTTTCGTGATGATTAATTTTTATCTAATTTGATGGTTTGAGAATAGATTTATATAATAATTGGTACAATGTGTTATCAAATGGAGGTTTATAGATATGAATATGTTTAGATTATTAGTTATTTTGAGTTTTTCGTTTTTGAGTTTTTCCGTTTTGGGGTTTGCCCAAAATGTAGATAATCGTGTAGAGTTTACAGATAGTGGGGTTAGTTTAATCTCTAATAGTGCTATCTTTGATACGAGTGTAAAATATACACACAAGAAGATAATAAAGTGTAACCCAGAGATAGAGGCTACCTACAAGGTAGCAAGTTCAAAGCAGATGGAGATTATACCTCGTAAGTTTCTAAAGAGTTCTCAAAAATACTCTTGTCTATATAAAAATAGTGAGTTTCTATTTACTACTGAGGTCTTTTGGTTAAATAACTACATATATTTTGACAAAGAGAAGCTTTTGAGATTGGAGTTTAATGATGCTATAGATAAGAGTAGTATCAAAAATTCTATATCTATTTTCAAAAAAAATGGACTCTCCAAGACAGCATTGATGTATGATATAAGTAGCCAAAGTAGTAGAGTGCTACTTCTAAAAATCAAAGAGGTAATAGATGGTAATATTGAACTAGAGATTAAAGATACTCTCTCTACTATAGATAAGCAGAAGCTACCGGAGAGTATAAATATAGAGTTGGGCAGAGATGTAAAAGAGCCTGTAACTCTAAATCCCAAACTAAGTGCTATGACTTTCAAAGATTTACCACAGATGGTATCCAAAGCAGATGGTAGTTTTGCTATTAGAGTATTTTTCAATGACTCATTTTATGGTAAGCCATTTATAGATTTTATATCTGTAGATGGTGTAGATAACTTCACCATAAAGGAGGATATGTATATATCTTCTAAGATGAGAAAAGAGTATAAGATAACTGATAGTTATTACTATATGGATATTATGAGTAGTGAGTTTAAGCCAAATAGCGACTATACACTTCATCTATATAAGGGGTTAGCAACCTATCAAGAGCTAAAAGAGGATAAGGTATTTAAGCTTCATAGTGGGGATAGAAAAAAGGTTATATTCTTTAATGATAAAGAGCCATATCTATCCAATCTAGGTGAGATAGGTTTCTCTAGTATCAATACAGATAAAGCTACTATAATAATAGACAAAATAACTCCTCAAAACTATAGATACTTCATCGGCTACAGTAGTGCCAAACAAGAAGATACAGGAAAGTTTACCAAAGAGATATTTGCCAAGGATATAGTGCTTGATAATCCCAAAAATGTCGTACAAAAGCAAAAAATACTACTCAAAGATATGATGGGTGATGTCCCTTATGGTGTATATCGTATCACTATGAAGTATGAAGATAGAGATAAAAACGATAAAGTAGTAGATAAGTCAGCCTCAAAGGTGGTATTTGTAAGTGATATAGGTATCATGGCAAACCTATTTGATAATCAAGCTTTTGTATCTTTGGCAAAGCTAAGTGATACCATGCCTATAGTGGGTGCAAAAGTAGATATATACTCCAAAAACAATATACTTATAGCCTCTACTATTAGTGATGAAAATGGTATAGCGATAGTAGAAAAAGATGACCTAATAGCTTCAGAGCCAAAAGCTATCATAGTCTCTACTGATAATGACAAGAGCTTTTTGCTTTTGGATAAGTCACTAAATAACAATAGCTACGATAAGCTAAAAGCCAAAGAGGATAGATATAGTGCATTTATCTACTTCCAAAGTGATATTATAAGACCAGCAAGAGCTATAAATGCTCTAATTACGGTCAAAGATAGAGACTTCATATCAGCATCTAAACTACCTATCAAGATAACACTATCACAAGCCTATGGCAAGAAGATATTTGAGAGAGTATATAATACAGATGAGTTTGGGCTAATAGACTTCACCTATACTATGTCAAATGAGGATAAGACAGGACGATATTTGCTCCAAGCTACTCTAGGTGATAGAGTAATAGGCAAAAAGTCTATAAGCGTAGAGGCATTTATGCCACCAAAGATTGAAAACAAGATAACAACAGATAAAGAAATCTATACCAAAGATGAGTTTGTAGAGGCAAATATAAGCTCAAACTACCTATTTGGTATGCCCTCTAGCTTCTTAACTGGTAAAGTCAATTTCAGAGTAGTAGGAGTAGATTATACCAATAGTAAATATAGTGGATATAGCTTCACTAATACTCTTAATAGCAAAGAGAAGATATATACAAATAGTGAGTATGATATATCACTAGATAAAAATGGTGAGGTATCTGTGGCTCTTCCTTGTGATACCAAAGAGCAAGTTCCATCTATACTCAAAGCTACTATTGGGGCTACTATTATGGATGATACACAGCCTGTATCTACTTATAAAGATGTAACCATATACCCTTATAAAAATCTAGTAGGAGTCAAACTAGACAAGAGTAGCTTGGATGAGGGTGAGGCACTAGAGGGTAGTGTAGTTCTAATCGACCCAATTAGTGGTGAGCAGATAGATAGAGAGCTTAGTGTGGTAATCAACAAGGTAGATTGGCACTATACATATAGTGATGGTAACTACAAATGGGATAAAGAGAGCTTCCCTATAGATAGATTTACCACTCAATCCAATCAAAAGTTTAGCAGAAAACTAACCCAAAGTGGCGATTTTGAAGTGGTGGTATATGATAGATTAAATGGTCATAGTGCTAGTGCCTCTTTTGAGATTACAGGCTGGGGATATACCAATATCTCTCCAAATAAAAACCTCACAAAGATAGATATTGATTTTGAAGATAGACTCTACAAAAAGGGTGATACAATCAAGGCATCTATCAAATCACCTATAATCAAAGGTAGATTATTAGTAAGCCTAGAGGGTTCAAAAGTAGCATGGCATAGAGTGATAGATATACAAAAGGGTGTAGCACAGATAGATGTACCTATCGAGGATGAACTCAATAGAGGTGCTTATCTCCACGCAGTAGCTATTAGAGATACAGATATAGCTCCATCAATCATACCATTTAGAGTTATGGGGTATAAATTTATCAAGCCAGATAGAACAGACCATCAGATAGATATAGAGATGGATTACAACTCTACTAGCCACTCAAATAGAAGTGTGCCTCTAACTATCACGACGAGCAAAGAGACAGCTCTATTGGTATCAGTAGTTGATAGTGGAGTATTAAATATCACAGGACAAAAGCCTCCAAAGATATTTGATTTCTTTAATCCTATGATAGATAAAAAGAGTCTATATTTTGATATATATGATGAGGTGATGGCGTATATTACAGATGGTAGTATTATCTCATTTGGTGCTGGTGATGATGCACTTATGGCGGAGAGAGCCAAAAAACATCTCCCCCCTGCCAATCTCGATAGAGTCAAGCCGTTTATGTTGTGGTCAAATATTATATATACAAAAGATAAAAAAGCAACACTAGATTTAAATATACCTGAGTTTAACGGTAGAGCCACTATCGTAGTGGTAGCTATCAACTCAGACTCTATAGGTGTAAGTAGTGATGATATAGTTATCAAAGATGATATTATGATAAAGCCATCTTATCCTAGATTTATACTCAAAGGCGATAAGATAGAAGTGCCAATAAGAGTATTTAACACCACCAAAGAGAGTCAAAAAATCAAACTAGATAGTAATATATCTTATAACCTATCATGGAGTTTGGATAATCCGGAGATAGAGTTAGCACCAAATAGCTCTAAAGTGATAAAAGCACTTCTATCAGCCAAACAAGAGGGGAGTGCATCTATCATACTATCGGCTAAATTAAATGAAGAGGTGTTTAAAAATAGCGTTACCCTAGAGGTGATGAGTCCATACTCTATAGCGACAAAAGTCTATCAAGATACTACAAGCTCACCTGCTAAGATAACTATCCCTCATAAGTTTAACCATGGTAAGATGATTGTGAGTCTATCTGATAATATATTAGGTCAGCTTAGAGGTGATTTGAAGTATCTAATCTCCTATCCTCATGGATGTGCAGAGCAGACAAGTGCCAAAATATCAGCGATGTTTTATAGTAAGCCATTTATCAAAAATGACCAACTCACCAAAGATGCCGATAACTTCATAAGACAAGGTATCAAAAAACTCTCAAAGATGCAAAACTACTACGGAGAGTTCTCATACTGGAGAGAAGGAGGATATGTAAACACTTACGCCTCTATCTACGCCTCAGAGACTCTTTTGGCTCTTGATAAGGGAGGGTATCAAGTAGAAGATAGTGTCAAAAAGAAGATAATCCAAGCACTCCAAAAGATAGTAAACACAGGGAGTCTTAGTAAAAAATACTCTGATATAAGTAGAGTCTATGCAGGGTATGTGTTATCACTTTATAATGAGCTTCCACTCTCATCTGCTAATATGCTCTATGACAAAAAAGTCTATGAGAAGTACTACATCTCATGGTACTATATGAGTGCTATATTTAAATCACTCGGAGAGGATAAACTAGCCAAACAGATATACGCAGGGCTTAGAGATATAAAACTCTCTGAGCTAAAAGATGTAGTATATAATCATACAGGGTTTTCATCTGAAAGTAGAGATATGTTCTTGATTTTCTATCTAAATACAAAACACTTCTACTCTAGTAAAGGTGACTTTGATATAGTAAAGAGACAGTTTAAAAAACTCTACTCTACACATGAAAAGGCTCTAGCACTTAGAGCTATTGGTGAGTATATAGGAGAAGCCAAAGAGCAGAAGATGAGCGTAGAACTAGTCCATAACAATAGCAAAACCACATATACCAAAAGTGTGGCATTTACAGATGGAGTATGGGATAGTGATGTATATATAAATCCACTCTCAGGAGTAGTAAACTACAGCATAGAGGTATATAAACCTCTACCAAGGGTTATCAAAAATGAGCTTTTGGAGTATGCGAAATTGAGTATTAGTAGAGAGTTTATAGATATAAACGGTGATATAGTAGATTTGAAAAATCTACAACAAGGTAGCAAGATATACTCCAAAGTATCTATCCTAAACAATGAAAAAATAGATAATGTACTACTAAACCAGAGGATACCAGCTTGTATGGATATAGTAAATAGTAGAGTTACCAAATCTTCAAATGCTAAATTTGTAGATAAAAATCTATACCTAAACTATAAAGATATAAGAGATGATAGACTTCTATACTTTATGAATATGCCAAAACCCAAAAAGAGTAAAACCATCAAAGATATGACTATCCCAAATATCACAACTATATATACTCCACTTATAGTAACTACTATCGGAGAGTGTAAGCTTCCTGCTCTTACTATAGAGGCTATGTATGATAGTAGGTTAAGTGATTATGCCAAGCAGACAGATAGCGTGGTGGTGAAATCCAAAGATGATATAACTAAAAAGAGTCTATCTATAGCACCTATCAAGATAACAGATAGCTATATCAAAAATCTAGCAAGAGAGTATTATATGCTCGAAGCCTCTAGTGCTAATCCTAAGGATTTTATAAAATATTTCAACTACCCTATCACTAGATACTTCAACCACAAAATCACATCAAAAGATGAGATGCTTGAGGATAAAGCCAACTACAACAAAGAGTGGCCTCATAGAAGCTATGATATAAAAGATATAGAGATAGTCAATAAAAACCTAAGTGCCAAAGTATATAGAGTCAAAATCACATTTGGCTATAAGCTCAAAAATCCTAAAGGCAAAACTATAAAGGGTGTAAGTCTTCATCTTATAACATTTAGAGAGATAAAAGGGAGGCTACTTATAGATAAGATAGAGATTTTTTAGATACAATACTAAAAAATATTTAGGATTTGTATATGAAAAAAGTGGTAATAATTTTATTGTTAATGCCTATTATGATGTTAGCAAAAGATTATAGAGAAGAGAAAGAGGTTATTAAGTTCATAGATAGATTAGTCAAAGAGTATAGATACTCAAAAAGCAGCCTAAATAGGCTCTTTGCTGATGTGCAGATACAACAGGTACCTCTTCGTGCGTTTACGCCCAAACATAAGATAAAAAGAACCCCTGCACAGATAGCAAGATTAAAAAGACTCTACCCAAAATATGGAGCGTGGGATAGATATATAAAGCTCAAAATCACACCTGATAGAGTAAAAAGGGGTGCTGAATTTTTAAAAAAACATAAAAATGTATTGAAGATAGCCCAAAATATGTATGGTGTACCTATGGAGTATATCGTAGCTATTATAGGTATAGAGAGTGTATATGGTGCAAATGTAGGTAAGTATAAGGTATTTGATACTCTAAGCACTTTAGCTTTTGAGCCAAATAGACGAAATAAGTTTTTCAAAAATCAGCTATTTAAGTTTATGCACCTTGCCAAAAAAGAGGGCTTTAATCCCAAAAATGTATATGGCTCTTATGCAGGGGCTATTGGATTAGGACAGTTTATGCCAAGCAACTATGAAGCCTATGGAGTCGATTTCAATAGAGATGGACGCATTACTCTACAACAACCAGAAGATGCCATAGCTAGTATAGCCAACTACCTCAAAAAAAATGGTTGGCGAAGAGGAGAAAAGGTAGCCACTAGAGTGAGATATAGAGGCAATAGATTTAGAGGATACAAAACAGGCTATAGAACTCTATATCACCAATCTAAGCTAAAGGGTATCGAACTAAGAGAGGAGTGGGGCTATAAGGGTCGTGTATCATTGATTAAACTAAACAAAAAATCTTATGATGAGCTGTGGTTTGGAGCAAAGAACTTTTTTGTGATTACTAGATATAACCATAGTGCATACTACGCAATGGCTGTACATCAACTAGCCAAAGAGATAAAATCAAAGATAGAGACTCCCAAAAATAGTATATTGAGTCTATATGAAAATTAATATCATAATAGTAGATAAAAAAGGTAAAGATAGCCTCTATTCAGGATTGGTAGAGCATTACAAAAAGATAGCCAAACCATTTGCAAAGGTGGAGGTGATAGAGGTATTTAACAACGATATAGCCAAAGCTCAGGATGTATCTGCCTCATTTGCCCAAAAATCATACACAAAAGCACTTGAAAAGTATCTAAATAATGGTATAAATATAGCGTTAAATCCATCTTCAAAAGAGGTAGATAGCCACGAGTTCGCAAATCTGCTTAAGGATAGCGTTGAGGTAAACCTCTTTATTGGTGGTGCATACGGCTTTGAGAGAGGTTTTTTGGATAAATGTAATAATACAATATCATTTGGTAAAATAACACTTTCACATAAGCTTGTGAAAATAGTTTTATTAGAACAGGTCTTTAGGGGACTTAGTATAAATAGTAATCACCCATATCATAAATAGGAAGAAAAATGTTAAAAGCAGAAGAGTTGATAGAGTTCAAAGAGAAGTTAGAGAGTAGAAAACTACAGATAGAGAAAAACCTTAGAGGCACAACACTAGAGCTTGATAGTATGCGAGACCTTGAGCTAAAAGATGAGGGAGATTATGCCTCTGCTTCGGCTGAAAGTGTAATTGATAGTGCTATTTTAGTTCAACAAAGAAGAGAATTAAACGAAATTGAACTTGCTTTAGATAAAATAAAAGCAGGAATTTACGGTATATGTGAGATGTGTGAAGAGCCTATAGGCAAAGCAAGACTAGAGGTCAAAAACTTCGCTCGTTTCTGTATCACATGTAGGCAGATTAATGAAAAAGAGAATAAATAAAAGATAAAAACAGAAAACAAAAAAGGGGATAGTATGAGATTAGGTCTATATATTTTTGCTTCATCATCATTGATTATGGTTATAGGAGTTTTGGTTTATCTAGTAAATCCAGATAATTTTTTAGTAGAGTTTATGGGGATTAATTTTAATTTACCTCTAGCCATTTGGTTTATACTACCTATGGTGACACTATTTATTCTCACTATCTTTCATATGTTTGTATATGGTTTCAAAAACTTCTTTACACTCAAAAAGTGGCAAAAAGATGCCTCTACACTAGAAGACGCTCTATTTTGGTCACTTCTCAATGAGCCACAAAAAAAGAAGTACCTTATAGATGATTTAGAGGATTTCGCTATCATTTTGGATAAAGCCTCTTTGAGTATAGATGACAATATAGATGGATTAAGCCCTAAACTATCAAGAGTATTGAACCTAATACTAAAGATAAAAAAGGGTGAGTATGTAGATTTGAAAGAGCATAAACTTAGTGGACTACTCAAAGATGGAAACCCTCTATTGATTGAAAATAGAGTAAATCGTCTAACAGCAGATGAGACATTTGTAGAGAGTGTGATGAAAAATCCTGAGAAATACTCAAAAAGAGTCCAAGAAGAAGCTATAGATATATTCTCTCAAACTAATGATTTCGATGAGGCTATCAAGTATATCGATATATTTGATGTCAAAAGTTTCTTCGCTATATTAGATAGAGTAACACCCAAAAATAATCTAGGACTAAATAGCGAGATACTCTCTGAATTTGTATATACACTAAACCTAAAGTGTGAAGATTTTATAAATATAGTATTGGTAACCAAAAAACACTTCAAGCCTGATGAGAATTTAAAGCTATTTAAAGATTATCAATCCCAAAATCATAAAGCACAAAATGCCTACTTATATCTTCTATTTGAGTATGAGCTACTAGAACAAGCCTCATCATATCTAGCAGAACAAGAAGCAGATGAGTTCTTGAAATTTAGAGCATTGAGTGAGCTTAAAAATAGCAATAATATATATAAGCTAGAGGATATTATAGATATAGACTCTGTGTGCAGTGAAACAAGAACATACTAAAAGGAAAACTATAAAAAAGCTAGACTTTTCTAAAACAGTATATGCCCTAGCTCCTCTAGCTGGGTTTACCGATTTACCTTTTCGCTCTGTAGTCAAGAAGTTTGGTGTAGATTTGACTGTAAGTGAGATGATAAGCTCCAACGCACTAGCATTTGGGAGTAAAAAAACCATCAAAATGTTAGAAAAATCTCCACTAGAAGAGCCATACACTATACAGTTGGCAGGTTCAGACCAGAGCGTTATACGAAGAGCTGTGGAGTATATCAATACCCTAGAGGGTGTTAGTGGGATAGATTTAAACTGTGGTTGTCCTGCTCCAAAGATAGTCAAAAACCTCCAAGGCTCATCACTTTTGACCAATCTACCTCTAATGAGTGAAACTATCAAGACTATAAAAGAGTATTCAAACAAAGATTACACCTCAGTCAAAATCCGTCTAGGGTTTGATGATAAAAACCATATAGAGATAGCCAAAATATGTCAAGATAGTGGAGCAGACTTCATAGCAGTACACGGTCGCACAAAAGCAGGTAGATACAAAGCACCTGTAGATTATGATGCCATAAGAGATATAAAAAGAGCTATAGATATACCTGTAATAGCCAATGGTGATATAACCTCACGAGATAAAGCCAAATGGGTACTAGAACATACAGAAGCAGATGGTATAATGATAGGCAGAGGTGCTGTAGGAAATCCATGGATATTTCAACAGATAAAAGATAACACAGACATAGTATCATCCCAACTAATCAAAGAGGTAGTATTAGAACACTTTGAGCAGATGTTATCATACTATGGTGAGTATGGGGCTGTAATGTTTCGCAAACATCTACACACATACTCAAAGGCAGGTTATCAGGGAGCATCTGCATTTAGAAATAGTGTAAATAACACCACAAACCACCAAGAGATGAGAGATTTGATAGATGAATTTTTTTCACAAGAGATTATATAAAAAAGGAATAAAATAATGAACAAAACAGAAAAATTAAAAAAGTATTATGATAGATGTGATATGGATTTACTCAAAGGTCACCTCAAAAAGCAACTCAAAAAGGCACAAGAGGAGATAGAGGAGATAGAAGTAGAAGATATAGACCTCAAAAAGATGGTACTTATCGATGTGAGAGAGCTAGATGAGTTCGCCTCTGGTGTGATACCTGCTAAACATGTCTTTACTATCCCTAGAGGAAAGCTAGAGTTTGCTGTGGACCGTAAGCTTGTAGATTTGAGTGACCACCAAATAGTATGCTACTGTCTCAAAGGTGCTAGAGGGCTTTTGGGTGCAAAGACTCTTCAAGATTTGGGCTTTTCTAATGTGAGTAATCTCAAAGGTGGTATAGATGCATGGGTAAATTCAGGTAGAAGTATCAAAAACTATCTAGGTACTTTCAAGCTAGATGTTTAATAAAAAAGAGGAGCATATAGCTCTATTTATAGATTGTGATAATATCTCTCATCGCTCAATAGAGGGTATTATCAACGAGCTTAGCAAGTATGGTATAGTAAATATCCGTCAAGCCTACGGCAACTGGACAAAAGACAACCTCAAAAACTGGGAAGAGAAACTTTTGGAGTTTGCTATCAAGCCTATCCAGCAGTTTGACTACTCCAAAAACAAAAATGCTACAGATATTTTGATGACAATTGATGCTATAGATTTGCTTCATACCAAAAAGATAGATGCCTTTGCTTTTGCTACAAGTGATAGTGATTTTACTCCTGTAGTTATGCGTGTACAAAATGAGGGCATTAGAGTATATGGCTTTGGAGAACGCAAAACACCCAAGCCATTTATGGTAGCGTGTTCACAGTTTATCTTTACAGAGCAGTTGATGAAAGAGGACAAAGTAGTAGTAGAAAAAGTAGAGAAAGTAGAAAAAAAAGAGACCATAGAGCCAATAGAAACCAACCAAACGCCTCTGAAAAAAACAGGCAAACAGATGCGTCAAGATACTTGGCTAGTAAACCTACTACGAACAGCCCTAGAGCAGACAATGGATGAAGATGGCTGGGCAAATCTATCAAGTATAGGACAATATATTAACAACTCTACTTCATTCTCACCTATAAACTTCGGATACAAAAAACTAAGTAGCCTTATAAATGAGATAGATTTATTTGATATATACCTAGATGAAGATAGCAAACAGATGAGTATTCGTGATAAGAGGTTTTAAGCCTCTTGAAGCTTTTTTATAAAATACTCAAAAGAGCTATTATGGGAGAAGTTGAGAGTGTAAGTTCCTTTCTCTAACTTCTCTATCATCTTATCTACAATTTGTTTTTCACTACTCACATTTAAAAAATCTTTCAAATCTTTTTTGTGATTTTCACTTATATTATTTGTATCTCTATCAATAGTCAAAAACCAACTCTCAATCTCATTACAAACTACAAATAGATAAAATCTATCTTTTAGCTCTTTTTTAATTTTGTATTCATGTTGATACTCATTTTTTAGCTTAACTAAACAAGTATGGTTTTGATTTGTATGACGACAATTTGTCTTTAAGTCCAACATCAAAAATACAGATTTGTAGCCATCATCTTCTAATGCTATATTAATTCTATTTTCCATCTTTCTAAAATTAAGAATATTACATTTATTAGAGCTTCCTGATGGTTCACACTTGATAGTGATTTGATGATTAGTTTGTAAATAGTCTCTAAAGTATTGATTGAAAAATGCTACTTCACTATTTTCAACTATGAGTAAAATAGTATCTTTATACTTTGAAGCTAATGGACTTCTAGTTTTCCTTTTTCCTCTACTTTTTCTCATCTAAAGTCACCTATAATATTATCAGCTATTAGCTCATCTAAGCTTAAAGGTCTATCATATCCCAGCTTTTCCATTTTGCCCTCTAAGTTTGGAATATCAGTAGCTTTAAGAGACTGTGTATCTCCATCACTATCTCTATATATAAATATAACCTCCTCTAAATTTGCATTTTTAAGTATCTCTGTAGAGTGTGTAGTTATAATAATCTGTTTTTTACTCTCTCTAAAAGAATCCAATAGATAATTAACTGCTTTGAGGTGTAGATGTCTTTCAGGTTCTTCAAAAGCTAAGAGAAAACTTTTATCAATAGGTTGATTAAGTGCTGTTATCGTTGCTAAGAGATTAATTGTTCCATCTGAAACTTTATTAA
>Ga0193954_1001429_pt1 | contig 12121 bp, 27 predicted proteins | sample BB_5_MG_FD_140340 | JGI IMG/M metagenome (GOLD analysis project Ga0193954, IMG submission 140340) | Microbial mat bacterial communities from the Broadkill River, Lewes, Delaware, United States - BB_5_MG | ecosystem: Environmental > Aquatic > Freshwater > River > Microbial mats | place: USA...
AGTTAGAATTGAAAATAGAAAATTTTGATTTAAGAAACCAACTTGGAGAAAAGTCTGCATAATATTTAGTACATTTACCGAACACCCCGTCATTTGTTTAGTTTCACAGTTTTTCAAAAGGGGTTCTGAGCCGTTCCAATTAAATTTGGGCGGCTTTCTTTTTGTCTGAAAGTTATATTTTTTACAATTATTTTTACTAAAAGTATTGTTTATGTAAATAAATGTATTAACTTAGCGGTGTGAAACTAATTAATAATAGACAAATGAAAAAACCAGTAAAGTACTTATACGAGTTTGAAAACGGAACAATTGAAGTATCTAGAGGTATTAAAACAAAATTTGATTGGTACGTTACAGTAAATTTAAACTCTATTGAGATAGGTGGGTATACTGAAAAAAGATTTATAAAACTAGATCAAAACATATTTTTAACTAGAAGGGCTGCAATATCTACAACAAAACAACTTTTAAAAAAGTACAAATTAATATAAAATACTAAACAAATGAATTTAACAGACAGAGTACACAACAACTTAGAGAAAATTGAAAAGTTTTTGAAGGAGCGTGATAATTTAATGGTTATTGATCAACGTAGCACTATTCGAGATATTAAAGCTGAGACATTACACATTTACACAACAGCTCATATTCAAACTAAAGGGGATGTTGAAAAAGCTTTTGGCGATAACTTTTCATCAATGATTGAGTTGCAGCATAAGACCATTCAATTTTTAACTGTTTAAGAAATAATAAAGGAGTGTTCGCCTTTATTCTGTTGCCTCGCACTACTTCGGTTGTGCGGGGTTTTGGTGGTAAAAACTAAAACATAAATTATGGAATTTGAAGGAACAGAAGGAAAATGGGAAATTGGAGAATGTGTTGTTAATGAGTTTGGAGCTTTAGGGTTATCTATTTCAAGTGAAAACGTAAAACAATTAGCTACTGTTTGGGGTGTAGGTGGCTATGTTGAGCGTGCGGCCAACGCCCACCTAATAGCAGCAGCACCCGAATTATTTGAAGCCGCAATCAAAGTTATAAAATGGACAGATGAAAATATATCTAAAACAGAATTTGCAGTTTTAAGACAAGCAATTAACAAAGCACTAAACAAATAACCCATGACAAAAATCATTTCAAAGGACGGCTATAAGTCCTACCACAAAACTGCAAAAGCTGCAGCAGATATTTACGGATGGAACTATAGAAAGTTTATGCGTGAAATTAAACTTAAAGGTAATTTCGAAGGTTACACAATGGAGGAAATGCAACAAGGTGTTTCTATTCCGTGCCAAATACTGATAGAGCAATTGTCTTGGGGTTGGAATCAACACAATGACTTTGATAGTTCAAAGGATGGATTACAGAGTGTTATATTTAAAATTGCTGATAAAGGTATTTACACCGTTATAGCAGAGGTAAACAATACTATTTCAATGGCAGAGGTTGGAACAGATGTAAATGGTTTCGATTTAGAGGTTGATGATGGTGAGGTTGTGATTGAATTAATATCACATGTTTACGACTTTGACGCAAACGAAATAATTTTGGATCCAGAGACAGAACGAATATTAATTGAAAATTTAGATTTATGAAAAAGATAGAATTAAGTGAGTTAAAGTATTATTTAGGTACTGGATTAACTTTTCAAGTTAGTGAAAGAATAGACTTTCCCAATAATAGTTTTTTACCTGTAAAAAGAGATATATTATTTTCTCTTGGTAACCTTTCAGATATAAAGGATTTGGGTAAAATACATTTAATTAAGCCTATAGTCTACCCATTATCAATGCTAACAGAAGAAATTGAGGTTGACGGAGAGAAGTTCACACCTTCTTATAAGCTAGATCAAGATTATTGCTTTGATTGCAGCCTTATAACCGAGGATATGCGTTGGATCAACAGTAGTCCATTTGCTATGGTTCAACTTATGATTGAATGGCACTTTGATGTATTCGGGTGGATTAATAAAGGATTAGCAATTGACAAATCAAAACTTTAATTATGAAAAACGTATTAATAGAACTACCCGAAGAGGTAACAGCAAAAATCAAAACAAAAGCACACGATCAAGTTGCTGAGTTTAGCGAATCAATCAAAGGTATCAACCTAAATGAACAAGTTAAGAAGTTTAAAGACGAATTATTCAGAGAGAAGTGCAACTATCAAAGCGCGGTGTATTTCAAAGACAAACGCATTGAAGAGTTGACAAGAATCATTCAGGATAAATCTGCACCAAAAAAATAAGATTATGAAAAGAGAGATTAAATTTAAAGCGAAAAGAGTTGATAACGGTGAATGGGTTTTTGGTTCATTAGTCACAGGTTTTTGGACTAAATCAAAAGACGGTACAGAAGTAGTTGAGATTATAGAATCAAAAGACTTTGCAGGTGATTGTTGGGAAGATATAATGGATGATTATGTTTTTGAAGTCCACCCCGAAACAGTTTGCCAGTTCACAGGATTAACCGATAAGAACGGGGTTGATATTTTTGAAGGGGACGATTTAAAAACACCTGCTGGACTTGGTTCCGTTAATTTTAGAGGCGGGGTTTATTGGCTTCATTGGAATGAAAAGGATTCTACAACCCTGTATTATGTTAAGTCGGAACAAATCGAAATAACAGGTAACATTCACGACAATGAATAAGCGAATTATAATACTCGGTTTAATCATGATAGGCTATACTGTTAAACATGAAAGTTGGGAATTACCAGCAGGAAAAGAACGTGATAAACTTGAGCCAATAGTGTACAAGTCAAATATAAGCGACTTAATACCTATTGAGGACTATGATTACCCCCAAAAGTGTTTCGGTAGCTTAGAACTAACTAAACAACAACAAAAGGAAATTGAAAAATTTGGGTGTTATTGCCCATTGATGAAATGAAATACGAACAGGTTGACATAACAATAAATTCTGAACCAGCACTTGCTTTAGTTATTCATATTAAAAGTTTAGTGTCTGAGTATAATAGAATTGTAACAAGTTCTAAAGGTGACCGAGATTATTTGACAGAGAATAAAAAAGCAATGGCCTTGATAATAAAAAAAATCAACCAATGCCGTGAAACTTTGAACTGGGTAAACGAGATTTATTGACAAAAAATGAGTATATTCACACTGTGAAACAATTAAAATTTAAAACAAATGGGAGCAATTAAAAAAGCAGAATTCGATTTAATTAAAGATCGATTCATAGGATTAACAAGCAAAGAAAAGTTTACTAAAGAATGTTCTTTTGCTGTTCAACACTTTAATAAAAACAGCTATTTAGCAGGGGCAACGATTGATTCAAAACTTCAAGCTGTTTTGAATGTAGCAATGACGGGTTTAACTTTAAATCCAGTTCTAAAACTTTCATACTTAGTGCCAAGGCGAGGAATGAACGGCGTTGAATGTTTTCTTGAACCATCATATCAAGGGCTTGTAAAACTGATTACAGATACAGGAAGTGCAAAAAATGTAGTTGCTCATCTTGTTTATGATGGTGATGATTTTGAAGTAAGCCTAGGAACTTCTGAAGATATAATTCATAAACCAAGATTTAAATCAAAAGACATTACTCACGTTTATGCAATAGCAACATTATTTGATGGTACAAATCAAATTGAGGTGATGCACGTTGATGAGGTGTTTAAGATTAGAGATTCTTCAGAGTCTTACAAATCTTTTAAGGCTGGCAAATCAAAGTCTTGTATATGGAATGACCACGAGGGGGAGATGTCGCGCAAAACTGTTGTAAAGAGATTGGTTAAATATCTTCCTAAGACAGAGATGTGGGATAAGTTGGGCAACGCGATTGATATTGATAATTCAGATTATAAAGCTAGTCACAATCAAACAGATTACATTGACCACCTTTTAATGACTGCGGGCATATCAGCGGAGGAAATGGACGACATTACAAGAGAATGTTCATATATGAGTTCTGAGCGTGCCTCAGAGGTTATCAACTACTTAAAAGAAAACCAAGTAGATCCTATTTCTGCAGGACTTCCTTATGGGCAAAATGAAATAGTTGCCAAGCAAAAGAACGAGAATTAATTTTAAACAAACATAAATAAAAATAATTATGGGATGCGATATTCATATTTACAAAGAAAAGAAAATTAAAAATAAGTGGAAATCTATTGATACATGGGTTACTGATGATTATGGTTATACATCTGTACCTTATGAAAAAAGCTGTTACAAAGGCAGGAATTATAATTTTTTCGGATTACTTTGTGACGGCGTTAGAACTAGTCATACTTTTTCACTAAAAGAGAGAGGTTTGCCAAATCAAGTTAGTAAAGAGGTTTTTGATAGATTTAAATATTGGGGTTCAGATGCTCACTCTACAAGTTTTTTAACCGTTGAAGAGTTACAAGAGTTAAGTGAATTGTTAAAAACTAGCACGATTGAGATTTCAGGAGAGAAAGATGTTAATCAATTGAAAAAATTAGAAGAATCAATTAACTCAGACATTCCAACGGATTGGGATTTACTTTACCCTTATTCTAAATGGTCTTCAAGAGAAACTGATGTGCCATTTAAAATTGATGCTCCCGCCTCTTTTATTATTGGTAATGATATTGATACGATTATAAAATCATTTGAAGGACATGACGCGAGATGTTGTAGAGTTGTTTTTTGGTTTGATAATTAATAATCCGTATATTAGCAAAACAGTTGCGGTCTCACAATAAGCAGCTAAAGGAACTATTAACAGCCTTGCAATGAATTGGGAAGTGAGACCCCCGAGGATTTGCAAGGCTTTTTTTATACCTATATAATTATGCCAATTGATTACAAAAAATACCCTACAAATTGGAAAACTGAAATAAGACCAAGGATATTGGAGCGCGCGAACAATTGTTGTGAGACGTGTAACGTGCCGAATTATTCAATTATATATCGTCCTGACGGTGAAAAATGGGAATTAGCACCTGAAGGACATCAAGCGGATGCAATGGTTTTGGATGGGGTTAAGTTCATTAAAATAATTCTAACAATCGCACACCTTGACCACGACGAAACCAATTTTGACGTTAAAGATGATCGGTTGAAAGCAATGTGCCAGCGCTGCCATTTGAGATATGATGCGCCCGAAAAAGCGCGTAGGAGAGCAGCAAAAAAGAATGTTAATCAAGTTAAATTGTTTTAATTATGAAACTAACCAAACGAAAAGGGTTTAACTTCTTTAGGTCTTATTACGACGTTTACAACGAATTGAGCGATAAAGACAAAGTAAAATTCATGGACGCACTTTTGGATCGGCAATTTTTAGGAGTGAAGCCTGAAAATTTAACAGGCATGGCGGAATTTGCATACATAAGTCAGACAAACTCAATAGACACGCAGGTTAAAGGGTATGAAACAAAAACAGGTGAACCCCTTAAACCAATAATTTTCGACCCTTGCCAAGGGGTGAAAGAAGAAGATTTAAGCCCTAGCCAACAAGTACAAGAGGAAGTACAAGTACAAGGGAAAGAAGAAGTAAAAGGGAAAGAGAAACAAAAAAAAAGGGGGGCGACTTCTAAAATTATTTATCCTTTTGATTCAATTGAATTTTTAGATTGGTGGAATAATTGGAAAAACTACAAAAAAACAGATCATAAATTTCAATACAAATCAGAAGTAAGTGAACAGGCCGCGCTCAAAAAATTATCTGAGCTTTCAGAAAACAATGAGAAAACGGCAATTTTAATAATCGAACAAAGTCTTGCGAATGGTTGGAAAGGCTTTTTTAAACTAGATAACAATGGGAACAGAACTAACAACAACAACGACAAACCAAGCCTTAGTCAAGCCCTTAAAGACTACTAGCTTAGAAATCGTTCGCACCGCGCCAAAAATTCGAGACGTTGGAGAGGATGGTTTTAAACCTTATCTAAGATTTGTTTTTGTATTGGTTGGCTTGAAGCCTGAAAATTTCCCTACTGAAGAACAAAAAGCGGTTTTACATTCGTTTATTCTTAAAAATTATGCAGACCTGCAGCCCATTGAAATCAGAGAGGCATTTGAATTGGCACTTGATAGAAAACTTGATTTAACCGACAATGAATTGAAAACGTTTCAACTATTTTCTGTTGAGTATCTATCGAAAGTCATGAGCAGATACAGATCGTACAGAACAAAAGAGCTAAGAAAACAACTAAACCAGGAGGTTAAAATGATACCAGCGCCTAAATTTGACGAAATTATTTATTTGAGATCCGCATTCGTTGATAAATACATTGAGATTTTAAAAGGAAAACCGTTCAACTTCAATAAAGTAGATTGCTTTGTGCTATTTAATAAGCTTGAAAGTTTAGGAATTGAAATAGCAGACAAAGAAACAAGGCAGGCCGCTTGGGAGGATGTTAAATCAAATCTTGATTGGTTTGAAAAGTCCGCAAGAAAGCTGGAGCCAACTCAAAATGATGCAGTTAATCAAACTAAATACCAATTATTTAAAGATTGGGTGCTTTCAAACGTCATGGAAGAAACAGACATGCAACAGGTGATTAACAACGCAATTGCAAATCAAATTGAATCATGAGAAGCCAAACAATAGAAATAATTACAAACAAACACTTATCAAGCGGTGGCCATTGTGGATTGACTATTAACCAAATCCGCAACCAATTAAACTGCGATATGAACGAATTAAAACAAGTGATGAACGAACTTTTTAAAGACAACCAAATTAAAATAAAGGACGGGATTCACGGCAAATTAATATTTTTTAACAATTAAAAACTAAACAAATGAAACAAGAATTACAAAACATGAAAAGCTTATTAAGTGATTTATCATCAGCAATTGATGAGGCATTTGAAAATTATAAACCAGAAGAACCCCTAACGCTTAACGGTAAAGAGGTTAACATCGACTATGACAATGATTCAATTGATATTTTCGGAGGATGCTATGACTTACAAGGTATCAAAGAAATGATTAAACACGTTGATGGTCTTGACATTGAGAATATAATTAAAGACGGAATTGATTATTACGTGCCAGGCCTCCGTGATTTACTAACCAAAATCGAAGAACATGAAAACAAATAAAATGAGCCTAAACCCAATCCCGTCTATAATCCAATACGTTGACATTATAGACGAATTCAAACAGGATTGCAAAACAGCCCGGCAAATGTTCGGGTTTAAACTTAGCTTTGATGATTGGATTGAACACAAACAAATTGATATTGATAAGGAGGTACAAAAACCTGTTGATATGGTTAGCTATTATCAGAGGGTTAAACGTAGATCGACGGGAAAGTTTATGAATTACACGTAGTTATTTTTTTTTCGTACATTAGCAGTTGTGAAGCTATCCGACAAAATAGCCAGTTGTGAAAAATGTTTAATAATGTCAAAAGCATTTAACGCAGATGGGAATGAACTTTTTCAAATAGCTTGGCTGAAAATTAAAGAGGCAGAGATCAAAGGAAAAGATTTTAGTAATGTGACAAATCACAAGAACTATTTCTTTTTAACACTCAGGAATGTTTTTATTGATTTGAAGCGACACGAAAAAAACAACATTGCATTAAATGAAAAGATTTCGATTGAAGATACCAGTGAACAGGTAAACAATAACGAACCGTGCCAAGCTGATTTGATCGAATGGATGTATGAAGAAGTGAAAAACGAAGATGAATTGTTCTACAAAAATGTTTTGATTCTGCAAACTCAGATAAAAAAACATAAAGACGTTCAGGAAAAAACAACAATGAACCGCAAAACCTACTGGAAAGCTAGGAAGATTGCACAACAAAAAGCAAAAGATGAAATTATTGATAGAATTACAAATACTAACGATAGCCAGTGCGATTGTTTGGTTTGATATATTAGGCGGTCACCGTATAATATTGAAAGCTATAGGATTTAAACCATGGGAAAATAAAAAACCTTGGACGTGTTGGTTTTGCACTCAGCAATATATCGGAATGATTCTCATAGTGACATATCAATTGGTGCACGGGTTAAACTGGCATCAATTGATATTATTTATCTGCCTAAATCTAATCGTATCAAAACTAATGGATGATAAATTCGGGTTTGATATAGGGCTAAGAGGTAGGATTGAAGAACTTGAAGAAGAAAATAAACGATTAAAAAAATAGTTATGCCTTACGACGTATCAAAAATAAAACCTATGAAACACCAATTTAAAATGCTCACCAACTCAGATGAAGTTCTGAAAATCCGTGAAGCAATCGAAAAAAACACCCAACACAAAGGGCGAGATTTTCAAGTAGTTCAACAAGCTTATGCCGAGCTACACGAACATCAAAATTTACAAGTTCCGAAATACAAAACAAGTTGTTCAGGTTGCATCCACCGAATGAATCAAATGATTGGGAACTGGCTAAAGCAATACGATCAAGTAGGTGGAGGGCTTAAAAAACCTGACGTTAAAGCAGCCGTAAAACCAAAAGGAAATACTTTGGTACCATTAGCGGCGAGACGTAAAACTTTAGAGGAGTCAAGTTATAATGACATTAAACAAGCTGCAATTGAAGCAAATGTTTATGATAAAGCTAAAAAAGCCAACAACGGGAAAGTCCCAAAGAAAGTTGCGTTAATTGAATTAATATTGAAGGTATGAGCCAAAAAAATATAAGAGATGCAAAAAAACATATGAAGCCGCAACCAAAAAAGAAAATTATAAAATCCAAACAGAATGCTGGCGGGTTTTACGAAGGAATGCCAGGAGTCAAAACTGAAGAATATGCAGGCGTTTTGTATAGAAAAATGATCACCTTTGTAGTTTCAGAAGATGGACATGCAACATCACTATTATACGCCCACCCAATGCAAGTAACTAAAGCAATTTCAGAAGCAGCAAACAAAGAGGTTCAATCAATGATCGTTTCAGCAGCTTCAAAAATGGTGAGAAAAAACAAACGTAGATTCTTTGGAGCTTACTACCTTTTTAAATCAATTCGTCAAGAACGAGAGATGAAGAAAATGTCAAAGGCAATTGAGAAAATGACAGAGCAGATTGAGGCGTTGACCAAGACGGCAACAGAACAGAATTAAAAATAAAAAAATGGATTGGATAAAAATATACAAAGAATGTGAAGCTATAGGAGGAGGCACGTTTAAAATTAACGAGACCGTTGACCAAGACAGATTTAACACTAATGGACGTTTAATTATATCAACATATCCATTAGATCAAATTAAAGTTAAAGCATTCGACCAGTTAATAAAAAAGTTTGACGGATTTTCTTCTGAAGAACTAAGGATGATATTTGAAGCATTAAGACACCCAATGAACGAACATCAAGATAGTAAGTTTTTGATTGATAAAATTTGGGACTTGTATAGAATTAAAGAGTCTTTAAATTAAAAACCCCGACAAGGTAAAAGCCCAAGCGGTGAAAGTCCTGAGTGTTTCAGGCACAGTTAATAATTTGGGGGTGGGCATCCACTCACTCCCGTTTTTTAAAATGATTATGGCGAAAAGAGGATCACCAAGAAATTTAAAAAGTCCAGACGAGTTACTTGAGTTATTTGAAAAGTACAAACAATCATTAATCCAAGACGCTAAGAAATGGCCGAAAGTTCAATATGTTGGAAAAGATGGCCAACGGGTAGAGGATTACCCAAAGTTGCCGTTAACATACTCAGGGTTAAAGGTTTTTGCATGGAAGGAAGAGATCGGAGATATTAGGGCTTACTTTCAGAATGATAATGAAGCATACGGAGATTATTCGTATATCTGTTCATGTATTAAGGAAGAAATACGCCAAGACCAGATCACAGGCGGCATGCTTGGAATGTACAACCCATCTATTACACAGCGATTAAATGGGCTTACAGATAAGACACAAACGACTGTGAATGTTTCGCCAAAGATATTGAATATTGATCCGCTTGATGATGGGGAATAAAACTTTAAACCATGCCAAACAATAGAAAACTGCTAAATTTTAAAGAAGCGTTTGATAGACATACATATCCTGAAGCGTTTGAAAATCCTGAAAATTTTAAACTGGATAGAATTAAAAAAATAAAATCATTGCAATATCATGATAAAAAACCAGTTGTTGTTTGCTGTGTTTTTGATGTTGATTTTTGGTTTTGTGAGGATGATGAAATTTATAAATTTTCAGGAAAAGTTGAAGTAATCTATAAATGAAACAAACCACCTCACTAAAAAAAATACTAAAGCTGCGTAAAAAAATACGCATGGTGCAAGGTGGGCAGGGTGCAGGAAAAACAATTGCAATACTCATCATTTTAATAAATCACGCGTCCAGCAAAAAGAAGCGTGAAATATACATTGCATCCGAACAGCTTACCAAAATGCGCGACACCGTTATTAAGGACGCAATTAAAGTAGTTGAATCGTTCGGGCTTACTGTTGATATGATCGGAATGGAGACAGGTCGGCCAAAGATTATATTTCCCAACGGTTCATTCATTCGTTTTATTGGATTAGATAAAGAAGATGTGGGGAAGGGGTTACGCTCCCATGTTATGTATATCAATGAGGCCAACAAGGTAAACTTTGAAACATACAGGCAGTTAACATCAAGAGCAGAAAACATTTATATTGACTTTAATCCAGACGAAAAATTTTGGGCGCATGAGCATATCAAGATTAGAAAGGATTGCGACTATATCAATTTAACTTTCTTGGACAATGAATGCCTTGGAGATGCGGAACGTGATGAGATTCTATTGTATAAAGAACTTGGCTACCATCCAGACGGTTCAATCAAATCAAAATACTGGTCTAATAAATGGCGGGTTTATGGCCTTGGCGAAATAGGAATCTTAGAAGGTGCTGTATATGAAGATTGGGAGGTTGTAAAATCAATTCCTGAAAAATCTGAACTACTAGGGTGCGGTGTTGACTTTGGGTATTCTGTTCCAGCCGCATGGATAGCGGTTTATCGTTTCAATGGTCATTATTATTTCGATCAAATTATATACGAGGCTAAACTAACCAATCAAGACCTGGGAGAAATGGCGATTGCTGCAGGTATGCAAAACGCTATCACATACGCAGACAATGCGGAACCTAAATCAATTGATGAGATTTATAAAATGGGCGTTGATATTCGTCCATGTGTAGGTAAAACAGATCTGGTTAACTTTGCAGTCAAAAAAATGAATCTCAAAACTTTCTACGTAACCGAGGCAAGTACAGATTTGATTGAAGAGTTTCAAAAATATATTTGGGACACTGACAAAACAGGGAAAACACTTACCAAGCCACGAAAGAAAGACGACCACGCAATGAACGCGGTGCAGTACTTTGTTGGTTCTGAGGGTAAACATGACGGTAGTTATTAATTTATTTCGTATATTGCAGCGTGAAACAATTAAAAACAAACAAATGAGTAAAGAAAGAAAATTAAAATCATATGTTGAAGCGTGGAAATATCTTCGCACAGAACACAAGAATGATTTAACAGTTGTACGCAAATACGATAATGTTGTCAACTTCCTAAACCAACCATTAACCCTTGGAATATTTATACCATGTGGAGAGGATGGTGAGCCTTTGAGACATCCAGATGAATTAAAAGGGACTTACACAAATAGCAAAGCAGCTTCAAAATACAGACAACGTTACCAACAAGCCAAAGAGCGTGTTATTTTTGAGGGGTTTGATGTTAAGTTTACAGGTAAAGACTACATTGTGAAGAGAGGTGGAGAAGATATATGGCTATCGTGGAATGATTCAAAGAAAGTTATTGATATAATACATAGAGAACTCATTCTCACCCCATCCAAATACAACGAACTATTTAAATAAAGATTATGACGCCAAAAGAGTTTTGTAAATATATTTATAATAATGGTAAAGGGTGCGGAAACTGTAAACTATCTGAAGCCTGTAGAAATCCACCTAAATCACTAAGTAATGAAAGCCTTAATAAATGGCAATATGAAATTGAAAAACTAAATAAATGAAAAAAGCACAGAATTGGTTAAGTAATCAAGGGTATGAAATAAACTCACTTAAACACCCACAAGACGTATCGAAAAGTATAAGTAAAATAAATCTTTTTGAGATTATGCAACAATACGCAGATCACTACCACAAAGAGAAGATAAACAAATTAATGAATACAGTTTTAGTTGAGCTACATCTGGATGGTATTAGATGTGGGCAAATAATGGCTAG
>Ga0193954_1001432_pt1 | contig 12101 bp, 10 predicted proteins | sample BB_5_MG_FD_140340 | JGI IMG/M metagenome (GOLD analysis project Ga0193954, IMG submission 140340) | Microbial mat bacterial communities from the Broadkill River, Lewes, Delaware, United States - BB_5_MG | ecosystem: Environmental > Aquatic > Freshwater > River > Microbial mats | place: USA...
AATATGGGGGTGGGTGAGGCGCTCGTCTCTGTTTTACAAAAAGGCGGGGTACCTACTGTTGTAGAGCGCACGTTGGTTCGTCCACCTTCTTCACGGATGGGGCCTGCGACTGATGCAGAGCGCAAAGCGGTGATTGATGGTAGTCGTATGCACCGCTTGTATGCCGATGCCGTTGATCCCCATTCTGCTCATGAGGTGCTGCTAGAGCGAACAGCGGCTAGGCTGAAAGCCGCAGAAGAAGCTGCAGAGCATGAGGCGCAAGAGAAGGAACAACGTAAAGCTAGCCGCTCCAGTAGTCGCAGTAGTAATCGCCAGTCTGTTACCGAGACCTTAATGAAAAGCGTTGTCAGAAGTGTCGGCAGCAGCTTAGGCCGCAGTGTGGGTAAAAGCCTCTTACGCGGGATATTAGGGTCGTTATTGAAGTAATCCGTCCAGTAGGGGCACAATTTGTGCCCCTATCGTTGTATTGAGATTATTCAAACTCCATCGCTTCAAACACGCGGCCCGCATTTTTGGCTGCGAGTTCGTCAAACGTTTCTAGGTGAGTATAGGGGCTTTGATCGATTGAGTAAGCATCCTCTAATGTGCCGCCTTCCTCTAAAAGTTCAGCCACTTTACCTCGTAAATACTCAAGATAGCCGCGGGTCCATTGGTCGACAGTCGCAAAGTCTGTAGGGCCACCATGTCCCGGGATAATGATTTTATCCTGAGCAAAATCGCTAAATTGGTTGTGCCATGTATCGAGCCACTCAGCGGTATTGGTGTCAGGGAAAATGGGCAATAGGCGTACGTGGAATGCAATATCACCGGCTATGAGGACATTTCGTTCGGGGATATAGACCGAAATATCGCCAGGTGAGTGGGCTGGGCCAAAGTGGATTAATTCTGCGGTAAGGCCACCTAGGTCGAGTGTCATTTTATCATCGAAGGTTTTATCGATGGGGACGAGTGCACTGCCGTCAGCGCGCTCTTTTAGGATACCTTGTAAGTTTTTTAGCCCGGTGGCACCGTGGCTTTCAACCTCTTCTGCGGCTTCGCTATGAGCGATAAGGGTAGCGCCTTGCTCTTTCCAATAGTTATTACCTAACACAGCATGGGATTGACCGTTCTCATCCACGACATAACGGACAGGTTTGTTTGTGAGCTTTTTGATCTCATCATGGAGTGCTTTTGCGAGTAGGTAAGATGAGCTGCCATTGACGACAAGGACGGCTTCATCGCCGATGACAAAAGATAGATTGTTGTTATGTCCGGCGTTTTCGTAGGAGTAGTACTGGGTTTGTCCTATTGCTGACCACACGTTATCCGCCACCTGAATGGGTTTGTCATAGAGTAACGACTCTGGATAACGGTCGGGGATAATGTCGGCACAAGTAATAGTGGCATAAGAGAGCAGCAGTGCTGCGCCCAGTGAACGAGCAAAAACCATGGTGACGATCCTTCTTTTGTTTTTATATTAGAATTAACTAATGGTTAATCGAATGGATCTAAAAGGCAAGCAGTTATTTTTTATGCTTTAGGTAAACGGCTTCGATTAGTGCCTGGTATTTTGATGTCATATGTTGCCAACTCAGTGAGTTAATATCTGGCGCAGCAGGTAGAGCGTTTTCCTGCTTAAGTGAGGAGAGTAGTGTCAGTTGGCTTACCAAAAGCGCGGTCTCCTGCTGCCCTGAAGGGTAGCGAAAACGCTGATCGAACAGTTCTTGGTAGGCCAGTCTATCTGGAACAACGGGTATGGCTCCGGCAGCAACACCTTCGAGTACGGCAATGCCCTGAAAATCATGGTGTGCTGTTGATAACACGACATCCGCTTGCCGTAGCAGTTTTCGGTAGGCTTGTGCGCTTGGGATGTATCCCCACTCACCCAGCATGTGTGGGTACTTTTCATGGATTGTTGCAAAGGCGCTGGGTTGTTGCCTGAATTGTTGCCCTACGATATGAAACTTCACCGAAGCGCCTGATTGTGAGAGTGCCTCAATGGCCGCGAGTAGTTGATCGGGGCCTTTGTCATATTCCCAGCGATGGTTCCATACGATGTGTAACGGGCCTGCAACGGCTTGATGTGCTTGGAAACAATGCTGCGGTAACGGTACGGCAAGTACGTGGCTTTTCTCTTCTAGGGTTTGCGGTATTCCTGAAGGGATATGATCCGGTAGCTTTTTTAATAGTGCGCTGACGCCGTTTAAAAAGGTTTGGCGGTTAAAATCCGTGTTGAACACGATTTGATCGGCGGCCAATGCGGAGTAGAGATTGAGGATTTTGGGCTCTACGCTGGCATAGGCTTGTTCTGATGTCGGATAAGCAAACTGATTCTCATGGAAATACAGCAGCGTGGGGATATTCGCTAGTTCTGGCACGAAGCCTTTTAACGTTGCCAAGTCCGTCATTGAGGTGGCAATAATAAGATCATAAGGCTGACGCAGTGTTTTTGCGGTTTCACCAAATGCCCAACTCAAGGCGTTGCCTCGTACGCGCCATGAAAAATAACGTGCAGGCAGAGTTAGAACCGTCCAATCGTAATGCGTTAAATTGTCTAGAAGTCCTTGTCGCCAGTAGGCATGACTATCAGCATCGTAGGCTGATAACAGTAGTATCTTCACGGTATTAGGGTGACTCTTTTTCGATGCAGTGGGAGGTATTGTGCCTTGTGTTAGCGGAAAATTAAAAAAATCTCTTCTTCGATTAGAAAATCATAGCTTTTTTATGGTGAAATGTTCATATTCTGCCCTTTGAACCGAGGCGGTTATAAACGCCCCACTCAACCTGAAATCTCCTCACTGGAGCATAATTTTCTTTAAGGAGCTGATCCTCAATGAACAACTGGAAGGCGAGTGTTAACGCATTAGTTGCGACCTCTTTAGTGACTCTATCCGTTTCTGCTTTTGCGAAGGAATCGCTCCATGTATATAACTGGTCCGACTATATAGCCGAAGACACCATTGAGCGCTTTCAGAAGGCTACCGGGATCAATGTTGTTTATGATGTTTATGACTCCAATGAGGTATTAGAGGCTAAATTATTAGCCGGAAAAAGCGGCTATGATTTGATCTTCCCTACCGCTCGCCCTTTTGCGGATCGCCATATTAAGGCCAATCTGTATCAACCATTAGATAAAACCGCTTTGTCACTATTAGGTAATGTGGATGCCACTATCGTATCTTCTTTGGATGATATTGATCCGGGCAATCAGTATCTTGTTCCTTATATGTGGGGCACAACAGGTATTGGTATTAATGTCACTAAAGTGCGAGAAGTGCTCGGTGCTGATGCAAAATTAGATACGTGGGGAATGGTCTTTGATCCTGCTAACGCCGAAAAACTAAGCAGTTGCGGTATCAGCTTGATGGATGATCCTTCTGAGGTACTAAAAGCGGCTCAGGCTTACGCTGGCTTAGATGTTAAAGACAACAGCAAAGATGGCCTAAACAAAGCGGCTGATGTGGTTAACAGCGTACGCCAGCATATTCGTTACTTCCATAGCTCCCAGTATATTAACGATCTGGCCAATGGTGACCTGTGTGTGGCTCATGGTTACAGTGGCGATGTTTTACAGGCGCGTGATCGAGCCGCAGAAGCTAACAACGGCGTAGAAATCGCGTACCTTGTTCCTCAAGAAGGTGCGGTCGTATGGACAGATGTAATGGCGATTCCTGCCGATGCGCCTAACCCAAAGGCAGCCCATGCATTTATCAACTTTCTGCTTCAGCCTGAGGTGATAGCGCCTATTTCCAACTATGTGGCGTATGCTAATGCCAACACAGCCGCAACCGCTTTGGTGGATGAAGAGATCCGTAATGATCCGGGTATCTATCCTTCAGAAGAAACACGTAAAGGGTTTGTTACCATTAATACACCATCTGCTAAAGAGACTCGTATGATGTCGCGCATCTGGACCCGCGTGAAGACAGGTCAATAACGGATGGCACAGCTTCGTTCATCTACCCCTCTAGAGTCTTGGCAGGCTCCAGAGGGGGAGCCGGTTATTCGTGTTGAGAGCGTGACCAAAAAATTTGGTGATGTTTACGCTGTCGATGATATAAGCCTGAGTATTCACCAAGGGGAGTTCTTCTCGTTATTAGGCTCTTCAGGGTGCGGTAAAACAACCTTGCTTCGCATGTTGGCAGGCTTTGAAACACCTTCTGCTGGGCGTATCTTTATTGATGGTGTGGATATGACCCACACCCCACCTTATGAACGTCCAATCAATATGATGTTTCAGTCTTATGCGCTCTTCCCGCATATGACGGTCGAAGACAACATCGCCTTTGGTTTAAAGCAAGAAGGAATGCCCTCCTCTGAACGTAAAGAACGCATTCAGGAGATGATGGCATTGGTGCAGATCGATGCACTAGCTAAGCGTAAACCTCACCAATTATCGGGAGGGCAGCGTCAGCGTGTTGCGCTGGCACGAGCGCTGGCTAAGCAGCCAAAAATCTTACTGTTGGATGAGCCGTTAGGCGCGCTTGATAAAAAACTGCGGGAAAAAACCCAGTTTGAGCTGGTCAATATTCAGGAGCGTTTGGGGATGACGTTCGTGATCGTCACCCACGATCAAGAAGAGGCGATGACCATGTCGTCTCGTATTGCGCTCATGCATGATGGCCGAATCGAACAGATCGATCCGCCACGGCGCATGTATGAATACCCCTCCACCCGTTATGCTGCTTCTTTTATTGGGACGGTGAACCTGTTCAGCGGCTATGTGGTTAGTCAGGAAGATGATCATGTGTTAATCCAAAGTGAAGAGGCCGGTGGTTTACTGCAAGTGAAACATAGCCAGCCCTTGGTAGCTGGTATGGAAGTCACTGTTGCGGTTCGCCCTGAAAAGTGTCGTTTGATGGCAGAGCTGACCGGTGCTCCGAATCAGATTAAAGGTATTATCAAAGAGATTGCCTATTTAGGTGATGTCTCTATCTACCATGTAGATCTACCCTCAGGTAAACGAGTGCAATTCACTCAATCGAATATTCAGGCGTTGGCCGAGCAACCCCTAACGTGGGAGCAAGAGGTTTGCCTGGCATGGCAATCGAACAGCTGTGGGGTGCTGGAAGAATGACGCCGAGTACGCCTAAGTGGTTACGAGGGCGCACATTGATTATTGGTGTGCCTTGGTTGTGGCTTGGATTATTCTTTTTGCTACCGTTTCTGTTTATCCTGAAAATCAGTCTATCTGAGGCTGCATTGGCGCAACCGCCTTATCTTGATTTGATCCGCGAAGTGAGTGATGGCTTGATGACTATCAAGCTGAACTTTGGTAACTATCTGTTTCTGCTGGAAGATCCACTCTATTTGCAGGCATTGTGGGGCTCGGTCAAGGTCGCTACGATCTCAACTTTGCTGTGTTTGTTATTAGGCTATCCGATGGCTTACGCTATAGCTAAGTCCCCCAATCATTGGCGGCTCCCGTTGCTGATGCTGGTTATCCTTCCGTTTTGGACCTCTTTTCTGATTCGTGTCTATGCATGGATTGGGATTCTAAAGAACAACGGCTTGCTGAATCAGTGGTTGATGAGCATAGGGCTTATTGATACGCCCTTGGAAATTATGCATACACCGGTCGCGGTTTATATCGGAGTGGTATATAGCTATCTGCCCTTTATGGTGCTGCCGCTGTATGCCACTTTGATCCGTTTGGATGACACGCTGTTGGAGGCAGCGTCTGATCTGGGTTGTAAACCGTGGAAGCAGTTCCTGAAAATCACATGGCCACTCTCTATGCCGGGTGTGTTAGCTGGCGCGATGCTGGTGTTTATCCCAGTAATGGGTGAGTTTGTCATCCCTGATCTGCTGGGCGGGCCTGAAACCTTGATGATCGGTAAACTGATGTGGACCGAGTTTTTCAGTAATAAGGATTGGCCACTGGCCTCTGCGTTGGCGGCGGTTCTGCTGTGTGTATTGATTATTCCTTTTGTGTTGCTGAGGCATTATGAGCGACGCTCCGAGGAGGTGCTCTGATGTGGCGTAAGATGCCGCTGCTGATGACAGCGCTGATGTTTGGTTACGCTTTTCTTTATGGGCCAATTGCCAGTTTGATTGTCTACTCCTTTAATGAAAACCGTTTGGTAACCGTTTGGTCGGGTTTTAGCACGAAGTGGTACGCTGAATTGCTGCAAAACGATCAAATATTGGGCGCGGCTTGGTTGAGTGTCAAAATTGCCTCGGTGAATGCCTCCTTAGCTGTAATCCTTGGGACACTCGCTGCATTAGCTTTGGTGCGTTATAAGCGTTTTAAAGGGCGGCAGGTCATGGAAACCATGGTGACGGCACCCTTAGTAATGCCTGAGGTGATCATTGGTTTGTCGTTGTTGTTGCTGTTTGTCGCGATGGAGCGGGTATTAGGTTGGCCTGAGGGGCGTGGTCAGTTGACCATTACGATTGCCCATGTGACCTTCTCGATGGCTTATGTGGCTGTTGTAGTTCAAAGTCGTTTAGCGCATATGGATCAATCATTAGAAGAGGCTGCATTAGATCTGGGTGCTAAGCCACGAAAAGTGTTTTTTGCGATTACATTGCCTTTAATTACTCCAGCGTTAGTGGCTGGGTGGTTACTTGCTTTTACCTTATCTATGGATGATTTAGTGGTTGCCAGTTTTGTTTCGGGGCCAGGTGCCACAACACTGCCTATGGTTGTTTATTCCAGCGTGAGGTTGGGGGTTAGCCCACAGATTAATGCATTGGCGACTATTATTGTAGTGACGGTCAGTATTGCGGTTGCTGTGGCAGGTGTTCTTATGTATCGCAAAGAGAAGCGCGGCATTTAATACTTTACGAGCGAAACCCCTTTGATCTGGGCATACAGCTGATCACCTACGCTCAGTGACATCTGGTCGGTAGACCAGCGTGTTACTCGGGCTAGCAAACGTGTGTGTTCTCCGAGTGTTAGAATAAGATTGCATTGGGCTTTATCGGTTATGTCTATCTTCTCGATGGTGACCGGCAGTGTGTTGATGATGGTAGAGTCATTGTTTGCTGAGCGGGTTAAGCTGATGTGGTTGGCGCCAATACGAATTCTTTTACGTTCCCCTATTGCTCCTTGTGTGCCCGGTACTTTAAGCACACCACCATCCACAGATAGATAGGTTAAGTCATAGTGTTCATAGTATTGAGTTACAATGGCGTTGATCAGTGAACCTGCTTTGCTAAAGTGAGCCAGAGGTGATGCTAAGTCCAACATAATCTCCTGAATATCTCCTTGTGCAGTCACCTGCCCCCTGTCCATTAATACAATATGATCAGCAAGATTTTCTACTTCAGATAAAGCGTGGGTGACATAGATCACAGGGATAGATAACCGGGTATGCAGCTGTTCAAAGTAAGGCAGGATTTCCGTCTTACTTTTAAAGTCCAGTGCCGAGAGTGGTTCATCCATGAGTAAAATATCAGGGGCTGATAATAAAGCGCGGCCAATGGCAACCCGCTGTTTTTCACCACCGGAGAGCGTGTCTGGCATTCTATCGATAAGGTGTTGGATGCCCAGCAGGTGAGTCACTTCTTCAAATGTTAAAGCGTCGTTGCCGCTGGTATTTGAGTCATGAGCAAATAGTAAATTACTCTTAACGCTCAGATGCTCAAACAAACTTGCTTCTTGAAAAACATAACCGACTTTTCGCTGGTGAGGTGGGACGAAATGGGCGCTATCCTGCCAGCTATGTCCGTTGATTTCGATATGAGCTTGTGTGGCTTTATGAAGCCCTGCGATGCAGCGTAAAAGGCTGGTTTTCCCGCATCCCGATGGGCCAAATAAAGCAGTGATGCCACGCCCTGGAATCTTAATGTCAACCGACAAGGGAAAGTGCTCAAGCGGCGTATTGATTCGGATGTTAAGCATAGGACTCATCGTTGTAGCCCCCGGCGGCTTTTACGCTCTAATAAGGTCAGCAACAGAATAATTGTGAATGAGAAAGCGACCATCCCCGCAGCAATGAGGTGGGCTTTATCCCACTCAAGAGATTCCACATAATCATAGATCGCAATGGAGAGCACTTTGGTCTCCCCTGGGATATTACCGCCAATCATCAAAACAACGCCAAACTCGCCTAACGTATGCACAAACGACATGACAATACCGGTTAACAGGCCGCCGCGTGACATGGGTAACACGACGCGAATAAATGTATTGAGAGGGGATGAGCGCAGTGTTGCTGCAACTTCTAGCGGCCGTACCCCAATAGATTCAAACGTATTTCTTAAGGGTTGAACCATAAAGGGTAATGAAAAGACAACTGAGCCGATGACTAAGCCTGTAAAGGTGAAGGTAAGAGGCGATCCAAGCAGGGTAGTTGATAGTTGGCCTAAAGGGCTGTCTGGCCCGAGGGAGATTAACAGGTAAAAGCCTAAGACAGTGGGGGGTAAAACTAAAGGCATTGATACCAGTGCGGAGATCATATCTTTAAAGAGGCTTTTAGAGCGAGCAAGCCACCAGGCGAGCGGTATACCAATCACTAATAGAACACAGGTTGTCAGTGTTGCGAGTTTTAAAGAGAGAAGAATGGCATCCGTCATGGTTGTCTCAAAAAGTTAAATAGCCACTTTGGCGAATAATCTGTTGGGCGGTATGGCTGCTCAGGAAATTATAGAATGCATTAGCTGTTAAATTATTCTGCGCGGCTTTGAGCATGACTGCACCTTGATGCAAGGGCGTATGAGTCTCATGAGGCACTTGCCAGTAATAACCTTGAGATAGTTTCTTTATCTGAGATAGCGCCACAAAAGCGGCATCGACATTCCCACTGGCTGCAAACTGGTAGGTTTGGGCAATATTATCTCCCTGAACAATGACACCATCATAGGCGGGTTCGCGTGAAGCGAGTACTTCAATAGCTGCAACGCCGTAAGGTGCGGTTTTGGGGTTGGCAATAGCCAAGCGTGTTACGTGATTTTTGTCGAGTGCTTCCAAGCCTTGTTCAATTCCGGGGTAATGTTTACTCCAGAGCGCCAGTTGGCCTGTGGCATAAATTTTCAAATTATCTAGGGCTATCCCTTCTTCTATCAAACGTTTAGGGCGATCTGTATCTGCGCTTAAAAAAAGATGAAAAGGCGCGCCATGTTTTATTTGAATAAACAGTTTGCCACTAGAACCTGAACTAATAAGAATATTGTGGCTGTTGGATTGACTGAATGCTTGAACCAGTTGCTGTGCGGTTGATAAAAAGTTAGCTGCGACAGCAATATTGATGGTTTCCCCACGTATAGGAGCTGAGAGACTCAGCAAAAGCGACAAGAGAAGGCTTACCCTGAATCGACCAAAGGTGTACGGTTTTCTATTCATAGGAAACATCTTAAGTAGGTATGCCTCTTCACACTATTGTACAGACAGAGTATATCGAAAGAGGTATTGTGGAAAGTGGTCATTATTTCGTCATAAAGGTGTGGGATAGTCTTATTTCAACTTTTTGTGCACTGCACAAAAAAAGAAGTTGACAATCGTTGGGATAAAGATAGAATACATCGTATTGTGCAGTGCAACATAAATTATTGGGGAAGCATCATGACAAACAATATCGATCTACAGAAACCACTAGAAGCTGTTAAAACACTTATGACTCTTCAGGCTGCTACCGTAAGCAAGTCTGTAGAATTACAGAAACAGTCTGGTGAAGAGCTGGCTTCTTTCTTCAAAGCTGAAGTAGAAAAAGCTAAAGAGCTGAAAACTCCTGAAGATGTAGTTAAGTTCAACGTTGAAGCGAACAAGAACTTGTTCGAAATTCTGAAAGCACAGGGCGAAGCTTTTACAGCATTAGCGACTGAAGCTAGCCAGAATGCAATGAACGAAATTCAGAAAATGGCTAAATAAGCATTTTTAGATATTAAAAAACCCGGCTTGCCGGGTTTTTTTGTGGCTACTTTTTCACATCAGTCTTCGTTGGTATGGATATTGGCGGAGGATCAGAACAAACCACTGTATTCCTGCCCTGATTCTTAGCAATGTAGAGCACGTCATCTACACGCTTGAGTAAGGCGTGATAGTCTTCTCCTTGGCTGTACTCTGCAACGCCTGCGCTTAGGGTGATTTTTGTATCAGCTTGCCAATAGTGTTTTTGGATATTGAGCCTGATCTTGTTGGCTAACTGTAACGCACCGCTCATCTCTGTTCTTGGGCAGAGCAGCAGGAACTCCTCTCCGCCCCAACGGCCTAATATATCTATCTCTCGGCAGAGGCTATTCATAATCAGACTGACTTCCTGAAGTACTTCATCGCCTTTTTGGTGTCCAAATTGATCATTGATCTGCTTAAAAAGATCGATATCAAAGAGAACGATTGAAAAGGGGTCTTTATAGCGCTTAACAGCTGCGATCTCTTTTCGCATCTCTTGGACCAATAAGTAACGGTTCGGTAAATTGGTTAACTGATCAGTTGTGGCCTGTTGTGCTAGTTGCTCATTGAGTATTCGAAGCTTGTTGTTATAACTAGAAATAACGCGGTAACGATAGATCAGCAAGAAACCTAGTGCAGCAATAACGGCCATGACACTCACGAAAGGGCGGTAATCGAATGCACTCTCATATTGAATGCCTACCCAGCGGTTATAAATTTGCTGACGCTCAGTCTCATCTATTGAGAGAATCGCCTTGTTAAGAATTGGCACCCACTCAGGCCAATCTTTACGTACTCCTATTGCTAAGGAGTAGTTGTCTGGTAGTGTGCTTGAAACCTTTATATTGAGGTGTTTGTTGATGTTAACTTGGTGTGCAATAACTTCCAAAGAGCCGATAAACCCAAAAACTTTTTCTTCGCTGAGTAGTTTTAAGCCTTCCTGATCAGACTCCACTTCTAATAGTTTAATACCTGGATATCGGCTTTTCAAAAAGGGGATTGCTGCAGTGTCTTTGACTACTGCGTGCAGCTTATGAGTTACGCTATTGATATCGGATAGGAAAAATTGATCAAGTCGTGTTGCTAGCACAAGAGGCGACGAAAAGAGTGGTTGGGTAAAGTTAAGATATTGAGATCTTTCTTTAGTTGGAGTAATTGTGGTGACTAAGTCGCATTTTTGCTGTTGGTAGAGTTGAGTTGTTTCGCTCCAGGTATTTGTTTTTACTAGTGTGAAGGTGATTCCCAAGCGTTGGCTAATGAGTTTCATCAGGTCTGCAGATACACCAATATGGTTGCCAGAAGAGGAGAGACCGTCAAAGGGCAGCCAATTCGGGTCGATACAGAGCCTGAGATTAGCCGTTTTATCTGTAATGCGCTTCTCTTCTTCGGATAGATAAAGCAACCCGCTACTCTCTAAATTACTCGTTAGCCTGACCTGTGGGCTAAACCATTTAGTTTGAATACGAACTTTCTCATGGTCAGGAATGGCGGCTAGTCCTTTATTCAGGATTGAAACGGCTTCTGGCCAATCGTTTCGTGTAGCGAATACTAGGTCGAGTTGATCATCTAAGTGAAATGCTATTTGTAGGTAAGGCATACCTAGTTTATTAGCTAGGTAGAGTGTTGCTCCATTACCAAAAGCGATGTCCGCCCGTTGAGTCGACAGTGCACTGAAAACGTCTTCAACTGTATCGACTAATAAGATTTTAGACTTTGGGAACTGATTCGCTAACTCTATATCGGCTAGATTGCCTTTTTGAATGACGATGGTTTTATCATCTAGATCCTGAATGGCATGTATTTCTTTGGGGTTTCCTGTTGCCACGAATACTGCTTTTTTTAGTGTGAGGTAGATGTCTGAAAAATTGAGATAGCTTTTGCGCTTTTCAATAGGGGCCCCAGTACTAAGCCCGTCGATCTTCCGCTCTTGTGCAAGACGCTGCATTTCTGGCCAGCTACCGGTCACCAGAGAAAAGTTTGCCCCTGTGACTTGGTTTATGGCGTCTAAAATTTCAGCGTCGTACCCAGAAACGCTTCCATCTTGACCGACTATAACATAGGGTTCCCAAGATAAGTCTGTGCCCAGTTTGATCTCGGGGTGTTGCTGAATAAACGTCTGTTCTTCTGGTGTAAGGCCAACGCCTGCATAGAGTGGGGAGGTGACAAAAAGCAATAGTGAGGTAAAACTCAGGATGAGTTGGCTAATTAAAGTGTATTGTTTGGTTCCAGCCACCTTTCCTCCAACATCATCCTTGCTAGTCACAATAAAAATCCGCTTCTTAGGGGT
>Ga0193954_1001434_pt1 | contig 12094 bp, 11 predicted proteins | sample BB_5_MG_FD_140340 | JGI IMG/M metagenome (GOLD analysis project Ga0193954, IMG submission 140340) | Microbial mat bacterial communities from the Broadkill River, Lewes, Delaware, United States - BB_5_MG | ecosystem: Environmental > Aquatic > Freshwater > River > Microbial mats | place: USA...
ATCCTAGGGACAGGTCACGGGGTCTAGGCCTCGACATCACGCCCGCGATCACACCGCCGGAGGCTGGACTCACATGTCTCACGGAAGCCTCGCCCCTCGGTCAATAAACACGCTCGCTCACGGAGCGGTCCGCGACCCGCAAACAGGGCCACATCAAGATCCGCTGCACAGCTCGACAGGCTGCGGGTCGCAGACCGGAACCGGCCGGCATCAAAGGGCACGCACCCTTTTGATGATCGCAGCGCCATACGTCAGCGGACTCTGACTCGGCACGCAGCACCTCAGCGCGGGCCCCCGTGCGAACCTCTGCGATTCGACCTATACTGCGTAAAAATGCGCACCCGTCATGTCTGGTTCCCCATCCTCCTCAGTGCCCCACGACGAGTCATGCAACGACTTCGACAAGCTTACCCTCGCGGGCATGCGACGTCCGCATCGGCGATACGAGCAAGGCGCACGCGTGCAGCATCCGTCGGGGGCTTGGTCTTAGCAACCAGCCTTGCCTTTGCTCCCGAAGCCTCGGCCCATGACTGGAGCCAACTGCGAGCCGTCGCGGAGTGGACCAACGACAAGACCTACTTCTTCTTCTCGAATGGGACCTACACCACCTACGACAACCAGACCGGGAAGATGCGCAAAGCGGCTAAGAAGGTCAGTGAGGGCTGGCGAGGTGTCTCCGACGAAAGCGCCAAGATGATCGTAGGCGCAACCACCTACTATAACGGCAAGGCCTACCTATTCCTCGCCGATGGTCAGTTCATTCGCTATGACATCGGCAAGCGCAGGGTGGACCGCGACCCCGCCTCCATTGCGTCTTCTTGGCGAGGCATGGATCGTTATGCCGACAAGATCGTAGGAGTGTCGAAGTACCTCATGAGTAACCAAGCCAGCCCAGAGAAGCTCTACTTCTTTCTCCGGGATGGAACCTACGTACGCTATGACCGGGCCAGGAAGATTGTCGACCAAGAGGCGAGGCCGCTGTGGCCCAAGAACTGGAATGGAATGAAAGAGAAGTGGGCGAAGGGCGTAGTTGGCGTCACGACCTACACCGACAAAAAGCGCCCGAAGGGCCGCCGCTACAAGACTTATTTCTTTGTCAATGACGGCACCTACGTCAGGTACGATAACGACCAGCGGCGGGTCGGCACGACTTCGCCGAAATCGACAAGACGAGGCTGGGAGAAGGAGGGCGGAGCTAAGGCCCTTAACTCCTCCAGCAGCTCAGGATGGGTGGTTGGCAGTGCCTGCAAGTTGGGCCCCCAGGCCAAGTCTTGCAATAAATCGATGCCGGGGAGAATGGGGAAGACAGGCTCGGCCATGCCCTGTCCGATGCCCATCACGCACAAGGGCGTAAGCTATAAGGTACTCCCGTCCCAGGCGCCGGACGGAGGCCTGGCTTTCAGGTTTATCGGCGACGACTGTAAGTTCTACGACAGCGCAGAGGAGCTGGAAGCCGCGGGCGCACGAGGTCCTCGCTAGGCCCTATCGCAGCCCAAGGCCTGCCATCGTATCGCCGGCGTCCCCACCTCACACTATCGAGATCGAGGTCCCAGAACTCAGACAGCTCGGGCCCATTTGGCGGCTACTCATAGTACGATATCTAGGCTATAATGACGCTCCAATAGAGGCGCTCCTACGATCGCCGATGCAAGAAAGTGAGACTGCGATGCGCTGTAGTACGAGCCGGATGATCCCCATACTTGCCCTCTCGATGACCTCCTGGCTGACGTCGGCTCCGGCCAGCGCCAACGACGTAAAGAACACAGGCAGTAAGCCGTTGCATGTATATTGGAAAGCCACCGTCGGCTGTGGAGGGGTTGCTGGCGGGCATGGCTTCGTCTGCGAAGACATGAAGGTCGCGCCTGGCAAGACCGGCACCTACCCTTGGGGCTGGGGACAGCTCAACAAATACCTCGTTGTAAAGTGCGACGGGAAGGAAGAGGTCTTCGACGAGGACTCTAAGACCATCTATGTGCAGTGCGGAGGACCGAGAAAGAAGGAGTCGCTCTACGGCGCATGTCCGGATTCGACACCTAAAGTTGTCTGGCCCGATAGTGAGGCCGCCGGAGACAATCGGATCGTGTTCTCCGCGGGGCGCAACTACTGCTTACATAACTGGCATGGCAAGGCGGAGAACGGCAACCCAGTGAACCTCTGGGCGTGTGCTTCGAAGTACGACGAGAGCCAGAAGTGGCGATGGGACGCGGACGGGCGAATTCGGCTCGAAGCAGACCCGCGCTTCTGTCTGCACAACTGGGACGGCAAGGCCCAGAGCGACAACCGTGTCGATCTTTGGGAGTGTGACGACAAGTACGATGCGCGCCAACAATGGGAGATGACCTGGGACGGTCAGATCAAGCTGAAATCCGCCTCCGGCTACTGTCTTCACAACTGGGATGGCAAAGCGAAGAGCGGCAGTCGGGTCGGCCTCTGGAAGTGCAAACACCCCCAGCAGAAGAAGGCTTGCAGTCAGAAATGGGAGTACCGACACAAAGTCGCAGGTACTCTTTCCCTGCGGGCCAATCCGGCCTTCTGCGCTCGGTCGGTTTCCATCACAATGCAGCACTACAGCACGGTGACGAAGAAGCATTCGCGAACGGCACGACTCAGGAGCATCGAGTTGGGTCGGTGTTACCCAGAGAACCCGAAGTGGCACACACCGTGGAGTGCCGCCATCTACACCTATAGCGGCAAGGACCCGAAGTTCAACCCGGGCACCAAGAGGCAGTTCGCAGAGGGCCTACTTTGGGAGATGCCAGCGCCCAGTGGCGAAGCCATCTTTATCAACCCAGAGAAGACGCGAGCAAAGGGAGCGAAGCGGCCGGACAACGAGACCGTCCGATGTCTCGAACGCCAGGGAGGTGTCGTCCCCGAACAGGAGGACCTGCTCCTGGCGGTCCCTTGCAACTCCACTTCATTTAGACAGTCTTGGACTATGCGCTCGAATGGCCGCATCTGGCAGGCGGGCACCAACCCCAAGCGCGTCTGTCTACACAACTGGAACGGAAGGACGGAGAACGGCAACCAGATTGGGCTCTGGCGCTGCGACAAAAAGTACAACGCTTCGCAACAGTGGAACCTGGTTGGATACGACTAGGAAGTCCGCGCGCCTCCCACGAGCGGTCTATCGAAGCAGCAGCATCCGTAGCCTGGGCCGATGACAGCGGCGCGAGTAAGCGCGGTCTCGCTGCGCGGCTCAGCCACCAGCACAACGCACGCCGCCCGCATACACCGCAGTGTCATAGTTCAGCTCCACGAACCCACCGACCTGGTGCGCATCGAAGAGCCCGCCCGCCGCCCGCATCATAGCCTCAAAACGCTCATCACCTCGGCCCGGCAGGTACGAACAGGACCGCAGCCTAGCCTGCAGCGCTTCCCGATCCAAGCGCTGGCGATTGGGCAATAACTTAGGCCCCGGCACCTCTGAAAAGACCGCGCTCAGGCCCGCAGGATCTTCGTAGCGCTCCGCCACCTGCGAATAGTCCGTGCCCCAGCTGCGCAGGAAGGTCTCATAGGCCACCGCGAATGCAGTGCCCTCAGCCCGGCGTCGGTTCCAGATCAACGCCACCACGCCGCCCGGCCGAAGTATCCGGCGCCACTCGACAACGGCGGCCGCGGCATCGAACCAATGAAAGGCCTGCCCCGCCACCACTAGGTCCACCGAGCCGTCGTCCAGACCCGTCGCCTCTGCCTGACCCTCCACCACAGAGAACGCAGAGAAGCGCTTCAGGGTCTGCTCCGCAGCAAAGCGCATCTCGGCGCCGGGCTCCACCGCCAAGACCCGGCAGCCCGCCTCCAGCAGCGGCAGGCTCAACAGGCCAGTGCCCGCGCCGATATCCGCCACCGTCCAAGACAGCCGCCAATCCGCGATCGAGGTCGGCTCGGCCACCCCCATCGCCGCGCGAAGCACATCGAGTACCTGCCGGGGATAGCCAGGCCGAGAGCGCAGGTAATCCTGCACACGGTCGTTGAAGCGATGCAGCTGAGACATGCCCCGCAACCTTAATTGCAGTCTACGAAGACCACTGTGTAGCTATAGCTCTGGCTGTTGGCATTGGTCAGCCGCACTCGGACCGTCTTGCCCGCGCTCCAGGTGCCAGTGGGAGCATCCCAGGCCAAGACGGGCCCGGCGCCATAACCGCCGCCCACGACCCAAGAGTCGACGGTGCTATAGCCCGTGTCGTCGATGTCGAGTTCCACGGTGGTGCTCTCGGCGACGAAGCTCATGGAGTCCATGCGGAAGGACCACAGCCCCGGAGCGGCCTGTTCAGGGACGTGGCCGGGAGGCGGGTAGGCCTGTACATCCTGGGGCGTATTGCCGCCTCGCGAGAACGAGTACATGCACGAAAACGGCGGTTTATACCCAAAGGTTGTATCCACCATGGAGGGGTTGAGCACCCAGCGGCGGTGTCCGAGGGAGTCCACACCCCGATCGCCCACATACAGATCGACCGAGCGCGCCAGGCCGCCGCCCGCCTGCGCGAGGTTGCTGCTGCTGGAGCCGTCGTAGCCAGACTGGGTCCAGCAGGGCGTGGTATCGGGCGGAGTGTGGTCCAGGCTACCCAGGCCGTGCATGACCACCGCGCAGTCCTGCTGCTGGCCGCGTCGGTCCGGGTTCTCTGTGATCTGCCCTAGGCCGCTCAGCCAACGATAGAGGTTGGTGCGACGAATGGCGTTGGCATGCGAGCCCTCGCTCACTTCGCCGGGGTCGCAGGGGTCCATGGAGCCGAAAGTCTCGGTCCATTCTGTACCCACATTCGTAACGAACTCGCTGCGCCACTTGCCGCACACGTCCGACTCCAGACGACTCACGAAGGGCTCGGGCGACTCGGGTGCGCAGCGCGAGTTATGCAGGATGAAACCACTCGGACACTGGCAGGGCCCACAGTCCGTCACGCAGCTCATGCAGCTTTCGTTGGCATCACAGGTCTGGTCCCCGCAGTAGGCCATCACGGGTCCCGCGTCCGTCTCGGGTCCCGCATCCACCGTGGGGCCGCCATCGGTGAGCGGCCCACCGTCGGTCGGGGTGCTGGTCTGAGTGCCTCCATCACGGCTGGGCGGCGAACCGATGCGCTGGGAGGTCCTGCCCTCGGGCACGCAGGCTGCGAACAACAAGATGAAAGCGAGACAGAGTGATTGACGCACCACCCCGGCAGCTTGCCCCTCACAACCTGGTTTCGGCAATCGGACTAACTGAAGAGCGCTTCAAACTGCTCGCGGGGCAGCACGTCTCCCAAAAATGCCGTCTGCACATCTAAAAAGCGCAAGAGGCTGTTGGGCGGCTGACCGGGCACCTGAATGGGCGGCCACGGCGGCGCGGGCGCTCTAAAGCTGCCGCCCTGCGCCATGTGCGACCGATCGGAGGAGAAGTGGCCGACAAAATCCTCCGCGCTCACCACCCGGAACCATGGCCTTAGCTCGGTCGACAGCCGCTCCGTGGCCCGAAAGGTAGCCTGCATGTACTGCTCGAAGCCCGCGGGAAAGTCGACCCGCGAGTCGAAGTCAAAAACGCAAGACTGCTTGTCGCCCCGTATCACCAGGACCACATGGTAGTCCCAGACTACGGCATCTCCTGGCGCCGCCAGCTTCTGAGACCAAAGCGCGCAGGTCTGGGTGGGGTTTGAGACAAATACGACGAAGCGATCACCCGGAGGCAGGTCCTCACGCTGGGCCAGCCACCAGATGTTCTCTTCGCAGTAGAATGCCGCGTAACGGCAATCCGCAGGCTTGATTGCAGTCACCGCCGAGGGTGCGTTCACCGCATCTCGAAGGTGAGCGTCTCGTCCGAGATGGTATAGACGTCGCCCGCAGAGACACGGGTTCGGGTGATCTTCTCGCCGTTGAGCCAGACACCGTTCGCCGAGCCCAGATCCTCGATATGCAGCTCCGTGCCGGACAAGCTCAAGCTGGCGTGCTGGCGCGAGACCTTTGCGGAGGGGATGACCACATCGCAAGTTCGGCTGCGTCCTACCACCATCGTATCTTTGTCGACCCGCACCGACTCACCATTGGTGAGGGTGACATACCAAACCCGCGCGGGGGCGGGCGTGGGGGCGCGGCGCGGCGCGGCGGGCGCTGGAGCGGGGGCCGCCGGCGCGGGCGCGGCCCGCGGGGCAGCATTGAGGCCGGTGCAAGGTACGGCCGGGAAGGCGACCAGATGGTCCTTACGGGCCCGAGCGTGCAGCTCCTCCTCGGTTGGCACCAAGGCCACCGATTGATCGCAGACGTGGCAGGTGACGTCCGTAGGAATCTCGGAGACAGCCAGCTCCAGCCAGTTCTGCGGACAACTGTGCTCATTCGGACAGTTGGTGATCCAACCCAGGCACTCGCGCATTTGGAGAAGGGATGTACGGGGATCGGAGCGTCGGCGCAATTCCTCAGACGCTCGGCGCGTAGACAGTGGGATCTGCCACCCCCGCCTCCGCGAAGCCGCGGCGGCGCAGATGACAGCTATCGCAGGCCCCGCAGGCGCCCTCCGGCTTTGGGTCATAGCAGCTGGTGGTCAGGCCGTAGTCGACGCCCAAGGCCTTGCCTTTGCTGATGATTTCGGCCTTTGTCAGGTCCATCAGGGGCGCGCGCACCCGAAAGGTGCCCTGCCCGCTGACCCCCGCCTTGGTGGCCACATTGGCCAGCGCCTCAAAAGCCGAGACGAATGCGGGCCGGCAGTCGGGGTAGCCACTATAATCGAGCCGATTGGCGCCAAAGAACAGCTCGAAGGCCCCCAGCACCTCGGCCAAACCCAGGGCCACGGCCAAGAAGACGGTATTGCGCGCCGGCACGTAGGTCACGGGGATCTCTCCCTCGGTATGGGCGTCCTTCGGGACCTCAATCTCGTCGGTGAGCGCGCTGCCGCCCACGGTGCGCAGGTCCAGGCGCACGGTGCGGTGATCCGATATTCCAAGCGATGTAGCGATCTTAGCGGCAGCTTCGAGCTCGACGCGGTGCCTTTGGCCGTAGTCGAAGCTCAAGGCATGCACGTCATAGCCCTCGGATTGGGCCCAGGCGGCGACGGTGGCGGAGTCCAGTCCTCCGGACAGCAAAACGACGGCTTTGGCGGTCATGAGCTCAGCCCCATAGACCCACCGTAGGTACTTCGTCGATGCCGGGCCGAAATCGGCGTGACAGGGGGCGCCTGGACGTGTAGCTACGGCCGTCCGCACGCCGCGATGCGAGGATGGCGGAATTGGTAGACGTGCTGGATTTAGGTTCCAGTGGGTAACCCCCGTGCGGGTTCGAGTCCCGCTTCTCGCATAACAACCACGGCGTGACGGCCATCTTTAGAAGGAAGCGCTGACTCATGAAGGTCGATGTCGAAACAGTCTCCCCAGTCGAGAAGAAGGTCTCGATTGCCGTCCCCTGGGACGATGTAAAGCAAGAGCTGGATACGGCGTACAGGGATCTCGCCAAACGGGCTCAGGTCAAAGGCTTTCGCGCCGGCAAAGTGCCGCGCAAGGTGCTTGAGAAGTTCTACAAGCAGTCTGTCGAAGGCCAAGTCCTGGGGCAGATCCTGGACGATAGCTTCAAAAAGGCTGTCGCCGAGAAGGACCTGGTCCCGATCGACAACCCCCAGGTTTCGGACTTCCCCACCCTGAAGCCCAACGAAGATCTGGAGTTCACCGCCACTGTGCAGGTGAAGCCGGAGATCGACGTTAAGGAGTACAAGGGGCTCAACGTCGAGAAGAAGGTGCGGCAGGTCAGCGACGAAGAGGTCGATACCGAGCTGCAGCAGATGCGCGAAAAGGCCACCGTGGTCGAGCCGGTCACGGATCGCCAGGAGTGCCAGGCCGACGACCTCGCGGTGATCGACTTCTTCGGCTACGTCGACGGCGAGACCTTCAAGGGCGGCAAGGGCATCAACTATACCGTCCAGGTCGGCGCCAACCAGATGATCGAGGGCTTCGAAGATCACCTGATCGGCATGAAGATCGGCGACGAGAAGAAGTTCCAGCTCAACTTCCCCAAGGGCCAAGGCCCCGACGAGGTTCAGGGCAAGGATGTCGACTGGAAGGTCGACCTCAAGGAGCTCAAGACGAAGATCCTGCCCGACCTGGACGACGACTTCGCCCAGGACCTGGGTGATTACGACACTCTGGATGAGCTGAAGGCTGGCTTGCGCGAGAACATCGCCACCCGCGAGGATGCGCGCGCCAAGCGCCAGCTGCGTGACGCGGTGATGGAGAAGCTCGTCGAGGAGAACCCCGTCGAAGTTCCGCCCACCATGATCGAGCGTCAGCTGGACTACCTGCTGAACGACGCGATGAAGATGATGCAGACCGCAACCCCCGAGATGAAGGAGGCCATCGGTAAGCTGCGTGGCGAGCTTCGTCCGCGGGCCCAGCGTCAGGTCGCTGGCATGCTGTTGCTCGAGGCCGTCGCGCGGGTCGAGAACGTCGAGGTCGAGGATCAGGCGCTCGAGGGTCGCATCCAGGAGCTGGCGCGGGAAAACCGCATGCAGCCCAAGCAGCTCAAGATCCAGCTCAAGCAGAACGATCAGATCGAGTCGCTGCGCTACAACATGAAGCAGGATAAGGCCCTGGATCTGGTGCTAGAGGCGGCCACCGTCACCGAGCGCACCGTGACCCAGGAGGAGCTGGACGCTGAGGAGGCCGCCGCGGCCGCCGCCGACGCGGGCGCTGCCGCCGAAGCCAGCGAAGGCGAGCACGAGCACGAGCACGTGCACGGCCCCGACTGCGACCACGACTGAGTCGATCCTTCCCTACGGGGCTGGACGTGAATCCAGACTCCGGCCACCATAGCGACAACATGACTTTCGTCCCGTCTTTCCGATCTTCGGGAAGACCGGGGCGCGTTGTGTGTTTCTTAGAGCGCGCGCGCCACTTTCGGTGCGCGCCGCCTAGCAGGAGAACGATTTGAGCTACCTCGTCCCTACCGTCATCGAGCAGACCCACCGCGGTGAGCGCGCGTACGACATCTGGTCGCGCCTGATGAAGGACCGGATCGTCTTTTTGGGCACGGCCATCGACGACATGGTCGCCAACAGCATTGTGGCCCAGCTTCTCTTCCTCGAGTCCGAGGATCCGGAGAAGGACGTCAATCTCTACATCAACAGCCCCGGTGGTTCTGTGACCGCTGGCCTCGCGATCTACGACACCATGCAGTACGTGCGCTGCCCCATCACGACGATCTGTGTCGGCATGGCGGCATCCATGGGCGCGGTGATCCTCGCGGCGGGTTCGGACGGCAAGCGCAAGGCCCTGCCCCACTCCCGCATCATGATCCACCAGCCCCACGGCGGCAGCCGAGGGCAGGTCTCCGACATCGAGATCATCGCGAAGGAGATGCTGCGTACCAAGCAAACCCTGAACGAGATCCTCTCGCGGCACACAGGGCAACCCGTAGAGAACATCAACAAGGACTCGGATCGGGATAACTACATGTCCGCCGTAGAGGCCAAGGAATACGGCCTTATTGACGATGTGGTGGCCCACAAGAAGGAAATCAAGGGGCCCACCCCGACGACCTGATCCGTCTCAATGCGTGAACCACACGCGTAGGTGATTGCAACGAGAGCGTCTTTCGGGCGCAATGGAAGATGTTCGATGGCAGACCGGGGCAAGAGAGACGAAGGCTACGGCGGGAATCTGACCTGCTCTTTTTGCGGCAAGTCGCAAAAGGAAGTGAAGAAGCTCATCGCTGGGCCGACGGTGTACATCTGCGACGAGTGCATCGGCCTGTGTAACGACATCATCGACGAGGAGCAGGACAAGGACTCCCGCAGCGACGGCACCTTCAAGGTACCGAAGCCCTCCGAGATCAAGGACGTGCTCGACGAGTATGTGATCGGCCAGGACCGTGCGAAGAAGTCTCTCGCGGTCGCGGTGCACAATCACTACAAGCGCGTGATGTCCAAACAGGAGGACGAGGACGAAGACGACGTCGAGTTGCAAAAGTCCAACATCCTCATGATTGGGCCCTCGGGTTCGGGCAAGACACTGCTCGCGCAGACCCTGGCTCGTATCCTCAATGTGCCCTTCACCATCGCGGATGCGACCACGCTGACCGAGGCCGGCTACGTCGGCGAGGACGTCGAGAATATCCTCGTGAACCTCCTGCAGGCCGCCGATGACGATATCGAGCGCGCCAGCCGCGGCATCGTCTACATCGACGAGATCGACAAGCTCTCTCGCAAGAGCGAGTCCCCCTCGATCACCCGAGACGTCTCGGGCGAGGGTGTGCAACAGGCCTTGCTGAAGATCCTAGAGGGTACGCAAGCTAACCTGCCTCCCAAAGGCGGGCGTAAGCACCCTCAGCAGGACTTCGTGCAGATGGATACAACCAATATCCTCTTCATCTGCGGCGGTGCTTTTTGTGGGCTGGAGACGATCATCGAGAGGCGCATCGGCAAGAAGGCCATGGGCTTTGGCGCCGAGATCAGCCGCAAGAAGGACAAGAAGATCGGCGAGTACCTCAAAGAGGTGCGCCCCGGAGATCTGCTGAAGTTCGGCATGATTCCGGAGTTCACAGGCCGCCTTCCCGTGGTGACCTACCTCGACGAGCTCGATGAGGAGGCCCTGCGGGACATCCTCACCAAGCCCAAGAACGCGCTCGTGAAGCAGTACGAGAAGCTCTTGGACCTCGATAACGTCAAGCTGACCTTCGGAGACGGCGCCATCGAGGCCATCGCGAGGAAGGCCATCGACAAGGGCACGGGGGCGCGAGGTCTTCGCGCCATCGTCGAAGGCAGCATGCTCGACATCATGTACGAGATCCCGGCCCGCAAGGACGTGGTTGAAGTCATGATCACGCCCGAGGCGATCAACGACGGCGAGCAGCCAAAGCTGGTCTCCAAAGAAGTCAAACCCACCGGCACCTGAGCCCTCGGGCCGCCCCACCCCGTCAACTCTGACTGCATAGTCAGATCTCTTATATCTATCAGTGCGCGCCGGCACGGGCTGAACCGTTGCCAAGGCCGAGACAACCGGGCTAGCCAGCCTTGGGATCAGCGCACGATATGGGCCTTCTAGATTATACCGACGAATTCAATGACGCCGTCGATCGGTGGGACGGCAAGGTCGAGGGAGTCAGCAAGCACAACCGCAAGATCAACCGTCTGCGGGTGTTCAAGAACCCCTTCCTCGAGAACGTGCTGGCGACCTCGCATCCCATCATGCCGGGTGTCTGGTTCGGGCCCTTCATCATTTATGGAGGCTACCTTGCAGTGACCGGGACCCGGGGCCCGCTGTGGGGCGTGCTGATGTACCTCGCGGGTGCGCTGGGCTTCACGCTGCTCGAGTACACGCTGCACCGCTTCCCATTTCACATGAAGCCCGGGCCATCCCGCGCCAGCAAGATCCGGCAGTTCGTGATGCACGGCTACCATCACCAGTTCCCGAATGACCGCCTGCGCCTCGTGGCTCCGCCGATTATGAGCTGGCCGATCGCGGCGGTGCTCTTTGTGATCTACAGCCTGCTGCTCGATTCACAGGGCGCGCTCATCCTCTTTGGCGGCACCACGGCCGGGTACCTCTTTTACGACTGGGTGCACTACTATACGCACCACTTCCGCTCGCCGAAGACCCGCCTCGGCAAGGCACTGCGCCGCGCGCACGCCGTGCATCACCACAAGCTCTTTCACCTCAACATGGGCATCAGCTCGCCGCTTTGGGATTGGGTCTTTGGCTCCTTTGCCTGGTCTGAGGAGGCTGTGAAAGATGCCATGGCCGCCACCCGTGCCATTGAGGCGATGGAGGCCAACGAAGAGTCCCCGCCCTCCGCCGACGCGCTCGCGACCAAATAGACTCAGCGCCGATTCTTGGGGTTGGGCGCCAACGCAGTCGCCTCTGCCTCGGGCCCATCTCCGCCATCGATGGACGAGATGGTCTGCTCACCCGACTCCGTAAAACTCATGGGAGGCAGAAGCGTATCCGGAGACAGCGTCTCTGGTTCGGGCCGCCGCTTGTTGACCGGCGTGAGCGTGCTGCGTCGGTGGATGTGCATGCGCTCATCTGTCACGTCCTCGTCCCGCACCGGCATCACCACCGCTTCCGGCAAGGCGTAGGGTGAGTCCATCTCATCGAGCTCCGTCGGCTGCACGATCTGACTAGGAGAGGCGGCCCCCGGTTGCCTGGCGCGG
>Ga0193954_1001437_pt1 | contig 12070 bp, 12 predicted proteins | sample BB_5_MG_FD_140340 | JGI IMG/M metagenome (GOLD analysis project Ga0193954, IMG submission 140340) | Microbial mat bacterial communities from the Broadkill River, Lewes, Delaware, United States - BB_5_MG | ecosystem: Environmental > Aquatic > Freshwater > River > Microbial mats | place: USA...
GTATAGTTCACATAAAACTTAATTTTGGTTCTTTTTTGTGGGAGGGGGTAGTTTGAGTATGCTATACGGATGACTTGGAGGGTGTTGTTGTCTAATGAGCTATGTCCCATTGATTTTTCTAGTTTGAGTTGAGTTATGTTGCCATTGGGATGGAGATAAAAAGAGACTACATTGACTCCCTCTTGACCCATTCTAATAGCAGACTCAGGGTATCCATTGCGACTAAGAGCTTTTTGGGTGATAGAGTGGATTCTTCCTAGATTGGCTTTGAGGAATTTTTTCTCTTGTGAGGAGTAGCTATCAAACTCTTTGCCGTAGAGTTTATTAATAAGATTGGTACTTGATGATTGTGTTAATTGGCGTGAGCGTGTTGGTTTGTAGGATGTGCCACTCTTCATTAATGAGTTAGCTAAAGGAGATTTATACTCTTTGAGTCGTCTTTGTTGCTCTTTGAAGAGCTTTTTTTCCATAGCTTTGAGTTCTTTAATGCGTTTTTTTCTTGCTTCTCTTTTTTTCGCTTCTTCTTTTTGTTTCTCTTTTTTTAATTGAGCTTTTTTGAGTTTTTCTTGTTTTATTTTTTCTTTTTGGAGTTTGGCTTTTTTTCGCTTCTCCTCTTTGAGTTTTTTAATTTTTTGTTTTATACTCTCTTCTTTTTGCTTTTTTAGTTTCTTTTTTAGTGTTGTATTGTTCTCTTGTGTGGACTCTTTTACAACAAGGACTTTTTTGTTTGTAAGGAGTTTTCTTTTGGCTTGGGGGGTGTTTTCTATCTTTTTTAGAGGTGCAGGTGTTTGTATAGATTTTTGTTGTGGTAAGGTTTGAGGTAGCTCTTTTTTGGGTACAACTATAGGTTTTGGAGGTGATTTAAATTGTGTTAAATCAAGCGTAATTGCTTTTGCATCTTTTGGTGGAGGGAAAAAGATAATTTTTTCTTTAGTAAAATATAAATAAAGGTAGACAATTATCAAATGCAAGAGTATAGAGCTTAGGAATGCTTGAGTTGTTCTAATCTTTTGCTCCTATAGTGTATAATTTCAGCAATTATAGCAAAAAGGATAATAATAATGGGTTATGACAAGAGTATTGAAGCATTCCAAGAGGCTTATAAAGTTATTCCTGGTGGCGTAGATTCACCTGTAAGAGCATTTAGTAGTGTAGGAGGGACACCGCCTTTTATCCAAAGAGGTGAGGGTGGGTATCTCTTTGATATTGATGGCAATAGATATATTGACTTTGTACAGAGTTGGGGACCACTAATATTTGGTCATAGAGATGCAGATATAGAGGCTTCTGTAATTGATGCAGTCCAAAGAGGGTTAAGTTTTGGAGCCCCTACAACTGTGGAGACAGATTTGGCACAAGAGATAGTCTCTATGTTTGATACTATGGATAAAGTGCGTTTTGTAAGTTCTGGTACAGAGGCTGTTATGAGTGCCTTGCGTTTGGCTCGTGGGTATACTGGCTGTGATGATATTATTAAATTTACAGGTTGTTACCATGGACATAGTGATTCTTTGTTAGTTCAAGCAGGAAGTGGAGCTGTGACTTTTGGTCATCCAAGTAGCCCAGGGGTTCCCGCAGACCTCACTAAACATACACTTTTGGCTCAATATAATAATATCCAAAGTGTCAAAGAGTGTTTTGCTCAAAGCCAAGAGGGGGTGGCATGTGTTATTTTAGAACCAATTGCTGGAAATATGGGCTTAGTTCCTGCAAATGAAAAGTTTCTCGAAGAGTTAAGAGCTTTATGTGACCTCAATGGAACATTACTTATTTATGATGAAGTGATGAGTGGGTTTAGAGCCTGTCTTATAGGAGCTCAGGGGATTACCAAAGTAAAACCAGATATGGTAACACTAGGCAAAGTAATTGGTGCAGGTATGCCTGTGGGTGCATTTGGAGCAAGAGCAGAGATTATGGCTCATCTCTCTCCTGAGGGTCCTGTCTATCAAGCAGGAACACTAAGTGGCAATCCAGTGGCTATGGCTGCTGGTCTTACAAGTCTTAGAAAACTCAAAAGCCAACCATCTATCTATGTTACACTTGCTGCAAGAGCCAAAAGATTGATGCAAGGATTCCAAGAAGCAGCCAAAAGTGCTGGAATCCCTCTGCAGACGAGAGTGCGTGGGAGTATGTTTGGATTTTTCTTTAGTTCTAAACCTGTAGAGAACTTTGAGGATGCATTAGAAAACAATACCGTGACATTTGGGAAGTTTCATCAAGGCATGTTAGCTAATGGTATCTACTTGGCATGTTCGGCGTACGAGACAGGATTTATATCAACTGTAACAAGTGATGAGATGATAGAAGAGACTATTGCTATAGCTACAAAAGTTATGGCAGAGATTGCTTCAAAGGAGTAAAAATGCAAGAAGAAGAACCAAAACTAAAAAAGGTAGTAGATGCTGCTGATGGACTAAGCCTAGGTATCTCTATGGTAGTAGCTGTTTTATTGGGAGTTGCCATTGGATTAGGTCTAAAGAGTCTCTTTGGGGTTGCTTGGCTTTTATGGGTTGGAGTCTTTTGGGGAGTTGCTGCTGCGGTGCTAAATGTCTATAAAGCGTATCAAAAACAAAAAAAATCTATGGATGAGTTAGCCAAAGACCCACGCTATGCCTATGATTCTAATAAAAAAATAGATGATGATGATGACGATGATAAGTACTAATATAAAAATTATTAATACACTTTTGTTTGTAGATAGTCTTCTTATAGGGTTTTGTATATTTATGGGAGATAGAGATTGGCTCTATAGCTCTCAAATAGCTTTTTTTACCTCGGCTTTGGTTATTAGTGCATCTATGATAAGTTATAGAAAAATGGTCAATAGAGGTGTAGCTTTGGGTGCTATAGTTACAGATGATAATCGTGATGAGTTAGATAAGTTAGACGACCCCCATGACCTCTATAGTGAGGATGAGGGCAACAGTCTCAAAGAGGAAAAAGCTAAACTAAAAGAGAATCGTCGCTCTCTCAAAGAGGTCGCAAAAGATTCCAGAGCATCTTTTTCATTTTTTCGTTTGGGTGCGTATATTATTTTGGTTTTAGGCTTTTTTTATCTCAATAGACATGACTATTTGCATATTCCATCCTATCTTATCTCTTTGAGTTTCCCACCATTAGTAATAGTCTCTATTCTTTTGAGTGAAGCATATACAAAAACAAAAGAGTTACAAGATGGATAGTAGAGAGTATGAGACAAAAATGTTAGAAGCGTATATAGCAACACCCTCAAAAGTTACATGGTATGCAAAAGCTTTCCAAACACTTGATAGACGCTCCAAAGGGGTAAGTTGGTACTGGAATAGTTGGGCAATGATTGGTGGTTTTTGGTATCTTCTCTATCGTAAACAGATGAAGGTAGCACTTATTATCTTATTTATTATACTTATTGTAGGAGCTATTGTACCTTTGCCATTTTTTATTCTATTTTATCTGCTACTCTCTCTACTCTTAGGAGGGTTTAGTACCTATTTTGTCTATACAAACTATAAACTTCATCGAAAAGATATTGAAGTGATGTTTGAGGGGGATAAAGAGAAGTCGATAGGTGTGATGCGTATTGTAGCAGGAGTCAATAGTGTAGCACTCTATGCAGGAGTTTTTGCTTTTGTCTCACTACTTCTTATTACTATAGGTCTACTTATTATGGCTAAAGGGAGTCTACCTCTTTAGCTATAAAGTTCACAAACTTATCACTATCATTCATACACTCTACTACAATATAATCTTCATAGCCTATCTTTTGGGCTATCTCTCTATGTTCAATATCAAGCTCAAAGTGTGTCTCTGAATTATCAATAGTAAAAGCAATAGGATAGATAACCACTTTAAGACTTTTGGGATTTCGTAAGACATCTGCAAGATTAGGCTCTAGCCATGCAGAGGAGCCAACTTTGGATTGATAGGCAAGAGAGATGCTCTGAAAAAAGATATTCTTACTATGAAGATAGGTTTTAATAGCAGAGACATTAGCAGTAATCTCTTTCTCATAAGGGTCACCAGCTTTGATAATACTCATAGGTAAGCCATGGGCTGAGAGTATAAGGTCATAAGAGCTTCGTTCTATCTCTTTTGTAGCATCTATAATCTTTTCACAACTCGCTTCAATATACTCATATTTATCATAATAGGGCTCTATAAGAGTTATTTTTGGAGTATACGAGAGAGCTTTGGCACGATTTTGTATATCTTCTAGGGATGAGAGTGTAGTTGTTGTGGAGTATTGCGGATAGAGAGGAAAAAGCAGTAACTCTTCTACTCTATCTCTTTGGCATTGAATAAGTGCCTCTGTTGCAAAAGGGGCTACATATCGCATTGTGGCATATATGGGGAGTTTTATTTTTGTAGAGAGTTTATCTATGAGTTCTTGTGTAAGTTGTGGAAGAGGGGATTTCCCACCCAAGAGACGATAATTCTCTTTGACCTCTTCTAACCTTTTGGAGATAATAATAGATGCGATAAGTTTTCGTAAGTATCTATTAACAGGCAAAATATTTTTATCTGCAAACATATTATTTAAAAAAATTTCAATCTCTTCTATATGATTTGGACCACCCATATTTAGAAGGAAAAGTGCTTGTTTCATCTGCTACCTATTTTATAAAAATTTATTGTAGAATTATAGCTATTATTTTTTACAAAAAGGTTTTATAATGATTATTATCCCTGCACGGATAGGCTCTAGTAGATTTCCAAATAAAGTACTAGCTGATATAGCAGGAGTGCCTATGGTGATTCGTACAGCTATGCGAGTCTCCAATATAGACACAGTAGCTATTGCAACAGATTCAAAAGAGGTTATGGAGATAGCCTCATCATATAATATTACAGCAGTGATGACCTCAAGTAGGCATCAAAGTGGTACTGACCGTATCTTTGAAGCTGCCCAAAAATTAGAGTTAGATGAAGGTGAGATTATTATTAATGTTCAAGGAGATGAGCCTTTTATAGAGTCAGAAGTAGTAGAGGCTATCTACTCTCTTACCAAAAAAAATAGAGAAAATAGTGAGATTATAATGAATTCAGCCTACAAGATTATTACTAACCCTGAAGCAGATGACCCTAATATTGTCAAAGTAGTCACTTCAAAAGACAATATTGCCCTCTATTTCTCAAGAGCAAAAATCCCTTATCCTAGAGACCATCACTTTGATTCGTATAAGGGGCATTTGGGTATTTATGGTTTTTCTATGAAATCACTAAAGAAGTTTTGTACATTAGAGGTCTCTTCTTTGGAGAATATAGAAAAGCTAGAACAGTTAAGAACTCTCTACTATGGATATAAAATAGCCATGGTAGAGGTACACACACAAAGCTTTGGGATTGATACAGTAGAAGATTTAGAAAGAGCTATGAATCATCATAAACTCTAATCTAAAAAGTTATTTACTAACTGCATCTCCCATTCCCCACATAGGCATAAAGATACCAAGAGCCATTAATAGTACCAAACAGGCAATAAAGAACATCATAATAGGCTCAATTGCAGAAGAGAGGTTATCAATAAAGTCAGCAAACTTTTGTTTATAGTATTGTGTAACTTTTTCAAGCATTGCATCAAGTTGCCCCCCTTGCTCTCCTGCTTTAATCATCTGAAGAAGCATATTTTCATAAATACCTGTGAGTTTAAGTGCTTCTCCCAAACCCATACCCCGACTAATATTTGCATTGACTGTTAGAAGTTTCTTCTTAATAGCACTATTATCAATCATATTTACAGCAGTCTCTAAAGCTTCTGCAACAGGAATACCAGCCTTGACTAGTTCTGTAAAGACTAAATTATAGCTATACATAGAGGAGTAAAATATAGCATCATGAATTAAATAAAATTTTGGATGAATAGCAATACTATCCATATGAAATTTATACTCTTTACTATGTTTATAAAAATATTGAGAGGTTTTTAGTAGTATAACACCTGTAACTAAGATATAAATACCATAGGCACTAAGCACACTCTCTAACCATAAAAGTATAAGCGTAGGAACAGGTAAATCCGAACCTAGCTTTTCAAAGATACCCTTAAATTTAGGTACAACTACCATAATTAAAACAGTAAAAGCAATTCCCATAGCTATTAAAGTATTTCTAGGACCCTTCATTGCTTTTTTAAATTTTGCTGCATTATCTCTTTGGTTTTCCATAATTTCCGCAAGTGTCTTATAGGACTCTGAAACATTTCCTGTTTTCTCTCCTAACTCTGTCATAGCAATAGCTACACTTCCAAAAGCATCAGAGTGTGGTTGAAAGGCAGCAGTTAGAGATTTACCAGAATTTAGATCATTAGCCATAGCTAAATACATCTCTGCTAACTCTGCATTATCTGTATTTTCAGAGATCTCAAGAAGTGCATCATTAATACCAATACCTGCATCAGTCATAACCGCAATTTGACTAATTGTAGCAATTTTATCTTTGATAGGAATAGCTTTTTTAGACCCTTTTTTAAAGCCTTCCATAAGTTTAGCAAATTTATCTTCTAGGGGAGCATCCCCCTCAACAGCTTTAATAACCATTGTTTTTGGGAAATTCCTTTTTGCAATGCTAACAGCTTCCCTTTTATTCTCTGCATAGAGAGACTCTATACGCTTTTTCCCTTTTTCTGTTACAGTTACATTAAAATATGTCATTACTCTCTTGCCACCCTATATATCTCTTCTAGTGTTGTATCGCCCTCTAAAGCTTTTCTTATACCATCTGCGAACATATTAATAAATCCCTCCTTATTGGCTTGAACTGTCATCTCTTCTTTACTTGCACCATTAGCAATCATTCGTGAGAGAACATCACTAATAGTAAGTACCTCTGATATCATCTCTCTTCCTGAATATCCACTATGTCCACACTCTCTGCACCCCTCTCCTGTATAAAAAACATATTTTTCAGGTAGAAATTCTGCAACATCTCTTACTAATCTCTCCTCAGGTATATGTTCTGTTTTACAATGCACACAGAGTTTTCTTACAAGTCTTTGAGCCTGTATAGCCACAACAGCACCACTTACTAGATAGGACTCAATACCCATATCCAAAATCCTATTAATCGCACTAATAGAATCATTTGTATGCAGAGTTGAGAGAACAAGGTGACCTGTAAGTGCTGCTTGAATAGCAATACGAAGTGTCTCTTGGTCTCGAATTTCTCCAATCATTATCTTATCTGGATCTTGTCTAAGAATAGATCGTAGGGCATCAGCAAAACTTAAACCTACACTGGCTTTTACTTGAACTTGTTGAATACCATTCATCTGGTACTCAACAGGATCTTCAACTGTAATAATTTTATCTCTAGGGTCTTTAATAGCGTTGAGTGCACCATAAAGAGTTGTTGTTTTTCCACTTCCTGTAGGTCCTGTAACCAAAACAATACCATAAGGCACAGCAATACCTTGAGAAATTTTCTCATAATTGTGTGCACTCATTCCTGCATCTTCAAGTCGAATCATTACTTTTGATTTATCCAAAATCCTCATAACAATAGACTCTCCATACATTGTAGGAAGTGTTGAGACCCTAAAGTCAAACTCTCTTCCTGCTACAAGTGCTGAAAATCGTCCATCTTGTGGTTTTCTCTTTTCTGCTATATCAAGATTTGACATAAGTTTCATTCTTGAAGAGAGAGGACCAAATATATCTTTATCAAAGGTAAAGGTCTGTTTGAGCATACCATCAATTCTATCTCGAACTAAACAGTTTTTCTCTGTAGCTTCAATATGAATATCACTCGCCTTTCCTACAATTGAAGATTTAAGAATAATATCAATTAATTTAACAATAGCAGGAGATGAACCCTCCTCTTCCTCCTTTCTCTCACCACCTCGAATAAGGTCTTTTCTAACATCATTGACTAATCCCTTAACGCTATCTGTTATCTCCATTTGACTGAGGTATTTTCTTAGTTGAGAAGGTTTAGCAATAGCTATATTAATAGGTTTTTTAGGAAAGAGTCTCTGTAGAGCCTCTTGTGCACCCATATCTAAAGCATCTTCAAAGGCTACCAAAATACTTAAATCAGTCTCTTCAATAGGCATAGCATTGTATTTTAGAAGTTGTTTATAGGGAATTTTATTAAATAAGTGCATATCAAGATCTGTCTCATCAAGGTCAACAAACTCAATCTTTAACTCTTCTGCAATTATTGTAAGTATGGGAGAGAGGTCTATACCTTGAATCTGTTCAAGGTGTGCTAGGGTAATAACCCCCTCTCTAACCTGTTTGGCTAGATATATCTGAACAGTATGAAGGTCTATCATTTTTTCAAGAACTAGATTACTAAAAGAGATTTTTTTAGGTGGTCTACTTCGTACTAGTTTAGAGATGGCATCTTTTGATATTAGCTTCTCTTCTAACATCATTTTAATTAATTTTACCATTAAAGTTTTCCTGATTCAATTGAGTGAAGTAATTTTTCAACTTTTTGAGAGCTATTCTCTTTGAGATACGCCTCTAATATTTTTCCAGCAGCATCATAATCACCAAGTTTTGCTTTTGATTTTGCAAACAGTAACCAACTCTCTTCAGAGTTACTATTGAGGTTATTGCTCTCTAATGCCCACTTTTGAGATTTTTCATAATTTTTTTGTTCATAATACCCTTCTGCTAGGTAGATGGCATCTTCATAGTTTGGTGATTCATTATAGCGTTTTTCTACAATAGTAAGTGTATCAAACATCTCACTATTACTATTCCTTGATTCTCTATCTGTTACAACAATATTAAGATATTTTCTTTTATGTACTTTCTCTTGGGTAAATTCAATATCCATAGATGGTTTTTTATCTGGTTTATCTTCAATAAGTAAATTATCTTTTTGTGCAAGTTCTTGATCTATCTTTTCATTAAAGAGTGTATCACTTATATTACTCTCTAACGCAAGAGTTCTATTATCAAGTGTACTATTTTGCTCTTTAATCTCTACTGAGGCAGTTTTGTTTATATCATTAAAATAGAGAGATACTTTCCTAAAAATAACTTCTCTATTCAAGAGATAAGTAGTACCAATAGCAATTAATAGAATAAATCCAATCCAAGGAATGCGTCGCTTCATTCTATAGCGTTTCCACTCTTTTTCCAATAACTCTACATCATACATGAATAAATCCTAATTTAATGGCTGCCATTTCAATAATTTTTTTGGAAAAACTATTCTCATCAATTTTATTTTTATTATGTAAGTCATAATATTCATAAATTTCAAAAATAGTAAAGAGTATCTTATTTGTCTCTCTATAGTTACCTTTTGAAAATTTGTAGATAAGTCCAATATGATAACTTTTTATGCTATTAGCAATTTCAAATAAGTTTTTCTTTAGAAGTTTTTTATGTATATAGTTTTGTGTATCTTCTAGTGTTCCATTGCGAAGTTCTACAACTTCCCATATTCTAGATTGAAAATGCTCTTTGGCTATTAAATCTTCTTGGTCTGTTTTGTGTAAGGCAATAATAAATTTAATGGAGCGACTATCTGAGAGGAGTCGTATTCGTTCCATCATCTCTGCTGAATACATTTGTGCTTCATCTAAGAGAACAACAATCTCTCTTTTCCCTTGAATATCTCTACAATAATCAACAAGTGTAGAGAAGTTAACACGGGTATTAGAGGGGAGATTTTTTTTGGTAATAACCTTAAAAATCTTATGAAAAAACTCCTCTTCATTGGTAGTAGGAGTTGCAAAGTAGTGAATATCTTTTTGATATTTTAAATTTTCATACAAATAGTTTAAGAGAATACTTTTTCCTGTTCCTGGTCGCCCAAAGACCAAAATCATCTTTAATGGCTTCTCTATGCTATGTTGTAGCTGTTTATAAGAGATAACAGAAGAGTCAAGGGCAATATAGTCATCAATCTCTATAGAGTCAATAAATACATTTTTGGCATGATAGTATCTACTTTCCATTTACTTTCTTATACCCTAATTCTCGTAATGATATATCTTTCCCATTTTTAATAATATGTGGAGTTATAATAAGTACTAATTCAACAATATTTTCGATTTTTTCCTCTTTTTTAAATACATTTGACAAAAGAGGAATATCACCTAATAAAGGAACTTTATTAATCTCTACCCCTGTTTGTGTTGTAATTAATCCACCAAGTATTGCATGATGTCCATCTTTGACTTTGATAACAGATGCAATCTGTCTACGAATAAGGTCAGGTGGAATATCTCTAGTTCCACTATCAGAACTAATAGGTTCGAGTGTATCTGTAATAGATGGATTTATTTTGAGTGTTACTATATCTTCATGACTTATCTCAGGTGTAATATCCAAAAGAACTCCTGCAAAAACAGAATCTACTGTCTCACCCTCTGCTGCAACAGAACCACCACCACTACTAGCAGTACTAGAAGATGTTATTTTATAAAAAAGCTCTTTCCCGACACTAATAAGTGCTGGTTGGTTATTGAGTGTCATAACCCTAGGGCTTGATATAGATCGTACATCTCCTTGTGTAGTAAGAAATTTTATAACTTCTTGGACTTCCATATTTCCTCTTATATCAAGAAGATCAACTTCAGTTCTTCCAGTATTTGCACCTTCAAAGTCAGTTATTCCTGTAGAAGTTTCACTACTATAAGATTCAATATTGTTAAACTTTCCAGCTAAAGTACTAATAGCAACATTTTGTAGTCCATAGAGTTGAGACCAATCAACCCCTGTTGTTTTACTATTATCAAAAGTTACAGTAATAATTCGTACATCAATTACAACTTGTTTCTTAATCTGTTGTTTGAGTGTATCTATATATCGTGAAACTCTATGGATTTGTCTGCTTGTTCCTGTGACTGTTATCATCCCTGCATCAGAATTTACAATAGGAGCCAAAGGGTTATACTCCCACTCTTTTCCATTAGGACCAGTCCATTTTGTGTCACTATTTTTGGTATAGTGTGTGCTTCCATCTGCTGCACCTATAAGTATTCTTTGCACTTCTGACTCTACAGTTTTCCAAAATTTAAACTCATCACTACTCTCTATTTGTATACCAGTTCGAGAGCTACTACTTGTACCAGAAGATGCTCCATCATTTGAGTTTGCTATGGTGACATTAGCACTACTCACACCTGTTCTGGTTCCTGATATATAGTGAACTCTAAAAGTTTGTGTAAGGAGGTAAGAGATAGAGAGTCTACTTCCTTTGAGGGTATAGTGGAGATCGTTCTCACTTAGTATAGTATTTAAAAACCCTTTAAGAGAGGTATTTTTAAGTTTTACAAAGTAGAGTTTGTTATCAAGTTTTTTTCTTGCCCACTCATCTTTAATAGTTACCGTTAAGTCGCAAGTATCTGCTAGGTTTTCTATAGCATCACTAATAGTTAATTTACTATCTATGGTTACAGTAAAGAGTTTATTTGTACAACTCCCACTATGTGCAAAAATAGAAAAAAAAGTCATTATAAGAAGTACCCATACACTTTTTTTGATTGAATAAGATATCAACATCTATTTATCTCCCTTTTATCATAATAATATTTTTATGCTCTTTCTTTTGTAAAAAGAGTTTGATTATATTTCTCTCTCTTACCAAAACAACACCTTTCTTTCCTATAAAGATAACGCTATAGTCAGAGACAATATCCTCTTTAACTCTCCACTCTCCGTCAATAAAGGCTTTTCCATTCATAATTGCATTGAGTGAGAAGTCTTTATCTTTTTTAGTAATAATCGAGTCAGAGTTATTTGCCTCTGAAATAGAAACTTCTATTTTAAATGGATCAGGGGTTTTAGATAGTGCTTCTAACAAAATACCATCTCTTGGTTTTTTTATCTTGTCAATCATCATATCAATCTCTTGAAGTGTTATCTCTGCAAAGAGTGAAGTGGTTATAATTCCTAAAAATAGAATAAATTTTTTCATTAGTGATTAATCCCCCAGACGGAGAGTTGCACATCTGCATGGACTCCACTTTCTGTTTTTTTGGTACTACTTGTATAGATATCTGTTACAAGAGTATTTTGCTCTAACTCATTCATAAATTGAATAATATTTTTAAACTGACCATTACATCCTAACTCAATCTCTAAAACATGCCCAAAACTACCATTACTATCTACATAATGATTTTTAA
>Ga0193954_1001438_pt1 | contig 12069 bp, 7 predicted proteins | sample BB_5_MG_FD_140340 | JGI IMG/M metagenome (GOLD analysis project Ga0193954, IMG submission 140340) | Microbial mat bacterial communities from the Broadkill River, Lewes, Delaware, United States - BB_5_MG | ecosystem: Environmental > Aquatic > Freshwater > River > Microbial mats | place: USA...
CAAAATAATAATCGCTCCAACTATCGCTCCACCTACATGAGCCAAGTGTGCAATTTGATCGTCTGGGCGTGAAAAACTGCTGTAAATTTCAAAGGCCAAATAACCACCAATTAAGTACTTCGCTTTAACAGGGATAGGAGGGAATAACAATTGAAGTTGTGTATTCGGAAATAGCAATGCGAATCCAGCAAGCAAACCAAAAATTGCTCCTGACGCTCCAGCCATAGTACTGTATGTCATGTCAACATACTTACGCACTAGGCTTTCAGATTGATCCGAATATTGAATGTATTCAAACGTACCTTGTAAGACCTTGTTATTCAATACAGTCATGTCAAACCCATCGGCAATTAAAGCTCTTTTTAATTCAATAATCTGCCAAACACCGATTGTATTGTACAAAACAATAGCCCCCAATCCACAAGCAAAGTAAAAGATGAAGTAACGTTTCGCACCCCAAATACGCTCTAAATGCGCACCGAACATTACAAGGAGCAACATATTAAATAAGATGTGAAAGAAATCTGTTAAGCTATGCATAAACATATGCGTAACAATTTGATATGGTTCAAATAGAATGGAATTAAAGTAATGCGAACCAAGTTGTTGATTCATATTTATCCCATTTGATGCTAACACCAATGATACAACATAGAACAATACATTCAATATTAATAAGTTCTTCGTTACAGGTGGAATATTATTAAACATATACTATTTAAATTTATTTTGAATTTCGTCTAATGTTATAGTCTCTATGATTTTCTTATTTCTTGGTGAGTAAGTGTGATTTTCACATTGAAATAGCTGATTAATCAAGGCTTGAATCGATTCATTCGTGTTTAAATTCAGCTTCTTCATTGCAGCAGACTTTGCAATTGCCAAGACTAAATTGTGCGCTATATCTCCCTTATCTACTTCTTTAAACCCAATACTTTGAAAGATTTCATCCAATGAATTCGAAATTGATTCCTCTTGAATGACTGATGGTACAGAATCCACTTTCAAAACTTTATCTTCAATTTGACCGTGATAACCTAGTTGCTTTAAGATGGAAGCATTTTCATTCCATAAATTAATCTCACTACTAGAAACTTCTCTCTCTACAGGAAACAGGAGTTTTTGAGAGTCTATTGGGTTAATAATAAACGATTTATATATATCTGAATAAACTATTTGTTCAATTGCTCTTCTCGCATGAATCATCATTAATCCAGACTTACTTGGTGTAATAATGTAACTTCCCTTTACGATAAACGAAGACACATTTTGCATTGAATCATCCATATCGATTGGTGGGTAATTTTCTTCAACGCTTTCAGCTTCGTCCTCTTCAATTGTATAGAAATTTTCCCAGTCTGAGGTCGATGCTTTATCCAATCCAAATCCTTGACTTGCTATTCCTTGCGTTAGGTTATCTTTTGTTCTTCCTGACCCCGAACTAGAAGAGGCTGGTTTACTTGTTGTTTGAAAAGGGTTGAACTCTGTATCTACTTTGATTTTAGGTTCAATTGCCGGCTGCGAGCGCATAGCATGAGGAATGTCAAAACTCGTCTCTTGTTCAAACTCCAAAGTAGGAGCAATGTTGTATTTCCCAAGTGCCTGACGAATTGAGCTAAGTAAAATGGAGTATATAAATTTCTCCTCTTCAAATTTAATTTCAGTTTTCGTAGGATGAACGTTCACATCTATCTTATGTGGATCAACATCCAAATACAAGAAATATCCAGGGAATGTGTTTTGTTTCAATAAGCCTTCATACGCCTTTGTTACGGCATGATTGAAATAAGAACTCTTAAAAAAACGATTATTAACGAAAAAATACTGTTCACCACGGGTTTTTCTTGCATGCTCTGGTTTTAATACAAAACCTTTTAAGGAGACAATCTCAGTCGACTCATCAATAGGAACTAGGCGATCGTTTGAATTCCCACCTAACACGTTCACTATGCGTTTACGTAATACGGCCGCATGAAGATTATAGACTTCAGACCCATTGTGCGTAAGAGTTAAATTCAAATCCGGATGGGCTAGGGCAATACGTTCAAATTCGTCTTGTATATGCTTAAACTCTGTCGATTCTTTCTTTAAAAAATTACGACGCGCTGGAACATTGTAGAATAAATTTTTAACCTCGAAGGAAGTTCCTATTGGACAAACAACATCTTCTTTTCGTTTAATCTCACTACCTTCAATAAGAATAGACTGTCCAACATCCTCAGACGATGTACGTGTTTTCATTTCAACATGAGCAATCGCAGCGATTGAAGCCAGAGCCTCACCACGAAACCCCTTTGTTGTTAATGCAAATAAATCATCAGCACTGCGTACCTTACTTGTTGCATGACGTTGAAAGCAAAGCACTGCATCACTCGGACTCATTCCAACACCGTTATCAACAACTTGAATTAAGGTTTTCCCCGCATCCTTAATATTTACATCAACGGACAATGCTCCAGCATCGATTGCATTTTCTAACAATTCCTTTACGACTGAAGCTGGTCTTTGAATAACTTCCCCTGCCGCAATTTGATTCGCAATGTTATCAGGTAATAATTTTATTATATCACTCATTAGATCTTACCAGATTTTGGTAACAACAGTGTCAACTTCATCAACACCATTAAAAATAAAATATCCAAGAGCCAAGAGAATGCCAATCAATATTAAAATTCGAATGTTCGAACTTTTGTTCGCGCTTTGTCTGTATTCAGCACGATTCCAACCCTCTTTAATACTATCTCGCAACATTTCTTTACGTTTAAACTCAGAAACACCTTCCTTTTCGAGTTCTTGATATTGCGCTTTTTTACGCTCAAGTCGTTGCTTACGCTCGTCGTAATACATTGGAGAATAGTTGAATCGTTGATTCTCAATCGTTTTATTTAAAAATCTAAATTTCATCGTACTTACAAATTTAGCAAATTATCTTCCTAATTCGAACTCTTCAAACCGCTCAATTATTATGCCTTTTCAGGTTTTATGACAAAGCGTCAGTTTGAAGATTGACAAGTTTTTGATTGTCTAATGTTTATAACTAATAAACGGCATATAAATTGCGCGTTAATTGTATTGTATTTTTGATTATTATGAAACAATTCTCCTCGATAACACTAGTTTTTGCTTTACCCATCTTTATTGGGATATACCTCTTTGCGTCACCTTTTACTGAAAATGAACGCGTTAAACAAAAGAAAACACCTCCCCAACAAGAGGTTGTAAATTCAGAATTAGATTCATGGGTAGAAAGAGAATTGGATAAGCTTTCGTTACGTGAGAAAATTGGTCAATTTTTTATGGTTGCCGCATACTCAAATAAAGGAGAGGACCATTTAAAAGAAATTGATTCTTTAGTTCTAAAAGAAAAGGTTGGAGGGATTATTTTCTTCCAAGGTCAACGGGAAAACCTTGTCACTGCAATAGAACGATTCCAAACAAAAGCTAAAACTCCATTATTAATTGGAATGGATGCGGAATGGGGAGTTCAAATGCGATTATTTGGAGAAGAGCGATTCCCTTACAACTATACCCTTGGCGCTGCAAATGACCCGAAACTAACAGAGCGAATTGCTCAAATGATGGGGCAAGAGTGCAGAGAACTAGGAATTCATATAAATTTTGCTCCAGTCGCCGATGTAAACAGTAACCCTGACAATCCTGTAATTGGATTTAGATCTTATGGTGAAAACCCTAAAGATGTCGCAATGCATGTGGAAGCTGCAGTAAAAGGGATGGAGTCGCAAGGGGTTTTGACAAGTATTAAGCATTTCCCTGGACATGGTGATACGGATACTGACTCGCATTTTGAATTACCTGTCGTAAATAACAGTTATGCTCAGATTAATGCAATCGATTTCTTCCCGTTTAGATCAGGAATACGTGCAGGTGCATCTTCAGTTATGATAGGGCACTTGAATGTTCCTGCTTTGGACCCCTCAGGCACACCTAGTAGTTTATCCAAGCCAACAATTCATAATTATTTAAAAGGGGAGTTAGGATTCAATGGTCTTGTAATTAGTGATGCGTTGGGTATGAAAGCTGTAGCCGATAAATACGGTAAAACAGAAGTTTGTGTGAAAGCTTTTCAAGCTGGATGTGACATCTTACTATTTCCAGAAACTGTAAGTGGAGCAATTGACGCAATCTTGAACAAGGCAGAATCAGGTGAAATAGCATTGGAAGAAATTGATGCTCGTTGTAAAAAAGTCCTTGCGGCAAAATACAAAAGTATAATCAACCCTAAAAAAATGAAGGGATTTACTCCTGGAGAATTTCAATTGGCGAAGAATCAGGTTTATGAAAAAGCCATCACTGTTCTCAAAAATGAATCTGAATTATTGCCTATAAAACGATTTGATAAACGTATCGCTCATGTTTCCATAGGAACACATACTGGTGCCTTAAAAACGTCTATAGATCTTATAAGTGAGATTGATCACTTTCATTATTACTCTGGGGAAGAAGCGACTAAAAGGTTTGCTTCAAAAATTGAGGAATATGACGTTATTATTACTTCTGTTCATGCTAAATCGGTGCGCACTAGAAATGATTTTGGTATGCCCAAAGGATGGCGAGGATGGCTACAGCAGCAAGACCCAAACAAAGAAAATATATTGCTGTTGTTTGGAAATCCTTTGTCATTATCCAAAAACATCAACCTTGAATCAATTAAATCTGTTGTAATTGGATATGAAAACAATCCATATGCTTTAGACCGTGCAGGTCAGTTTGTTATGGGGACATACGCAAGCACAGGGAAACTTCCATTCACTGTAAACTCAACATTTAAACGTGGTGCGGGGATTAAGGTGAAGGATGGAGGCAGACTGAAAGAATCGCAGCCAGAAGAATTAGGTATCTCACCAATGAAGCTTGCAGAAATTGACACTATTGTAGCGAAAAGCATTCGTGCGGGGGCGTTTCCAGGGTGTCAAATTGTGGTTGCCGTTAAAGGGAATGTGATTTACAGAAAATCCTTTGGTCATCATACTTACGATGAAACTCAAAAAGTAGTAAACACCGATGTTTATGACATCGCGTCCATCACAAAAATTGCAGCTTCAACACTTTCGTTGATGCACATGGAAAGTGAAGGTGAGTTTAATTTAGATGGGAAATTATCTGACTACCTACCTGAACTTACGCAAGGAACTTCATACGCAAATATACATTTGAAAGCAATGATGTCGCATCAAGCGGGACTTAAACCATGGATTCCATTTTACAACGTTACTTTAGTGAATCGTCAACCAAACAAAGAAATCTATCAAAAAGCGTTTAGCGATACATTTTCAACACAAGTATCAACTAATCTTTGGATTATTGATGGATATACTAAGATGATTTATAATCAAATATTAGAAACACCATTAAATCGTAAACGTTACAAATATTCTGATATTGGATATTATTTCGTGAAACAAATTATAGAAAATAAATCGGGAATATCCCTAGATCAATATGTTGAGAACAATTTTTATAAACCTATGGGATTAAATCATTTAAGATATAATCCAACTAAATATTTCCCGCTTCGTCAAATTCTTCCTACGGAGAATGATACAATTTTTAGAAAAGAACAAATCCACGGTTACGTACACGATCAAGGAGCTGCAATGATGGGCGGAGTTGGTGGTCACGCGGGGTTATTTTCAAATGCAAGTGATTTAGCAGGACTGATGCAATTATTTTTGAATAAAGGTCAATACGCAGGTGTATCATATATTAAACCAGAGGTTGTGAGTCAATACACAGGATGTCAATTTTGCCCAACAAACAGAAGAGGAGCAGGTTTCGACAAGCCAACAACTAATTTACAAGGAGGTCCAACTTGCAACATGGTTAGCTTGGCGAGCTTTGGTCACTCAGGATTTACTGGAACGCTAGTTTGGGCGGACCCTGTCCATGATGTTAATTATGTATTCTTGTCGAATCGCGTTTATCCTGACGCCGAAAATTGGAAGATTGTAAAAATGAACATACGTACTGATATTCAAAAAGTCATTTACGAAGCCTTAAAAGAAGCAAGATTATAGATAAAAAGCGCATATATCTATTTACCATTTCCGCTGTTCTATTGATAGTTACGGCAGTTGTTTTTGTTCATTTTCTTGAATATCATGAAGAAAAGGTTGACCGTTTAGGTTGGGAGTTCAAAGATCCAGCCTTCCTCATTTTTCCAAGGTTCAATTGTTCTACTTATATTTTTACGATTACATATGGTTCTATGATAATCTATGTTTTTACGCAATACAAAACAAAGCTTTACTTCTCTAAATTGATGATTTCATATACAATCCTATTGATACTTAGGATGTTCACTTTGACGCTTTTGCCATTTCAAGAATCTTCCGAAATCATTTTTCTTGAAGATCCTTTTTTGAATACACTGGTTTATCCAGGGAATATCGACGGTGACTTATTTTTTAGTGGTCACACCGCATTGTTATTCATTTTGCTTTTTTTAACAAGAAATAAAATCTTCCTAATACTAGGTATAATTCTGGGGTTATTGCTTATAATTCAAAGGGTTCACTATTCAATAGATGTCCTCGCTGCAATTCCATTTGCATATCTTATTGTAAGAATCACAGAATACATGACGTCAAGACTTCAAATCAAGGATTAAAACTTTAATTTTGAAAAGACGGTAAGTCATTAAGCAATCATACAATGAAAATAGGAATCGTATTATATCCAACCTTTGGAGGAAGTGGAGTTGTTGCCACAGAACTCGGTAAATCGCTAGCTACCAAAGGTCATGAAATTCACTTTATAACCTACTCACAACCAGTTAGATTAGGTTCATTTCGAGAGAATTTATTTTATCACGAAGTAACTGTTTCAGATTATCCATTATTTGAATACGAACCATATGAAACGGTTTTAGCTAGTAAAATGGTGGATGTCGTAAAACATGAGAATTTAGATATCCTTCACGTGCATTATGCAATTCCACATGCATCTGCTGCGTTTATGGCAAGACAAATATTAAAGTCACAAGGTATTAATATCCCTTTTGTTACCACACTTCACGGGACTGACATTACGTTAGTTGGAAAAGAACCATCATTTGAACCGGTAATTACTTTTTGCTTAAATGAGTCGGATGCTGTGACGGCTGTTTCAGAAAGTTTAAAGAGTGACACCTATAAGCATTTCTCCACAGAACGTGACATTACGGTCATACCTAATTTTATACCAGTTCAAGAAAAGCCCTCTGAAATGAATTGGGCGCTAAGAAGGCGTTACGCTCCTGATGATGAACCAGTTCTTTGTCATATCTCTAATTTTAGAAAAGTAAAGCGAGTAAAAGATGTTTTAAAGGTTTTTGCCAAGGTAAATGAATTAAAAAAATCGCGTATTTTATTAGTAGGCGATGGACCAGAGAGATATTCTTTGGAAGAATTATGTCGTGAATTAAACCTCTGTGATCGTGTCATCTTCTTAGGGAAAGTTCGAGACACCCAACATGTACTTGAATTAGCAGATTTATTTTTACTTCCATCAGAAACGGAAAGTTTTGGATTAGCAGCATTGGAAGCTATGGCAGTTGGAGTTCCAGTTATCTCATCAAATACCGGGGGGATTCCTGAGGTAAACGTACATGGGGTTACAGGATTTCTATCAAATGTTGGAGATGTAAATGACATGGCAAAGAATGCACTTCACATATTGAGGGATGAAGAAACATTAAATACATTTAAGAAGAACGCCATAGAAAGAACAAAAGAATTCGATATTGAAAAAATTGTTCAGCGCTACGAAGATTTATACCATGAAGTCTTAAAGAAATAACCTTAAAAATTAAAGCATAAAAAAGTCCCTAGTTATAATGACTAGGGACTTTTTTTATTATTCTATATATTCTTCTGACTAAACATTTTCAATAACCATAGCAGAAGCACCACCACCACCATTACAAATTCCAGCAGCGCCATATTTACCACCGTTTTGTTTCAAAACATTAATTAACGTAACAATAATTCTTGATCCAGAGTTTCCAAGTGGGTGACCTAATGCAACAGCTCCGCCATTTACATCAACTTTAGCAGGATCTAAGCCTAATGCTTTTGTATTATATAAACCAACAACAGAAAATGCTTGATTTAATTCCCAGTAATCAATATCAGCAATTGTTAGATTCGCTTTTTTCAATGCAACCGGCACTGCTTTTGAAGGGGCAGTAGTAAACCATTCTGGCTCATGTGAAGCATCACCATAACCAATTAATTTAGCTATTGGTTTAATATTTAACTCTTCCGCTTTCTCTTTGCTCATAAGGACTAGGGCAGAAGCACCATCATTTAATGTTGATGCATTCGCAGCAGTCACAGTTCCTTCTTTTGTAAAAACTGCTCTTAAAGCAGGGATTTTATCCATTCTTACATTTGTATACTCTTCATCTTTAGAAACGATAATTGCATCTCCACGTCTTTGAGGAACTTCAACTGGAACGATTTCATCATCAAATTTACCAGCATCCCAAGCAGCAGCAGCACGGTTATATGATTCAATAGCAAAATTATCTTGTTCTTCACGTGAAATATTATGTTCAGTTGCACATTTATCAGCACAAACACCCATATGGACATCGTTATAAACATCAGTTAAACCATCTTTAACCATACCGTCGTACATTTTTACGTCACCTAACTTTGTTGCGTTACGTGCATTGTAATAATGAGGAACCATACTCATATTTTCCATTCCACCTGCAATAACAACATCGTTATCACCACAAAGAATAGATTGAGCAGCTAAACTCAATGCCTTCATTCCTGACGCACATACCTTATTAACAGTCGTACAAGGAACATTATTTGATAACCCCGCAAACATAGCAGCTTGACGAGCTGGAGCTTGACCTAAGTTAGCTTGAAGAACATTTCCCATAAAAACTTCATTGACGATATCTGCAGAAATTCCAGATCGATCAATTGCGCCTTTTATTGCAGCAGCCCCTAATTTAGTAGCTGGTACTGTAGATAATGCTCCACCAAAACTTCCCATTGGTGTTCTTACAGCTGATACTATATATACTTCTTTACTCATTTCTAGTGTTTTTAATTCAACGCGAATTTAATAAAATCTTAGCAGAAATAAGTGGATTTCTAACGCTTTAGTAATTCTTAACTTCCAGTAAACCCTTAAAAAAGAGTTAATAAAATATGTTAAAATAAAAAGATGGTTACTTTTGCCGAAACAAAAACAAAAAAATGAAAAATTTATTGATTGCTATTTTTGCTTTTTTAAGCATCGGAACTACTGTAGCACAGGAAGATACACTTCCTAAAAACTGGAAATTAAAAGCAACTTACGGTATAAACGGAACACAATCTTCTTTTGTGAACTGGAATGCTGGAGGTAGAAATAACATCTCTCTTTTAGGTTATATTGACGCATCTGCAAACTATAAGAAAGATAATTACAAATGGGACAATGATTTAGGATTGGCCTTGGGAGGTTTGCAATATATTGGAGTAGGTAATAATAGCCCGTTACAGAAAACAGACGATAAAATTGATTTCACATCAAATTTTGGTGTCAAAATTAAAGAACACTGGTACGTTGCTATTTTAGGAAATTTCAAAACACAATTCATGGATGGTTTCAGCTACCCAAATGATTCGATTAGAACTTCTACGTTTATGGCACCAGGTTATTCGACATTTGCAATTGGTATTGACTATAAACCAACAGATAACTTCTCAATATTTTTATCACCAATTGCTGCAAAAATGACCTTCGTTAATGATCAAGTTTTGGCTAATGCCGGAGCATTTGGAGTTGAAGGTGCTGAATATGACGGACTAGGAAATGTTGTCACTGCTGGAAAACGTTTTAGAGGAGAGTTTGGTGCTTATTTCAAAATGATGTACAACAAAGAACTTGTTAAGAATATCAATATGAAATCTAAATTGGAATTGTTTTCAAATTACTTAAACAATCCTGAAAACATTGATGTTGCTGCTGAAGTTATTTTCAACTTTAAAGTAAACAGCTGGTTTTCTGCTTCATTAAATTTAAACATGTTATATGACCACGACATCCGAATCACAGATTCAAAAGGTGGTGTTGGACCAAGAACTCAATTCAAATCTGTACTAGGTTTAGGTGTATCTTATACAATGAAAAATTTCAAAGAAAAATAAAATCAAATAATTGATTTGAGGAGGGAAGTACTTACTTCCCTTTTTTTATGTCCAATAAATCGCTGAGTTTAGTATTTTCGTGACAGATGAATTTCTTTTCAGACATATCTCTATTCTGGTTAATTCCTTTTGGTCTAATTTGTATTGGACTGTCCTATTGGTATTACCATGGTCAATCTCAATTAAAAGAGCTAAAGAAACATACACAATGGGCACTTATGTTGCTTCGTAGTTTATCCTTGTTTTTGATAGGATTGCTTTTATTTGGGATCATTTTTGAACGAAAAGAAACTAGAATTGAAAAACCTGTCTTTATTGTAATGACGGATAACTCCACATCATTACTCAATTATGCCGATAGTAGTGTGGTTAAAAATCACATCAAAGATATTCACGCTCAATTAAACAAAGAATTTAAAGATCGATTTGAAATTAGAAATTACACGGTCGGGGCGCAGGTGTTATTGGATTCGGTCTCTTTAGCTGAAGAAGAATCGAATTTGAATAATGGGTTTGATTTTATCTACAATGAATTTTACAATCGTAATATTGGTGGAATCTGTTTTATAAGTGACGGTAACTTTAACCAAGGTGCTAATCCTATCTACGGAGCAGAGAAAATTAATTTTACACCAATCTTTACTATTGGAGTAGGAGACACGATTGTGAAACGAGATCAGTTATTAAGAAACGTAACGGCAAACAATATTGCTTTTTATAAAAATCAATTCCCTATCGAGGTTAATATTGAAGCCCATAAAATGGGGCGAACAAATACTGAAGTATCTCTTTGGAAAGGTGATGTTAAAATGGATTCAAAGACAATCAATTTCACAGATGGAAATTTAGATTTCGTGAATGTCAGCTTCTTGGTTGATGCAAATGAAATTGGATTTGTAAGTTATACGGTAAAATTAAAAGAGGAAGCCAAAGAATCCTCATTTGAGAATAATAGACGTTCCGTATATGTTGAAGTAATTGACTCTCGAAGTAAAATTCTAATGGTTGCAAACGCACCACATCCTGATATCACTGCAATAAAACAAGAATTAGATAAAGATGAAAACATGGAAGTATCCACCGTTTTACTTAATGAATGGGATGGAAAACTTAATGGATATTCATTAGTAGTTTGGCACAATCCTACAGAAAATGGGGCATCACTTTACAATGCCATTAAGAATACTAAAACCCCAGCACTATATCTTTTAGGTCTGAATACTTCTCGTTCTTTTGTGGACAAAATGAATTTAGGAATAAGTCTTCCTGCTTCTAATTCAAATGATCAAGTGCAAGGAGCCTTTACTGATGAATTTCAGCTTTTCGATATTTCTAACCCACTTAAGAGTGCAATTAAACGTTGGCAACCCTTAACCGTTCCATTTGGAAACATTAATCAGAATGGAAACAACGCATTAATCAAGCAGAAAATCGGGGCTATCGTAAAAGAAACTCCAATTCTTTGTTTTAATTCAAATCAAGGAGGAAAGCGAGGAATACTTATTGGTGAAGGTCTCTGGAAGTGGAAGCTTTCTGATTACTCACAGTCTGGAAGTAATATATTGTTTAACGAATTGATTCAAAAAACAACACAGTATTTAACGGTTAAGACAAATCTTGAACCGTTAAGAATCAATCTTCCCAAAAGATTGACCTCAAAAGAGGCAGTGATAATAAATGGAGAATTCTACAATTCTTCATTTGAACCTATAATTGAGCCTGATTTAAAATTTCAGTTGGTAGACAGTAAAGGAGTGGAGACCGAATATACTTTTGGAAAAAATACAAAAGATTACACTTTGGACTTAGGATCTTTACGCGAAGGGATTTACCAATGGCGAGCGCAAACAACATTTTCAGGACAAAAGTATTTAAAAACGGGTTCTTTTATTGTTGAAAACAGCTCAATTGAAGA
>Ga0193954_1001441_pt1 | contig 12064 bp, 11 predicted proteins | sample BB_5_MG_FD_140340 | JGI IMG/M metagenome (GOLD analysis project Ga0193954, IMG submission 140340) | Microbial mat bacterial communities from the Broadkill River, Lewes, Delaware, United States - BB_5_MG | ecosystem: Environmental > Aquatic > Freshwater > River > Microbial mats | place: USA...
AACTTGCGAATTTTTCTTCTGCACTTAATGCACTTCCTGCTAATAAACTTAATCCTATAATTGTTGTTGTTAATCTTTTCATTTTTAAATCCTCTTTTATATTCTGTGTTATATTTTGTAGTTGTATTATAGGATTTCTTTGTGAAGCTTACGTAAAGGGTTCGTTTACTCTTTGTGTAGTTCTTAGATTTTAGGCATTAAAAAAGAGAAGATAAAATATCTTCCCTTTTTATTTAAAGATTATAGTTGCAACTTAGTGACAACCACATCCTGTACCACAACTTTCACCAATTGAAGCTTCTTTTTTAGGAGCAGCTGCAGTTGTTGAACAAGCACTAACACCTGGAGGTGTAGTTGGTTGAATATCTTGATTAGTTCTATCATCATCAATAGAATCAACAAATGCAATTACTTTAGCTGCTGCTTCCATATATCTTTTTGCTGAAACTGATTCAGGTGCGAAGTAAGTGATTGGTTTACCACCATCTCCACCTTCTCTAATAGCAGGTTCAATTGGTAGTGATCCTAATACTTGAGTATTATATTGATCAGCTAATGCTTCACATGTACCCATTCCAAAGATATCTGATTCTGTATTACATGATGGACAAATAAAGCCACTCATATTTTCAACAATACCAGCTACTGGAATATGTAATTTATCAAACATGTCTAATGATCTTCTAGAATCATCTAAAGCAACATGCTGAGGAGTTGTAACATTAATACCAGCTGCAACAGGAACACTTTGTGCTAATGTTAATTGTGCATCACCAGTACCTGGTGGCATATCAATAAATAAGATATCTAAGTTTTCCCATAAAATATCTCTTAATAATTGCTGGATAGCTTTCATAATCATAGAACCTCTCCAGATTACAGCTTGTCCTTCTTCCATCAATACACCCATTGACATAACATCAACACCAAATGCATGTAAAGGTTTTGCTTTATCACCAATTACTTCTACTTCTTTACCGTTTAAACCCATCATACGAGGAATATTTGGACCATAAATATCGGCATCTAAGATACCAACTTTTTTACCTTGCATTGCAGCAGCTACAGCTAGGTTAACAGTTGTAGTTGATTTTCCAACTCCACCTTTACCTGAACTTACCATTACAATTTTTTTAATTTGAGGTGCAATATTTTGTCCACTTACAGTATTACTACTTTGTTTTGGAGCTTGTGGCTTATTGAAACTTAATGTTACATTCATTCCAATAGCACTTAAACATGCTGTAATTTCTTTTGTTAATTGTGCTTCAACATCAGCAGCTGTTGATGTTATATCTAAAGTAATAGAACAGTTTGAACCATCTACTTTAACATCCTTTACAAAACCAAACTCTATAATAGATTTTGCAAAACCAGGATATTTTACTTTCTCTAGTTCTTTTTTAATATCTTCGATATTTGCCATAGAAAATTTCCTTTATTGTATTTATATTTTTTGTATTATAATTAAAATAGGATAATTATTGTCTTAATTAAAGAACAATTTATTAATTATCGCTAATCCTAAGCTATATTCATATTATATACTCTTTATTAACTTAAAAAACAAAAGAGGTATTATGTTTCGTTTAATTTTAATAATATTTATTCTACTTGTATCTTTTAATAACATCCATGCTTCAATGACAAAAGAAGAGCTAACAAAATTTATACCTAAATCTTTAAATCTTGGAGAAAAAGATAAAGTTCTTCCTGTTTGGGAAGTTTTAGATAGAGACAAAAATATTCATTCATATATTTTTGAAACATTTGATTTAGCACCCATTGCAGGTTTTTCAGGTGGAAAAATGAATATGCTTGTAAATATGAGTATTGAAGGTAATTTTCTAAATGTTCATCTAATAGAGCAAGATGAACCCGTTTTTGTTTCTGGGCTTGGTGTTCAGCCTTTTATAGATTTTTTAAAACAATATAAAGGTAAAACCTTAAAAAATAGTATAAAAGTAGGTGATTTAAAAAGTACAGGAAATACTGTATATCTAGATGGTGTTTCTAAAGCAACTGCTTCTGTAAAAATTGCAAACGATAGTATTTTAGCATCTTCAATAAAAATTGCAAAAGAGAAACTATCAGGTGTTGCTCCAAAAGAGATATCTCACCCAAAAAAAGATTTATTAGAAAAACATTCTTGGAAAAGTTTACTTGAAAATAAACTAGTAAGAAATTTAAAAGTTACAAAAGAAGAGGCAGAAAAACTTTTTATAAACAGTACTTATAAGAACGACCTTTTAGAAGAAGAGAAAGATGAACTTTTTTTAGACTTATATATTGCAGACTTATCTATTCCCTCTGCTGCTAAAAATTTAATAAAAAAATCTACTCAAGATGAAATAAAAGGACAGCTTTTAGAAACAGAAGAAGCTATTTTAATTCTTGCAAATGGAGAGCATCAAATTTTATCAGAAGACTTTGTAAGATATACATCTCCTGATACATTAGAAATACAGCAAGAAGGTTTTGCTTTAAATATTAAAGATGGAGATTATGAAATAGATTTATTAGATGGTATTCCAGATTTTGAACAGTCGTTAATTTTGCAAGTTGATAAAAGATTTGATTTTGATCCATCAGCATTATGGACATTAAATGCAAAAATAGTTAGAGGAAATACAACTTTATATTCTGTTCCAGAAACAAAAAATCTAAGTTTAGATGTACATATAAATAAAAAGTACTTTGATATAAAACAAAAAGAAAAAGAAACACCCCTTTGGCTTTTATCAATTTATGAGCAAAAAGAGAAGTTAATAATCCTAACTTTACTATTAAGTTCTTTATTTATAATTTTATTTAAGTACCAAGTAGTTTTACAAAAACTTCGATATAAAAGAAGTTTTTTACTTTTAATCACGCTATTTTTTATAGGTTGGTATGGACAAGGTCAACTTAGTATGGTTACTGTTTTAGGTTTAGTAAAAGCAGTAGTGAATTCACAAAGTTTACATTTTTTATTATATGATCCTTTTTCACTTATAATATGGTTCTTTGTTCTAATATCACTTGTTATTTGGGGACGGGGAACTTTTTGTGGGTGGTTATGTCCTTATGGAGTACTTCAAGAATTTTCACACTATATTGGAAGAATATTAAAATTACCTAGAATCAAATTCTCTGAGAGTTTAAACTCAAAACTTATTAATATAAAGTATGTAGTTTTAGCATCTTTAATTCTATCAGCTATTTTTGCTCCAGATATTACTGAGTATATTATAGAAATTGAACCCTTTAAAACATCAATTACTTTAATTTTTGATAGACAATGGCCTTATGTTCTTTATGCACTATTTTGGTTGTTTTTGGGAATGTTTTTATTTAAAGGTTTTTGTAGATACTTCTGTCCGTTAGGAGCTTTTCTTTCAATAATAGGAAGACTTCAAAGATTTAATTGGTTACCAAGAAGATTCGAGTGTGGGAATCCATGTAATAACTGTCATAAAAGTTGTAACTATCAAGCAATTGATAAAAAAAGTGGAAATATAAAATATGCAGAATGTTTCCAGTGCTTAGATTGTGTACAAATCTATAGTGATTCAAATCTATGTAAAATATTAAAAAAAGATGCAAAAAAAGAAAAAGATATGCAAATTAAAGATTGGAGAAAAACAAATGGCTAAAGTTTCAAGAAGAAAATTTTTAACAATAACAGCTAGTTCATTAGCTCTTGCTCTACCTTTTGATAAATTAAAAGCAGAAAGTAAAGAAGAAATATCTAAAACATCATGGAAGGGAATTGCTTTAGGGGCAAAGTCAAATATGACTTTATTTCATAAGGATAAAGATTATGCAAAGAAAAGTTTAGATGCTTGTATTTTAGAGATAAAAAGGTTAGAAAGTATATTTAGTCTGTTTAATAAAAACTCTTCTATCTCAAAATTAAATAAATTTGGTGTTTTGAAAAACCCACCAAAGGAACTAGTCGATGTATTAAATTTTGCACATACAATATCTATAAATACAAAGGGAGCTTTTGATGTTACTGTTCAACCCTTATGGCTTGCACATGAAAAAGCTTTTAAAGATAAAGGAAATACACGAAATCTTAAAAAATATATTAAAAAAGCTTCAAAACTAGTATCCTATAAAAATATAATCATAACACAAGAAGAAATTCGCTTTAAAATAAAAGATATGAAAATTACTTTAAATGGAATTGCCCAAGGATATATAACAGATAGTATTACAAATATTTTGAGACAAAAAGGTTTTAAAAATGTTTTAGTTGATTTAGGTGAATTTAATAGTATTGGAGGACATAAGGATAATAGAGATTGGAATATATCAACTCCATATTTAAATGATATAGACTATTTAAAACTAAATAATAATGCAATGGCAAGTTCAGGTGGATATGGTACAAGATTTAGTAAAGAATATCACCACTTATTTGATGTAAAAACAGGAACAAGTGCAAATTATATAAAAGCAGTTACAGTAAAAGCTGGAAATGCAATGTTAGCAGATGCATTAGCTACAGCTTTTTTTGTAACACCCGAAAATAAAAGAAATAAAATTCAAAAAATATACCCTAATATCGAACTATATATTTCTTGATATATTTAAAAGTAATTAAGTATCAATCACATTAATATTTATTTTATAACTTATGTAAGTTTCTTTTCTATATAATTGCCCATATATATACTTGATATACAACTAGGAACAATATGAAAAAAATTTTAATAGAAAAGATAGACTCTTTACCTCCATTGCCAAGTAGTATTATCGAATTAGATGATTTTAAAAAGATTAAAAATTCAACTCCTGAAAAATTAATAAAAATAATTGAACAAGATCCTTTACTAGTTACCACTATTTTAAGAGTTGCTAACTCAGCTATGTTTGGATTTAGAAGTAAAGTTGATACTTTAAGTAGAGCTATTCATTTACTAGGTATGAACTTTACAATTTCTGTTGCTATGGGAACTTTAATTCAAGATGCACTTAAATCTAATCTTTGCTCTTATGCTGTAACAACAGATGAATTTATGTTTTCAAGTGCCTTAGCTACAAAAATTGTTAATACTTGGATATCAAGTATTGATTTTGATTTAAAAGATGAATTACTTCTACCTGCATTTTTACAAGAAACAGGAAAATTTGTAATCTCTGAAATAATTCAAGAAAACAAACAAACAGAAGAGTTCTTAGATGCATTAAATAAGAATAAAGATATAACATTATGTGAAGAAGAGTTTGTAGGATATAGCTGTGCAAGGATTACTGCAAATATCTTTAAAAACTGGTCTCTTGGACATAACTTAATATTTTCAATTGGATTTGTTGGAGACTTAAAAAACTGCCCTAAAGAATTTATTAAAAAAGTACAAATACTTGAAATTATAAAAATACTAACTAATGTAAGAGCCCCACTTAGTGATGAAGCTGTTGAAAAAGCAATTGCTAAAGTTGTTGAGTATAAATTAGATTTAGAACACTTTGTAAATTCAATAGATGCAATAAAAGAAGAACTTTATAAAAATTCTTAACTTATGCGTAAGTAACATTTAACTATAATATGTAACTTTTTTACACAAGGGACTTATTTGTTAGATGTTACTCTTATAATATTATGTGCGGGGAACTCAAGTAGATTCGAGCATAAAGCAAAAAAACAATGGCTTAGAATAAACAACGAGCCACTATGGTTAAATGTTACAAAAAGATTAGCTACATGTGCTAATTTTGACAAAATAATAATTACCTCTTCCCAAAATGAACTTTCCTATATGAAAAATTTTTCTGATGATTACTGCTTTGTAGCAGGTGGTAGTACAAGACAAGAATCTATTATAAATTCACTAAAAGAAGTAACTACAAGTCATGTAATGATTTCAGATGTAGCAAGAGCTTGTATTCCTAAAAGTGTAATTATTGATCTATTAGAAAATAAAAACTATGCTAATTGTATAGTTCCTACATTAAATGTTTCTGATACAGTAATTTATAATGAGAACACAATAAATAGAGATAGTGTAAAATTAATACAAACTCCACAACTTTCAAATACAAAGATTTTAAAAGATTCATTAAAAACCGATATTGAATATACTGATGATAGTTCTGCAATTAAAGCAAATAATGGAAGTATTAAATATATTCAAGGAAATATTAAAAGTAAGAAATTAACTTTTGGAAATGAATTAGAAGAACTATCTTGTTTAAAAGCTCCATCAAATAACTTCTTTACTGGAACTGGATTTGATATTCACCAGTTTGAAGATAATAAAGAGATGTACTTAGGAGGTATTAAACTTCCTACTGATTACGGTTTTAAAGCACATAGTGATGGTGATGTTTTAATTCATTCTGTAATTGATGCACTTTTAGGAGCAGCAGGTGCTGGTGATATTGGTGAGTTTTTCCCTGATACTGATGAGCAATATAAAGGTATTGATTCAAAAGTTTTATTAAATGATATTGTTGAGTTTATTTATAATGTTGGATATGAAATTGTAAATATTGATTTAACAATAATAGCTCAAAAACCAAAAATTAATCCACATAAGCAAGAGATTAAATCTTCAATTGCTAAATTAATTAAAATTGAAAAACAGTTTGTAAATATAAAAGCCACAACTGCTGAAAAAATGGGTTTTATTGGAAGAAGTGAAGGCGTTGCAGTACAAAGTATAGCTACTTTAAAATATTATGATTGGACTAAAAAATGAATATATTAATTATAGAAAATGAAATTTACTTAGCACAAAAAGTAGTTTCAAGATTACTAGATGATGGGCACAGTTGTGATTATATTGAATCACCAAATATCGATAATCTAACAAAAGATTATGATATTATATTATTATCAACATCCTTACCCTCTTCCTTATGTAAAAGTATAATTAAAAGGTATAACGAAACTGCAATTATTCTTTTATTAGTTTCATATATTTCAGATGAAACTGTTACTAATCCAATTAAAGATGGTGCTAAAGATTATATTATGAAGCCATTTATTATGGATGAACTTGTTAGAAAGATATATCACTATAAAGAGTGTCGATCTATGAGAAAAGAGCTTCAAAGTTTAAGAGAATATGTTGATTTTATTATGGAAGATATTGATACTAAAGATGTTTTACTTCCTCCATCATTTCCAACTTTAATAGAATCAAACTCACAAAAAAGTGCAGATAAATTAGTATTTGAATTATCAAGAAAATTAGATAAACCAATCTCTTTTATATCTCTTAGTTCTTCAACATGGCAAAAACAGCTAAATACTATTGATAAAAAAAGAATCATTTATTTAACACAATTTCATTCATTAAAAAGAAGTGCCAAAGAAAATCTAATTAAACTAGTTGAAGATAAAAATTGTGTAATATCTTCACTTGAAAGTGAAGAAGATTTTCCTTATAGAAAAGTAGAATTTAATGATTCAAACTTATTAATGAGCAATACAAATATTATGACAATAAATGATTATGTAAAATTAATGGTTTTATCATACCAATCAAAATATCCAGATACAGAGCTTTCTAAAAAATTAGGGATTTCAAGAAAATCTCTTTGGGAAAAAAGAAAAAAACTGGGTATTGAAAAGAAAAAATAAGGATGAATTGTGAATTTTAGAAAATTTTTTTTAACAGTTGGATATTCAGGACTAAGTCCGAAAGCACCTGGAACTGTAGGTTCTTTTATTTCATTACTATTAGTTCTAGCCTTACTACCATATTTACATGTATCTACAATCTTTTTAATAGCCTTATTTATTAGTGTAATTGCTGTTAAGCAAATCGATATTTATGAAAAAGAGGTTGGTGTTCATGATGGTAAAGAGATTGTTATTGATGAATTAGCAGGTATGTGGATAGCTATATCAATTTGTGGAATCACTCAAGAAAATATGGTTATTATGGCACCTCTTGCTTTTATTTACTTTAGATTATTTGATATTTGGAAGCCATCTATTATTGGACGTATTGATAGAGATGTAAAAGGTGGATGGGGAGTTATGGGAGATGATTTAGTTGCTGGAATTGCAGCTGGGATTGCAACTGCTGCAACATATCATCTTTTAAATATGTTTATTCTTTAGACTATTTACATAACTAATAAAAAAAGGGAAAGAGTAAAGACTCTTTCCCTTTTTTTATACCTAAACTTCAATCTTTTAAAATTTATAGAAGATTGTCAAATAAGTCATCTTATTTTACAATCTTAGCGAATTCGTTGAATATGTATTTGCTCTCATGTGGCCCTGGAGATGCTTCTGGGTGATGTTGAACTGAGAAAATCTCTTTATTCTTATATTTTACACCTTCAATAGTATTATCAAATAAATTCTGATGTGTAATTTCTGCTATTTCTATAATATTATCTGGAACATTATAGTTATGATTTTGTGCAGTAATTTCTACTATGTTATCAGGATTAGCAACAGGATGGTTACCACCATGTTGACCAAATTTTAATTTATATGTATCATATCCATGAGCAATTGATAACATTTGGTGTCCTAAACAAATCGCAAACATTGGAATATCTGCATCAATTAGTTTTTGAACTTCTTTCTTCTCTTCAGTAAGTGTTAATGGATCACCTGGACCATTTGAAAGAAAAATTCCACCAATTTCTTTTTTCTCAAATCTTTCAATTAAATCAACAGCTTTAAAAGATGAAGGAATCACTTCTACTTCTAAACCAGATTCAACTAATTCATTTAAGATATTTCTTTTAACTCCAAAGTCAACAACAACAACTTTTTTATCACTCATAACAGCTTTATTATATGCTTTATTTTCGTGATTCCAAGCTCCAAATTTATGAACATATGCTTCTTTTGTAGATACTTCCTCAATATAGTTAATATCTTCAATTCTAGGACTTTGCTTTAATTGTTTAGCTAATTCTTCTTTTGTAGAGATTTCAGTTGAAGCTATCATCATCATAGCTCCCTCATCTCTTAACATTTTAGTTAAATATCTAGTATCAATATCACAAATCCCTAAAACATTATGCTCTTTCAATAATGAATCTAAGTTATCTTCACCTCTATAATTAGAATAATCATTATGATAGTTTCTAACTAGTACACCTTTACAGTGACAAGTTTTACTTTCCATATCATCTGTATTTACTCCAACATTTCCAATTTCTGGCATTGTAAAAGTAACAAATTGACCTGCATATGATGGGTCTGAAATAATTTCTTGATATCCAGTTAATGATGTATTAAAAACTATTTCACCAACAGATGTTCCTGTTGCACCAAATGATCTTGCTTCTAAAAATGTTCCATTTTCTAAATATATCCAAACTTTTTGCATATTAAATCAATCCCCTTTTCATTAATTCTTCTTCATATAGTCTATGATAAATAATATCATAATCTTCAGTTCCTGGTATTAGCTTTCTTTTATATGTTTTTATTTTTTCAAAAACAGCAGAATCTGCTTCTTCAAAACCTTTCATAAATTGTTCAATTGAAGCAAAAATTACATTTTTAATTTGATTATCAGAACATGTATAATGAATATAATCTTCATCCCATAAATAATCTAAAATCTGATGTGCAATATCAGAGAATCTATCTTCATTATTTAAAATAACACCAAAATCATTTGCTAATCTTTTTTTAGTCATCCAAAATAATTGTCTTCTATCTGCATTATGAAATTCTATTTCTTCTTCTTGTTCATCTAAGATTGAATCAACTTTTTCATCTAGATCATACTCTTTATCAATATCAGCATCTAGTATTTTTTCTATTTCAGCTTCAATACTATGCTTTTCTTTTCTTATTTCAACAAACTCACAAGTAACTAAATCCCTTGTGATTCTTCTTGAAATATATGGTGTATGATGTGTCTTCATTCTCATAATACTATCCTCTTATTATTGTATCAGCTCTTTCTGGTGAAGTCGAAACAATTCCTACTTTAACAGATGTTACTTCTTCGATTTTTTCAATATATTTTTTTGCATTTTCAGGTAGTTCATCATAATCTCTTGCACCTACTAATGTATCCCATCCATCAAATTCTTCATAAATTGGTTTTACATTTTCTAAATCAGATGGCATATAATCGATTCTTTCACCATTTAAATCATATGCTACACAGATTTTAATTTTTGGGAAACCATCTAATACATCTAATTTCATTAATGATAATTGGTCACAACCATTAAGTCTAGCTGCATGTTTTACTGCAATTGCATCAAACCAACCACATCTTCTACCACGTCCAGTTGTAACACCAACTTCTTTTCCAATGTCAGCTATTTTTTGACCTTCGTCTGTAAAATCTTCAGAAGGGAAAGGTCCATTTCCTACTCTTGTAGTATATGCTTTGACAATTCCCGTTACAAGTCCTATATCTTTTGGACTAATTCCTAAACCAGTACAAGCTCCTGCACTTACAGTTGAAGAAGAAGTAACATAGGGATATGTACCATGGTCAATATCAAGTAAAGTACCTTGAGCACCTTCTAATAAAATCTTTTTATCAGCATCAATTGCATCCCAAACCATTTTAGTTGTATTCGCAATAAGTGGTGCTAAAGCATCTTTATAAGAAGTTAATAATTCTAATAATTCATCTTCTTTTGGAGTAGCAATTTCAAGTACATCAAAAATTGCTCTATTTTGTTCAAAGTATTCTAAAATAGAAGCTGTTAATTTTGCAGGATTTAATAACTCACCTACTCTAAATCCAGATCTAGAAATCTTTTCAGCATATGCTGGTCCAATTCCTTTTCCAGTTGTACCAATAGCTTTATCACCTTTTAGTCTTTCTTTTGCTTGATCAATTAAAGCATGGTAAGGTAAGTTTAAATGTGCTTTATCAGAAATAAATAATCTACCTTCTAAATTTCCAAACTGTTCCATTTCTTTAATAATTGATTCAGGAGATAAAACAACTCCATTTCCAATAATATTAATAGCTTTTGGATTTAAAACTCCAGAAGGAATTAAATGAAGTGCAAATCTTACACCATCAACCCAGATTGTATGACCTGCATTGTGTCCACCTTGACTTCTACAAACCATATCGTAATTTTGGGCAAGCATATCAACCATCTTACCTTTACCTTCGTCACCCCATTGTATTCCTACAATTAAATCTGCTTTACTCATATTAATCCTCTAAAATTTTTAATAAACTATCTGTATAAAGTGCAAAACCTAATGAACATGAACCCTCACTTGAGTACATTCCACCTTTACATATTGTTAAATTATCGCTTATAACTCTGTAATAAATACCATCATAATATTTTAAGAACCCATAATAAAGTGGTGCAATAATGATATTTGAATACTTAACTTCTTTTGCTCTTTTTAATAATTTCTCTAATTCTTCTTTAATAGAATTAGGAACTACTGCAATTATATTTTCTAAATCTTCAATATTTTTAACTTTTAATAATTGATTTAACCAATCACATTTAAGTTTAAATAGTGATGCTATTTCACCATTTTTAAATAATTCAACATCAATATTTAATTCAAGAGCTACAAGCTTTGGAATATTAATATTTGATATTTGTAAAATAGGCTCAACTTCTAAGGCTTTTAAAATATCTGTAGTTAAATTCATCATATCAGATATATTATCGTGTCCTATCCATTCACAACCAATTTGATACTCTTCTGTTGAAGGATATGTAAATATAGGTTGTACGTAAAACCATTTTTTATGTTTTGTTGTTCTTCCAAGTCTTTTAGAAATAATTCTAACTACATCTAAAGTTGAATCAGCTCTTAAAGAAACTTGTTCATTTTGTTCATCTGAAAATTTAATTAATTTTTTTTCATTTTCAATTGATTGATGTTGAGAATAAGAAAAGTTTGGAGTAATAATCTCTTCAAAACCTTTATTATCTAAAATCTCACATACTTTGTTTTCTAAAGTTCTTTTAGCTTTGGCTACTTTACCAAAGTATAATCTACTTCCTTTTGGAATTTCATGTTCAAAAACCATTTATTCTAGTTCCCTTTAAACATATTTGTAGAAAATACTCTATTAGCAGTTCCATCAAATGTTCTAATATTTAATTCATCCATTGCTAATTCAACTGCATTTAAAACCCATGC
>Ga0193954_1001442_pt1 | contig 12063 bp, 14 predicted proteins | sample BB_5_MG_FD_140340 | JGI IMG/M metagenome (GOLD analysis project Ga0193954, IMG submission 140340) | Microbial mat bacterial communities from the Broadkill River, Lewes, Delaware, United States - BB_5_MG | ecosystem: Environmental > Aquatic > Freshwater > River > Microbial mats | place: USA...
CTCATCTTGATAAAGACGGTGTAACACACGTTATTATGGAACAACTCGGATTTAATCAGACAGCACTATACTTATATCCAGCGATGCAAATGGAAAGAGAAAAATTTCAATTAGTAAAGCAATATGGTACACGCACAGGTAAAGACAAAAATGGAAAACAACTGAATTCAAAGGTAGCCGTTTGGTGTTTTGAATACCACCCTGAATTAGGATACAACGGTGAATATAAAGATGGTTTGCGCCATGGAAAAGGCACTTATAAGTACAAAGAAGGTTCCGTAATGACAGGTGTTTGGGAAAATGACACACTAAACGGACCTGGTGTTTTGGTTAACAAAGACGGTATAAAGTATGAAGGACTTTGGCAAAAAGGACTTAGACAAGGAAAGATATTAATTACTCCTCCGAATGGTCAGAAAATTGAATCGTTTGCGAAGAATGACACAATTTTACCTGAGGGTTACATTTTAGACGAGCAAGGAAATCGTGTGCGACAGATACGAATTAAGTAGTCGACTTTTTATCTGAGTTAGAGTCTAGTTCAGAAGGATTCGCTTTAACATCCTTAATATTCGTTGATTTAACCTCTGCTATTTTAGATGTATCCTCAGTAGTCGCATCTTTTACCGTTTCAACTACGTTTTCAATTTCCGCTTGAATCGGTTTTACATGAGAATTGCGATTCTTTGGTTGATATTTTATCGTACTATCGATATCATCTGCCATTTGATCTAAAGGTCGACGGATTTCCTCTGTCGTATCTTTAATTAATCCTTCAAGATTTAAGTCTTTTTTCATTTCAGCACCCGACTTTTTAATTTCGTTCTGAATATCATTAGAAGCATCTTTGATTTGGCGAATAGTTCTTCCCATAGTTTTGGCAAGACCTGGAATACTCTTTGAACCGAAAAAGATCAGTACAAAGACCAAAATGAGAAGAATCTCAGAACCCGCTACGTCATTAAGGATTAATAACATGAAACAAAGATAGTTTTTTAATGATTAGATACGTTGGGTAAACCCTGCTTTTTCAGCTGGGTATGAATTAAACGTACCTGTTGCCGAAGAAATTAACTTTCCGTCTTGATTAACAATCTTACCTTCAACGAATAACAAGCGTTTACCAGCCTTAACGATAGAAGCTGTTGCGGAAAGCTGATCACCCAAAAAACCTGGAGCAATAAACGAAATTTTCATTTCAATGGTAGAAACCACACGATTGTGTTCCAGAACTTGAGATAAGGCACATACACCCATCGTTGCGTCCATCAAGGCACTAATAGAGCCTCCATGTGCAGCGATGGGTGTTGCCAAATGTTGTTCAGTCACTGGCATTGTATATACAATTTCACCAGGACGTATAATTTCAAAATCCATCTCCAATAACTTTCCAAAATTATTTGAATTGATATAACCTTGTACTAAAGGATGGTTTAGGAAATCATTCATTATTAAGCTTCTTTTTGAACGTGTACATCCATTTGAGGGAAAGGAATTGACAATCCAGCAGCGTCAAACTCTTTATAAACACGCTCATTCATATCAAAAAATACACCCCAATAATCTTCTGTCTTACACCAAGCTCTAACCGTAATATTTACGGAAGAATCTCCTAATTCACCTAAGGCTACAAGGTTTGCATCATCGTGAAGTACTCTTGAATCTTCAGCAACAAATTTTGCCAAAAGTTCTTTTGCTACTTTTAAATCATCACCATAAGCAATTCCAAAAGACCAGTCAACTCTACGTTTATCAGCCTTTGTATAATTTACAATTGTACCATTTGCAACAGCTCCATTTGCCAAAATAATCACTTTATTATCTAAGGTTTTTAAAATTGTATTAAAGATTAAAACCTCAGAAACTATTCCTTCTTCACCTTGAACTGCAACTAAATCTCCCACTTTGAAAGGTTTAAAAACCAAAAGCATTACACCACCAGCAAAATTCGATAGCGTACCAGAGAATGCCATACCAACAGCTAAACCTGCAGCACCAAGAATCGCTACGAAAGAAGTCATTTCAATTCCCAGTTGACCGATTGCAGAAACTACAATTAAGGCTTTTAAACCAACGGAAGTTAAACTTGACAAGAAAGTTCTTAAGCTTTGATCCATTTCACGTTTCTCAAGAACCTTATTTATTCTTTTAACCAATTTCTTAACGATCCAGAAACCGATTACCAATATGGCAGCAGCTACTAAAATGTTAACAAAATTAGAAACTATGATACCAGTTAATTCACCAGACCTCATTCCTAACATCTCTTCAATCTTGTTCATCTTTTAATTTTTGTTTATTGATTTGACCGTAAAAATAAGTCATCTTTTTTGCATAGCCGGAAAAAGGAAGTGTTTATTATTAGAATAGATTATTTTTGCCACATGTTTTTCATCTTATCTAAAGCATTGCTTTTTTTATTGTCCCCTTTCTTTTGGCTGGTATTACTCGTCTTGCACGCAGGATTTGGCAAGCGATCAAAATGGGTAAAACGTTCAAAATGGGCTGCAGTTGTGGTCTTTCTACTTTTCTCTAACACCTTTATCTTTTCTGAATTCTGTCGCACTTGGGAGGTTCATGGAACAAAAATTGAAACGATTGAAAAGCATGACGTTGCCATTGTACTGGGAGGCATGTTTGAGTTTGACAATGAATTGAATCGTTTAAGTATTAGAAGGCAAGGTGATCGATTATTTCAGGCACTTTCTCTATACAAATCAGGTAAAGTAGATAAGATATTAATCTCTGGAGATTCCGGATATATAACCGATAGAGGATTACATGAGGCCAAACAGGTGAAAGAACTATTAATGCTTTGGGGTATCCCTGAGAAAGATGTTTTAACAGAAGAACTTTCAATCAACACGCATGAAAATGCTGTGGAAACAAAGAAGTTTTTAGATCAATCTTATCCACATTACGATCGTTTTATATTGGTAACATCGGGAATTCATATGAAACGTGCATTAGCCTGTTTCAAAAATGAAGGAATGACATGCACACCATACTCTACAGATTTATATACAAGTTCAGAACGACATTATTATTGGGACCAATTTATCATTCCCAATTTGGACAACTTCAATATGTGGAATAAGCTACTGAAAGAAACTTTCGGTTATGCGGCTTACAAGATCTCGGGATACCTGTAAGTCCCCCTTATTTCTTCTTACGTTTTTTCTTTTTATCTGTTGTTGGCATCTCATCGTCTTCAGCGCCTCCATCGGGTTGAGCTCCAAAAGAAAACGTTTCTCGGCCTTGTTCATCATATCGATGTTCTTCAATACGTTCACCTTTCTTATATAAGATCTTTTGTTTTGTTTTAGAATCCGGGTAATAATCAATAAACCAACCTTCTTCAACGCCTTTTTTATAATTCTTTGAAGATAAAATGTTTCCTTGGTAATAAAACACTTTGAATTCACCATTCTTAGTGCCCATATCCCAGTTTTCAATCTTCAACGGCTTACCGTCGTCGTAATAATACTTACATTCTTCGTCTTTTTTACCTTCTTTATAATTCAGTTCTTCTATTATGACTCCTTCCATATTATAAATCTTAAAAGGCCCCTCCATCACACCATTATTGTAGGTAACTTCACGCTTTATTTTCGATCCTGGGTAATACGATCGTTTAACACCATGGAGGCGCCCATTGTTATAGTTTTCCCATTTGGTTGTATCCCCATTTGATTTAAAGTAGATTTGTTTCCCATGTTTTTGTCCAAGCATATAGTTCATTTCCCATGCCAAGTACTGCGTACTATCGTAATAGTATAACCATTGTCCCGATTCTACTCCTTGGATATGTGAACGCACAACTTGAGGACAACCTGTTTTATAATATGTAGTATCAACACCGTGCTCTTTACCATTCACAAAATTCACCACACGTTCTCGTCGCCCATTCATATGGCAAGTTTCGCATTTTCCTGTAAAAGGCTTATTTGCTCCGGCTGAGTTTACCATATCCTGATTACTTAGATAAACCGTGTTTGTACTCTGATCAAATTCTAACTTACCATTACAGTCAATCAGCCCTACTTCTTTTCCACACTCCCATTCGGCGTAATATTGATTCTTCAAGCGTTTGCCATCTGCTCCATATCTTAAATAACACGAATCTTTGGCTTTTACTTCTGGAATTTGTGCATTTAAATTCAACACAAAAAAACCAATAAATAGAACGAGGAAAAATGATTTCATAGACTTAATTTTGTTTGATAATTATCAATTACTGTTCCGCTTTTAAATTCTCTAAACTCGACCTCATAGCAGGAGTTAATACGATAGAGCATTTTTTACTATTGTCATAACCAACCAGAACAGAACTTCCTTTACAGTATACAATTCCATCCACTGTTAAATTATATCCCATCTTAAAACTTTTATTACCGATTTCGATAACAAACACCTCTACTTCTGGCTTATCATTCAACAACACGGGTCGCAAGTATTCAACCTCATTCTTGAGCAGAATCAACCCGTCAGAATTCCAATCCCACTCCGTACCTAGCATAGCATTAAAATAATGAATTCTAGCAAATTCGAAGTAACTTAAATAGACAGCATTATTGACATGACCTAATGCATCAACATCTGAGAATCGCACTTGAATTTTGGCTGGACTTATTTTCATTTATCTAATTTTTCAAAAGTTGAATTATTACTAATAAACTCAGGCACTATCACCTTCATTTTTACTACAATTTGTTCATTATTCTGAGTTCCAAAGAGCTCAATCAATTCGTTAATACGAGTGATTTGTTCTACTGATTCCTCTCTAATCTTCGCTCGATAAATTTGAGGATGGTGTGTATTTAAAGTGTTCTCTTCCTCTGCCAAAAGCTCTTCGTATAACTTCTCCCCAGGTCTTAATCCGGTAATTTTAATCTGAATGTCCTTTTCCAATTCGAGTCCACTCAGTTTAATCATTTTCTTTGCGAGGTCAATGATTTTCACAGATTCTCCCATATCAAAGACGAATATCTCACCACCTTCTCCCATCGTTCCAGCTTCTAAAACCAATTGGCACGCTTCAGGAATCGTCATAAAGAATCGTGTCACCCGTTCATCTGTTACGGTTATTGGTCCACCCTGCTCGATTTGACGCTGAAACAATGGAATGACAGATCCATTTGAACCTAAAACATTTCCAAATCGTGTTGTAACAAACTTTGTTTCACCTTTCGCGTTGGACGACTGAGCGTAGATTTCAGCAATTCGTTTTGAAGCCCCCATTACGTTCGTTGGGTTTACGGCTTTATCCGTGCTAATCATGACAAACTTGTAAACTTTGTTTTCCAGTGAAAGATCGACCAAATTACGCGTACCAAGTACATTAGTCAAGACAGCCTCAGAAGGATTACTTTCCATAAGAGGCACATGTTTATATGCTGCAGCGTGAAAAACGTATTTCGGTTTAAACGTTGAAAACACGTTTTTCATTCGATCATAACTACGAATATCACCGATCACTACCTCAAAATCAAGTCCACTAAACTCCGAAAGCAATTCATTTTGTAAATCGTACAATGGCGATTCCGCTTGATCTAACAACACCAATTTCGCAGGATTGTATTTAGCAATTTGACGAACCATACCACTTCCAATAGAACCAGCGGCACCTGTCACTAAAATCACCTGCCCTTTCAATTCGCTGCTTATTTTCTCTTCATCCAGTGAGATAGGTTTTCTACCTAAAAGATCATCAATCTTTATTTTAGCAATTTGCTTCGAAGAAAACTCGCCATTAATCCAGCTTTTTGTACTAGGTACTTTATGTACACTAACATTATTTGCCAAGCAAATCTCAGCCACACGTTTCTTATTCGATTTATCCGGGTTTTGAATGGCAATAATCACCAAGCTCACTCCTTCTTCTTTAATTAACTTCTCTAATTTTGACGAGTTATAGATATTCAAACCTTCCAAACGATTTCCAACGAGCTTTGGATTATCATCAATAAAACCAATAATCTTTTGTTTACTCATAGCGTCTTTTTCAATGGTACGCTTCGTAATTAACCCGCTAATACCTGCGCCATAAATAAGTACACGATCTTCTATTTCTTTGTTTTTAATGGACTCCATGTAAATTAACTTCACAGCGAAACGAGAACCTAAAAGTAACACCGCTGAAGCCAAGAATTCAATCAAAAGGACAGATGTTGGAAATAAGTAATAACCATCAAAAAATGCAGATCGTACAAAACCTAGAATAGCAAAAGTCACTGTTGAAACTAAAGTTGCTAAAATGATTCTTCTTAAATCTTCCGTAGAAGTATGACGAACTAGTCCTTTATGTATTTTGAACAAGTAGAAAACTACCAATTTAACCAGAATATAAATTCCAATTGATTTCGAAAGAATACTCCATTCTTCTCGAATCAATGCGGCATCCGCTTTCAGATCAAAACGAATGATATAAGCAAACAACAGTGCAAATAAGGATAGTAAAATATCCAAAACGATAATAATCCAGCGAGGTGTATTTGACTTAGGTAAAATCATGGTACAAGATACAAATTGAGATCGATTCTATGAATAAAGTCCACCGTTAAGGTTTATAGTTTGTCCAGTAATATACTCTCCTTCATTAGAAACGAGCCATTGTATGGTTTTAAACACTGATTTAGGATCTCCTAAACGATTTGCCGGAATAGAACCAATTATTTCTGTTTGCATTTCAGCAGGCACGTCATCAATCATTCCAACGTTAAAATAACCTAAAGCCAATGCATTAACGGTTACTCCGGAGCTGGCAAGTTCTTTTGAAAGTGTTTTTGTTAAACCTATTAACCCTGCTTTTGATGCTGCGTAAGCCGCTGTTCCGATGAAACCAGTTTGAGCAACCACGGATGTTATGTTTACAATCCTACCCGATTTTTGCGCTCTAAAATGTGGCGTTACATGTTTTGACAAATAGAAAGGAGCATCAAGATTAATGGCCATTGTTTCTTTCCAAGAAGAAGCCTCTGTTTTCCAAGACATCGCACTTCGAGATATCCCAGCATTATTAATCAATACATCAATTCTACCAAATCTTGAAATAATGCGCTCAACCAGCTGAGCAACCTGATTTTCGTCGGTTAAGTCCGCTTGAAAATGTGCTATATTTTCCGATTCATCCAATTGAATTGCATTGCGATTATATTGCAAGGCAAGTTTTACACTTTCCTGAGAAAACAAAGATGCAATTGCACCTCCCATTCCACCAGAAGCACCGGTGATTAATATTACTTTTTGCTCCATTTATTTTTAATTCTTCTTGCTAATTTAAACCAAATTGGGGCATTATTGAAGGTGTAACCGTAATATGTCACATCCTTACCTCCCAAATTGTGATTAAAGCGTTTTACTCCATCTATACGTGAACCTCCAAAATCAAACTTCTTATGTTCTTGATCTGCATCTCTAATTGCTCTATCCAAGCATGCGTACATTCCACCTTGCTCTTTGCAGGATTTAGAAACGGTACCTTTCAAATAAAGCAGTGAGCCCTTATCGTTGATACAAACAATTCCACCTTGACCTTTTATCTCATAAACTGAAATCCGATTTTCTTTTTTAGCGGCTTGAAATAATTTAGACAAAGCATGAATTGAAACCTCATCAATTCCATTGTATTTACCTACAAGCTCACTTTTCACAATATTCTCGATTCCCGAATAATCCTTGGAAACTAAAACTTCTAACTCACTCTTCATGGCCTTTTTGAGTGATCGTTTTGCTTGAGAGCCCAATTTTCTTTCTACATTAACTTCAATGGATTGATAAACATATGAATCGTACTTCACTCCCAAAATCGGTTGTTTAATAGAGACCTCAATGTTCGAAAATTGTCCTTTTATTTTTTCTTGAATTTGCTTAAAATCAGATTTTGCACCTAACCATTCAATGTATCTGACAAAGATTGGTGTGTATAATGTCTTCACCCCTAAGCGCACGCTATACGGCAGTGCAATACCGCTAGAATAATCATTATTGACCAAGACGCACCAGTTTTCTGCTGTGGCATCTAAATACCAACTGTACGAAAATACACTTGCATTTTCCGATGCAGAAACCAACTTATTCCATCGCTCAATATCGATATGTTCACGTTCTATTATTTTCACAACTCTTTCACAAACGAAGTGAATGTATGTTTCTTATGATTTCGAGCGATAAACTCTGCCACTTTATTCATTGAATAAAGTGTATTGCCTTTCGGGTGACCGATAATCACCATTTCTTCATGATTCAAGTTCTCCGACTTATTCAACGCCGCCTCCAACTTTTTCGCGTAATAGCCATCCGTTGAAACATGTGTAGTAGTATAACTTGTTAATGAAGAAAACTTTCTTCCACCTTGACTCACAAAGACGCCATCACCGATCATTTTATGTTTTGCAGGAAACAATTTCCCTAACCCATAAAGCCACCAATAAAAAGAAGGGCGATATCTAAATGAAGCAATTGGATACTCTGTAAACGTTCCATCCTCGACCTCTTCACAAACGTCACTTTCAAAGCGATACTTCGATTTAAGTGGTGCATTTCTGAAATCAACATTGTAATCATTCGTGACTAAATATCCGTTATGAAAAACACTCGAATCGATTTTTAAATCAAGTTCTTTAAACACTTCCATCAAATCCGTAAATGGTTGGATGCACCAACCTCCGGCTCTGAACACAGTGACTTTTCTTCCAATCAAAGACTCCAAGTAGGATTTGTACGAACGGATAATATTGGCGCGTTCTTCATCATTAAAATCAGACAACTTATATGCATTGTGTGTATTCATTTTCCATGAACCTTCTGAAAAAGTTGATCTTTCCCAATGTGGATGAATGTGTAATTGAACATCGTGTCCGAGATCAATCATTGTATTAATCTGAGCTTTAACTTGGTTCACCTCATCAGTCAATTCAGGATAACGATCGGCCTGAATCAGATATCCCACATCAACAAAAAACGTATAGGAAACATCTTTCCCTTTTGCCAAATTGAATAAATCAGAAGTAGGCTCGAGCATACACTTCTGTACAGTTCCGGCCTCTTTACCAAAAAACAATTCGTAGTCAAACGTTAAGAATATCTTCATCCTTGCGAAGATAATTGAATTCACCGTTTAAGTTGAATGAAATCCGAATTAGTTATATTAGATGTATGAAACAAACAATGCTTTTATTCTTTCTTCTAATTATAACTTCTACTGGCTCAAGTTTCGGTCAAGAGATTTCGGAAAAACAGGTGAAATTTGCCAATAGTTTCATCCAAGCAGTAAGTGATCATAACTCAAAATCTATTCTCAAACACTTGGAAAAGAATTACAAGAAAGAACAGCTAGAATTTCTTGGAGGAAGAACAGAACAGTTCATTAATGAATTATTTGGTGGCGTGGACATTTCATCAGACGATTACATCAACATTAAATACAAAAACATCATTCGAATTGAAATTGCCGAAGTCATCGAAGAACAAGACGGGTACACATACGTTTTTAGAATTCGTGATGGTAAGCATGATGTATTAAGCAGTTTATTCCTCGTGAAAAAAGGAAAAAAGTATGGATTTATTGGTGCCGTAGGATAATGAATGAAATAGAATACAAATACCTCGTTGATGAGGACGCTTGGTCGCAGGTTGAGAAACCAGCACCTCAGTTAATAGTACAAGGTTTTATTTCTAAATCGAAAGAATGCGTAGTTCGAATTAGGATTAAAGGCGACAAAGGATTCCTTACAATAAAAGGAAAAACGGTTGGAATTACGCGTAAAGAATTCGAATATGAAATCCCTTTAGCAGATGCTGAAGCAATGCTTGATAACTTCATAGATAAGAGCATTCGGAAACATCGATATGAGATAAATGTTGCAGGAAAAACATGGGAGGTTGATGAATTTCATGGTCCATTACAAGGATTAATCCTTGCTGAACTAGAAGTCAGTTCGATCGATGAAAAATTTGACTTACCTGAATGGGTAACCGAAGATGTTTCAACCGACCCAAGCTATTATAATGCTGTTTTAATCGATAAATGCTAACCAAGTTAACGTATCAATATTGCATTAATCACCCTGTAAGGAACCCTTTTCACAATCGAAGACCATTGTGCCCGCTTCAACATTGAACCATTCCAAGAAATTTTCCAGTTTAATTTCTGGGTAAGTAGAATCATCATCTGCAACACCATCCAACTCATTTAAAAATATCTTCTTGAAATTAGCTTTGATGATTGGGTCAACCTCAAAGAAATCTTCTTCAACCAAATAGATGTTTGCTTCAGATTCTTCATCAATGAAAAACTCTTCATCAATCTGATTTACCCAGTCGATGAAAGGTTGTTTAGCCTTAACTTTAAGGTACCCTCTATTTACAATTTTCATAATTCTACTTTCGTGCGTTTTCCTTCAGGGAACGTGTACCATCTGGCTTTTGTCCAACGGGGTTGTTCAATAACATAATTCCATGGATTGTCCTGCTCTTCGACCTTATGAAATCCGTTCCACCCTTTAAAATCAATTGAATTCTCTGACTCGATAAAGATTAGCGTTGAATCATTAATCAATATTTGAAGTGGATTCCGCTGAAAATTCTTAGCCTCTCCAAAGAAAATCGTTTTACAATTATCACCAAAACAATTTATCCAATTGGTAAATGCGTTCATAACTTTAAGAGAATCGGCGTACACCCATTTAGAGTATAAAATGGTATCCACAGGAGTAATTAACTTATACTTTTCCATAGAAATTGCCCCAAAACGATCAGGAAACATTCGGTCAACCCTATACTCAACTGAAGAAACGGGCACACCATTATCCACAAACCACTTTGTCACTTCTAGAGTAGAATCGGATTCAATCACAGGAACAACCTCAGAAGAATGTCCTTCCTTATAGCGTTCAGACTCACCTGTAATATCAGTGATATCAATGGTCCTTTGTTCTTGTTTATTGCAAGCCGCGACAAATAATCCGAAAATGAGCGCTATGAATAATTTTGTTTTCAAACAGTTAATTTATTTAATACATCGATTGTTCTATCAATATCTGAACCACTAATATCCAGATGAGTTACAAAACGAAGCATTCCTGGACCAAAAGCCATAATTTTAATATCCTTTTTCGCCAATTCGTTCAATACAATGTCTCTTTTAGATTCATCTTTTAGAATCGCAACGACAATGTTCGTGTCCGCAGGAACAACCTCCTTCACCCAAGTTAATTCATTTAGAGCAGACTCCAAAGCTTTTGCATGTGCATGATCTTCTTTTAATCGAGATACATTATTCTTTAAAGCGTAAAGTCCACCAGCAGCAATGATTCCAGCTTGGCGCATTCCACCGCCAAACACTTTCCTTACCCTACGCGACTTTTTGATAAAATCTTCTTTACCGATTAAGACAGAACCAACTGGAGCACCTAATCCTTTTGACAAACAGAGGGAAATGGAATCGAATTGGGAAGCGTATTCCTTGAGGTCAACCCCATTTTCAACCATTGCATTCATTAAACGCGCCCCATCTAAATGAAGAGGAAGACCATTCGATTTACAGAACGCGCTGATTTTTTTTATTTCTTCAAAATCATAAATCGCACCTCCTCCACGATTTGAAGTATCCTCCAGGCTAACCAATTGTGTAATCGGATAATGAACATCGTCCGGATTAATCCATTGCTTGACATCCTCTAACTTCAACATCCCACGATTCCCATGAATTAAACGCACTGACGCTCCCGTATTCTTAGCAATTCCACCGCCTTCATATTTATAGATATGACTCTCAACATTGGTAATAATTTCACCACCAGGTTGAACGTGAACATTGATTGCAATTTGATTGGTTTGAGTTCCTGAAGAGCAGTAAATCGCCTTTTCCATTCCGAACATTTCCGCAGCAAACGTTTCCAACTCATTGATTGTAGGATCCTCACAAAACACATCGTCTCCAACTGGAGCAGCGAACATAGCCTCTTTCATTTCTATTGTTGGCTTCGTCACCGTATCACTTCTAAAATCAATCATAATCCATATTTTACGTGAAAATAATCTTTGAAATTTAATTGAACCGCA